>ERZ772872.3604-NODE-3604-length-11410-cov-10.484456_pt1 | contig 11410 bp, 9 predicted proteins | sample MGYA00512132_ERZ772872 | MGnify/ENA primary metagenome ERZ772872 (study PRJEB29015, sample SAMEA2737724) | human gut metagenome | biome: human gut; feature: human-associated habitat; material: faeces | place: China | collected 2012 ... | reverse complement strand
GAAAAATTTGACGACGCATCTGTCGCACAATCTTTGTGCGGTATTGCCTTAGAAACGGCAACACTGCATAAAGTTTGCCTAATGGCTCTGCACACGATTTGCCGAAAAATCTGACAATACATCTCACGCACAAGCTTTATTCAGTATTTCCCTAATTATATTATAAAAGATTTGTCGATATTCTGACATCTTAAACATGTAAAATATATGTTATGTTTTTGTTAAGTTGAACGATTACGGAATTAACCAGAATTTAACGGTACGTTTGAATAATTTCGCTTGTATCAGGGAAGATCTTTGTCGTATAATAAAATAGAATGATACTGTAAATGCCAGACAGCCGGTATCGCTTGCAATTTATGGATTTGATACAGGGCTGGTTTAAGGAGTGAAATCATGAAAAAATATGCAGTGATCGATATTGGATCAAACACCGTGCGTATGGTCGTCTATGCCGTGGAAGAAAACGACACCTTTCACGCATTGTTTTCCAAAAAGTATACACTGGGACTTGCCGGCTATGTTCAGGACGGCGTGATGTCGCAGGAGGGGATTCACAGGCTTTGCGGTGTGCTGATAGAATGCCGTATGCTGTTGTCCCAGTTTGAAATGGAACGGAGTTTTGTCTTTGCCACTGCTTCGCTGCGGAATATTCAGAACACGCGGGAGGCGGTTGACCAGATCTTTCTGATGACTGGATTTTCCGTGGACGTGATCTCCGGACAGGCGGAGGCGTATCTGGACTATTACGGTGTCATGGTAGAGGCACCGCTGGAAAATGGGCTGCTGTTTGACATCGGCGGCGGCAGCACGGAGCTGGTGACTATGGCACACGACGGTCCGGGCGTGATTGAAAGTCTGCCTATTGGCTCGCTGACGCTGGCAAAAGAATACGTGGGAAAGGTGTTCCCCAAGCAGAGCGAATGCGAGAAGATACAGGCACGGATCCGCAAGGAGTTGAAGAAGCGGAAGCTGCACCGGCTGCCGGCACACACGTCCCTGTGCGGCGTAGGCGGTACGGCTCGTTCACTGCTGCTGCTGGCACAGGAACAGCAGGAACTGCCGGACACCCAGCGGCTTCTGACAACGGGACAGCTGAAAAAGCTGGAAAAGCTGCTCTGGAAAAAAGACAACACCGCACGGGAACTGCTGCTGAAAAATTGCCCCGACCGGCTGCATACCATTTATACAGGCATGCTGATTCTGGACGAGTTGGTGGAACTTTCGCAGTGTGAAACCATTTATATCAGTCAGTACGGTGTGCGGGAGGGCTACCTCCGGCGGGAACTGGCACGGAAGCGAAAGGCTTGAGAATACTAAGGGCAATACCGCACAAAGAGCGTCTGACGGCTTTGCACGCATACAAGTTTTATTCCGTATTGCCCTAAAAAAACGGCTGCATCATCTTCGCGTGATGCAGCCGTTTTCTGTTTCTGGATAAGTAGTTCTTATTCTGGATAAATAGTTAAGCGGTTTCCGAAACCGGCAGAGTGGTTTCAATGTGTACCAGGAATTTCAGCAGAACAACGGCATCGTTGCCGGACAGTTCGCCGTTGGCATCGCAGTCTGCATTCAGAGCAGCCTGTTCGTTCAGCTTGACTGTGTCGCTGACTGCACGATTCAACAGAACGGCATCGGTAATGTCAATGCGGGAGTCCAGATTGACATCGCCGTACAGAATGCTGCTGCCTGAACCACTGCCGGAAACAGTGGCTGCGGTGGTGGTAGTTGCTGTGCCCTTGTCGGTGGTGCCGGTCGTGGTAACGTCAGTGGTTTCGGAAGGCTTGGTGCCGTCCGGTTCTTCGCCCCAGACCAGTTTGCCGTTGGCATAAGCAGGGATCTTCTTGGTGATTGCCGCCGCGTCGTTGTCATCTTCAAAGCTGATGAGATCGCTGTAGCTGTAGTCGTTGGAGGAATCCCATGTGGTGTCATAGGTATCCGGATTCATCTTGTTCAGCAGACCGAACTGATATACGCGGCTGCCATAGAAGTTGCAGTTTTCCCATGCGATTTCTATATAGTAGGTGCCGTTGTCGTCATACTTGACAGGTTCTGAAATGGTAGCACTGGTCTTGTTGTTGGTCATGGCACTTTCTGCATCATAGTCCACACGGGTTTCCACCATGGAAATATCTTCGCCAATGGCAGTCAGCTCGTCAATGTTGAAGTAGTAGCGAACCCGCAGATCATCACAGAACTGCGGCGGATTGATCGTGCGGTTGTGGATCACGATCTTGACCTGTAGACCAGCCTTGTTTTCCTGTGCCTTTCCGGCAGTGACATAGAAGCCGGTGGGCGTGTTCTCGTCTACTTCGTAGCCAGCCTTGGCGTTTTCAGACATGTTGAAGTCTGGAATCACGGCGTTTTTGTCTGCCAGTTCCTTGCCCTCTGTGCCGTAGAAGTGGTACAGTCCCGCAAGGTCGCCGCAGAAGCCGGCGTTATAGTCGTCGGTAACTTCATTGTAAATGTAGTCGCTGGTGACATCGTTGTGATAGTCCTTCAGATCCGGACCGCCGACCAGAGCACCCCACAGGGTGTGTGTCTGCGGATCAGGTTCGTCCATGCTCTGTGTGGAGGAGCAGGAGGACGAACGGTGGTGCGGGTGTGTGGCATAGCTGTTTTCATAGCCGACTTCAAAGGAATAGCCCATGGGGTTGTCGCCCAGAATGTATTCCATCTGATCTTTTGCCCATTCTGCGAATGTCAGGTCGTCAGTTTCCTTGGCGTATACCATTGCACACAGTCCAGCCGCGGTGTTGTAGCGGGCACTGCCGTAGTCGGAAACTACCGCGAAGCCAGCCGGAGATTTTGCAATCCATGCACCATCGGTTTCCGGCAGATCTTTAATCTCGGAAGCGGTGATCTTGGTATTCCACAGCTGGTCGTCCATGCCGAAGTACTTGTGCTTGGTGACCGGTACGTCAAAATCTGCTTTGGCAGCATCGGCTTCACCCAGACCGGACCAGAATTCCAGATTCCAGCGGAAAATATACCAGTCGCGGGAGATGTTGGTGACCGGAGCCAGCTTTGCGAATACGCCGCCCCAGACGGTATCCCAGCAGTGCACCCAGATGTTCTGCCAGCAGTTGCCGGTGTCCTTGATGATACGCTTCATATAGCCGGTGTACGGGTGAGCACCCATTTCGCCGGTGACAGATTCGTCTACGCTGATAATGTCGTCAATGTAGTCATAGTTTTCCGTGCAGTAGTACAGCCATACTGCTGCCCAGGACAGTTCATCGTAGTCATAGCTGGAGGTATAGAAACCGCCGTCGTAGCCCAGACTGTCTACTGTCAGGGTGTCGTCACCGACTTCGTGGTGCGTCTTTACGGAGAAATCGTACAGTGCCAGAGCATAGTCCAGACACTTCTGTGCATATTCCGGATCGGTGTCCTTGAAGTTCAGATAGTTCACCGCAAGGGAAGCTGCTGCACCGGCGGTCTGGTCAGAAGCCGGTGTTTCCGTGGTGGCGAAATAAGCCGGACGCTTGACCGCACAGGAAGAAGTGGCAACATAGGTGTCGTCTACCTGCAATTCCGGAGCACACCAGTAGTTGTGGTCGTTGTTGCCCTCACCCACCTGATAGCAGTACGCCACCACATTGCCGTCGTCGTCCAGAAATGTGGCTTTCATAAAGTAGTCGTTGATCCAGCGGAGTTCGTCCTCCACATGCTTTTGCAGACCGGTTTCCACATAGGATTCCCGGAACTCATAGTAGCCCCAGCCCACAGTAGAAGCGGAATAGCTGCCCGGCAGACCGAACTTCACGTGGTCGCCGGCATCGTGCCAGCCGCCGGTCAGGTCTACGCAGCCGTCACCGTCGGGGTCGAGGTATTTCTTGTTGGCATCGATGAAGTCCTGGCTCATGTTGGTGCCCACGTACAGTCCTTCCGCCGCAGAAGCACCGCCGTCACCTTTACCGCTGTCGTCGTTGGCTTTGCCGCCGCCCAGACTTTGCATGGGTACCAGCGGAATCATGCCGTCCTTGACGTGACAGTTGCCACGCCATGTGTAATAGCCGTCGTCTGCTACTTCGTCACCGCACTTGTTGGCATCGTAGAAGCACAGTGCCAGCTGTAGTGCTTCTGCAAAGTTGTCGTAGTTGTTGGGATTGTCCTTGTCTACTACTGCCGCACTGACCGGCGAAACAGCAGCAGAGGCGATCATGACACCGCTCAGGAGTCCGGCAGAGATTCGCCGGAGAAGTTTTGCAATCATTTTACACATCGTTCCTTTCTGTTGCCGGCACAACACTTCATATTATCATGTGCACCAGCATGCTTGTTGTACATTCTCAATCACATTTTTCTGGTCGATTTTTGTGGCGACACCGCACAAAGTCCGTTTGCCGACTTTGTGTAGTGCTGCCCTATGATAACCGCAGGCAATGCGGCAACTGCCTGCGGAAATATCCGTTATTCTTTCGGCGGTTCCGGCGATTCTGTCCGGTCGAAGATGATCTGATAGCCGTCACAGCCGTCCTTGATGGCACGGTTGACGCGGCTGATCGTGGCAGTGCTTGCACCGGTTTCCTCGACGATTTCATGAAAGACGTGTCCGCTGTGGAGCATTTTTGCCACCTGTAACCGCTGTGCCATGGCGTTCAGTTCCTGATAAGTGCAGAGGTCTTTGAAAAAGGCGTAGCATTCCTCAGGGGAACGCAGCGTGAGAATGGCTTCAAAGAGAGCTTCCTGATCTGCATTTTGTCGTTCTTTTTTCATTTTTAACTTCCTTTCTTCGAAGTCACTGGAGCGTGTGTACATAAAAGCCTGTTCCGTATTTTTTTACACGTCTTTTTATGTGCACACACTATAATACCATTGTACCATACCAGCCGGATAATGTAAATACTGCACAGGAAATTTGTCTGGATTTCGGCAAAACCACCAGAAACGGCACCTCGTTTTTGACGAATTGAGAATGGGAAAAACGCCGCTGCTGCGTTGTTTTGCGGAAATCGTGGCAATATTCTGAAAATTCCCAGCGTTTTCCGCGGGCTTTATGCAGCGTTTCCTTTCCCCTTTGCGGTGAAAAACAAGCAGCACCTGTAGGAGATACTTCCCACAGGTGCTGCCTGCTCATTGCTACATTTTTATGATCCAACCAAATCCCTTTGGTCGTTGGCGTGAGAAATCATGTCAGCAATACTCCAATGTCTTAGATGTCCTGCAGGGCATCATATCCGGTTTCGCCGGTACGGATCTTTACAACATCTTCTACATCATAAACGAAGATCTTGCCGTCGCCGATCTTGCCGGTGTACAGAACCTTCTTGACTGCATCGATGATCTTCTGCGGCGGGATCTTTGCCACAACCGCCTCGACCTTGACCTTTTTGAGGAGCTTTGTGCCCTCGGTCTTCACTCCACGATAGTAGGATTCGTTGCCCTTTTGAGAACCATAGCCCATGACATGTGTTACGGTAACACCGTTGACACCCATAGAGGACAGTGTTGTCTGCAATGCGTCCAGTCTGTCCGGATTGCACATAACAACCAGCTTGGTCATCTTTGCCTTGGCACCGTTTGCCGGCTTCATGATGAGTTCCGATTCCGGAATGGTGACACCAGTTGCAGCAGCGTCTGCGGCATCGGAAGCCATGGAAACGGTAGACGGCATAAAGTCTGCATATGCAGAGGGCAGATTGTGCTCGGTTGCGTCCAGACCCAGAACTTCTTCTTCGGCGGAAACACGCAGACCGATTGTCTTTTTAATGATGAAGAATGTCAGTGCAATGGTGACAGAAGTCCATGCCAGAATGCAGATAACACCCAGAGCCTGTGTACCCAGTACGGTGAAACCGCCGCCGTAGAACAGACCGTCATAAACATCGTTTGCCGGAGCAGAAGTGGTGGCAAACAGACCAACTGCCAGTGTACCCCACAGACCGTTCAGGCAGTGTACTGCAACGGCACCTACCGGATCGTCCACGTGAAGCACGTGATCCAGCAGCCATACGCCGAAGCATACCAGCAGACCGGCAACAATACCGATGATCGCAGAACCGAATGCATCTACGACATCACAGCCGGCGGTGATTGCAACCAGACCAGCCAGCGAAGCGTTCAGGCACATGGAAACGTCCGGCTTGCCATACTTGATCCATGTGAAGATCATGCAGGAAACGGTTGCCAGAGCCGGAGCAATGGTGGTGGTCAGGAAAATGGTGCCCAGCTGGGGAACCGAGGTGGCAGCGGCACCGTTGAAGCCGTACCAGCCGAACCACAGAATGAATACGCCCAGTGCACCGATGGTCAGGGAGTGACCGGGGATCGCATTGGCTTTGACTTTGCCGTCCTTGGTCTTGGTGAATTTACCGATACGAGGTCCGAGGATCGCAGCACCGATCAGTGCGGAAACACCGCCGACCATGTGAATGACGCCGGAACCTGCGAAATCGTGGAACGGTGTGGACAGCTGCGAAAGCCAGCCGCCGCCCCATACCCAGTGGGTTTCGATCGGGTAGATCACTGCCGAGATGACAGCGGAATAAATACAATAAGAAATGAACTTTGTACGTTCTGCCATAGCACCGGAAACAATGGTTGCTGCTGTTGCACAGAATACCAGATTGAATACGAAGCTGGACCAGTCAAAGTTTGCATAGTCCGAGAAAATGTCAAATCCCGGCTTGCCGATGATGCCGGCTACGTCTTCTCCGCACAGCAGCCCGAATCCGATGAGAATGAATACCACCGTGCCAAGGCAAAAGTCCATGAGGTTTTTCATAATGATGTTGCCGGCGTTTTTTGCTCTGGTGAAGCCTGCTTCTACCATTGCAAAGCCGCACTGCATAAAGAATACCAGTGCCGCACCGACCAGGAACCAGATACCGTAAACGTTATCGTTTATCAGGTCAAGAATTGAATTTTGATCCATAAGAATGCACCTCTCCATGATGTAGTAATAGGGAGAGCAGCGGTACCGTCCTGCTCTCGTTCTTTTCTGCGATTCTCCTTTTTTCCTCACAAAAAAGAAAAACAGCAAAGACTTTATGCATCTCTGCACAGCGTCTTTGCTGTTTGTGCTTTCAGTATAGCCGATTTTGCCGCACTTGTCAAGCGTTTTGCGGGGATTTTTGCAAATCAAGAAAAAAATCCGCTTCCGCTTTGGAAAACAGAAAAAATTACTGGTTTTTCTTTTCTCCGAAGGAATCTGCCAGAATCTGAGCTGTTTTTGTCAGATAAGTCACATCAGACTGTGCCAGTGAGCCGGTATCACATGCCGCAGCTACCTTAGGATCCAGCGGGATCCGCTCCAGAACCGGCACGTTGGTGCTGTCTACTGCATCATCAGAACCGAACAGGGGAATCTCCTTGCCACAGTCCGGACACTTGATGAAACGCATGTTTTCCACCATGCCCAGCACCGGAATATCCATACGCTGTGCCATGGAAACGGCTTTTTGCACGATCATGGAAACCAGTGACTGCGGTGTGGAAACAATGATGATGCCGTCCAGCGGCAGGCTCTGGAAGACCGTCAGGGGCACGTCACCGGTCCCCGGAGGCATGTCCACAAACATAAAGTCCACATCGCCCCACGAAACTTCTTCCCAGAACTGCTTGACAACGCCGGAGATCACCGGACCACGCCAAAAGACCGGATCGGTTTCGTTTTCCAGCAGCAGGTTCAGGGACATGACCTTGGTGCCGTCTGCTGCGATATAGGGCAGCAGGTTCTGCTCATCTGTCTGTGCATGGTCGTGAATGCCGAAGATCTTCGGGATCGACGGACCGGTGATGTCTGCGTCCAGTACAGCGGTTTCATATCCCAGCCGCCGTGTCTGGATTGCCAGCAGGCTGGTGACGAGGGATTTTCCCACGCCGCCTTTTCCGCCGACAACACCGATTACCTTTTTCACGCCCTTTGTATTGTTGATGGCACGTTCATTCTGTTCTTTTTCCTGACATCCGCCGCTGGAGGCACAGGAACTGCATTCGTGATTGCAATCTGCCATAGTATTTTTCGCTCCTTTTGGTGATTTTCCGCTGTAAAACGGTATAGGGCAATACTGCACCGCAGTCTGCCGGAAAATTCAACGGCATATCTTATAAGCTTTGTGCGTACAAGCTTTGTGCGGCATTGCCTTTCTTAGTATACCACATTTTTGCTCCGGTTGCAAGTCGGTATGCAAAAGAATTGCAGTGTCTTCCGACGATGATACGGATTTTTGCCTGAAACTGAAGAAAACACTGTCCTGAGTTATCAAAATCGTACAAATTCAAACTGTTGGAAATATACGATAGTTGCACGCGTACCCTTGACAAAATCCGTGGTTTTTGTTAAAATAAAATCATCAAATCGCGAGAATCAGAGCAAAATGCTCTATGGAAAGGAATTACAACTATGGCTTATGTAATTGGCGTGGACTGCGGTACCAGCGGTACCAAAACTGTACTGTTTCGGGAAGACGGCACCGTTATGGCGAGTGCGACGGTAGAATATCCCATGTATCAGCCGAAAAACGGCTACGCAGAACAGGATCCGGCAGACTGGAAAGCTGCAATGATCCGAACCATTCAGACCGTTGTCACCAAAAGCGGTGTGGCAAAAGAGGAGATCAAGGGCATTGGCATTTCCGGACAGATGCACGGTCTGGTCATGCTGGACAAGGAAAATCAGGTTCTGCGGAAGTCGATCATCTGGTGCGACCAGCGTACCGCCGCAGAGGTCGAGGAAATGAACCGTGTTGTCGGTCGGGAAAAGCTGATGGAGATCACTGCCAATCCTGCACTGACCGGCTGGACTGCCGCAAAGATCCTGTGGGTACGGAACAACGAACCGGACGTATATGAAAAGTGCCGGCACATTCTCCTGCCGAAGGACTATTTGCGTCTGATCCTCACCGGTGAGTATGCCACCGAAGTTTCCGATGCTTCCGGCATGCAGCTGCTGGACATCGCCAACCGCTGCTGGTCGGACGAACTGCTGCACCTGCTTCAGATCGACAAGGATCTGCTGGGCAAGGTGCACGAGTCCTGCGAAGTGACCGGAACGCTGACCCGCGAAATGGCAGACACACTGGGACTGTGCGAGGGCACGGTTGTAGTCGGCGGTGCAGGCGATAACGCTGCCGCTGCGGTAGGTACCGGCGTTGTCAGGGACGGCAAGGCGTTTACCACGATCGGTACCTCCGGCGTGGTATTTGCCCATACTTCTTCTATGGCAATGGACACAAAGGGCAGAGTACACACCTGCTGTGCAGCCGTTCCCAACAGCTGGCACGTTATGGGTGTGACACAGGGTGCCGGTCTGTCGCTGAAGTGGTTCCGTGACAACTTCTGTGCCGCAGAAAAGCAGACCGCTTCTCTCATGGGCGTGGACGAATATTACCTCATGGACAAGGAAGCCGAGCAGGTGCCGGTAGGGGCAAACCGTCTGTTGTATCTGCCGTACCTCATGGGCGAACGGACACCGCATCTGGATCCCAACGCCCGCGGGGTTTTCTTTGGACTGTCCGCAATGCACACCAAGCGGGATATGCTCCGTGCTGTGCTGGAGGGCGTAACGTATTCTCTGCGGGACTGCGTGGAAGTGTTCCGCGAAATGGGCATTTCTGTAGACGATATGATGGCATGCGGCGGCGGCGGTACTTCTCCGCTGTGGCGGAGCATGCTGGCTGACCTGTACAATTGTCCGGTCAAGACTGTGGCTTCCAAGGAAGGGCCGTCTTTGGGCGTGGCAATTCTGGCTTCTGTGGGTGCCGGCATTTATGGCAGTGTGCCGGAAGCATGCGATGCCATTGTCAAGACCGACAAGACACAGAACCCGCAGGCAGAAAATGTTCCGGTATATGAATCCTACTACCAGCTGTATCGGGAGATCTATCCGGCATTGAAAGCACAGTTTGCAACACTGGCAGGCTTGCAGTAAACTTTGATATAGGGCAATACTGCACAAAGAGCGTCTGGCGACTTTGTACGCCATCTGCTTGCAAATTTCCCGTCATATTTCACAAAAATGCTCGTGAATACATCAAGTATTCACTCCGCTTTTTGTTTCATCTGACGAAAAATTTGACGACGCATCTGTCGCACAATCTTTGTGCGGTGTTGCCGTAGTAAAAAGAAAGGCAGTGCTGTTTGGGAAATGGCATTGCCTTTTTTGAAACAGGAGGGCTCACCATGGAAAAACTCATCTCCGTTGCCGTCATGCGTGACAGCGATGCCGCCGAAATTGCCGGAGGAACAGACAGCAAAATCTTGATGTACCGTGCAGGGCTGGGGATATTCCGCAGCTTTGACTGGCACGGCAGAATCGATATTGTCACCGGCAGCGGCAACAATGCCGGTGACGGGTATGTACTGGCTCTGCTGCTGCACCGGCACGGGATTCCCTGCCGCATCGTCCGCACCAGCGAAAAGTGTTCTCCGGACGGTAGCTACTTTTTCACCAAGTGTCTGGAACGTGGCATTCCCATCACCGCAGAAGCGGACTTTTCCGGCACAGACTAGATCGTGGACTGCCTGCTGGGAACAGGGTTCCGCGGGGAACTTCGCCCGAATCTGCGGCAGGTGGTGGAACAGATCAACCAGTCTGCTGCGGCAGTGCTGAGTGTGGACATCAACAGCGGCATGAACGGGGACACCGGCACAGGCTTTTGTGTGCAGTCTGACCGGACGGTTTCCGTCGGCTGTCTGAAATACGGGCATTTGCTGGGAATGGCACAGGGGAAGATCCGGAGCCTGTACAACTATGACATCGGGATTCCCTGCAAGGGCAGCTATCTGCCTTTGTTTACCGCGGACGACCGCACACCGGAGAACTGGGACTTTACGCCGGAGAACACTTTTCCACAAATTCTGGACAGTTTCCACATTCCCGCCGGAACGCCGGCACAGCGGATGCAAAAACTGGCAGAGGCACTGCGAGAAAAAATCTGTTTCTGCTCTGCCAGTGAAGCAGGGGAAATTCCGTATACGGCATTGTGATCTTATCTTGCAATTTTCGCCGCGGTGTGTTATAATAGAGCTGGAACAAGTCGTTGTTCTTCGCTGCGGCGAATTTCAAAAAAACGGAGCGTGAAAACATATGCAGTATTCTTATACTCCACACGGTGTCTGTTCCCGTGCGATCCTGATCGATGCAGAAGACGGTGTTGTCAACAAGGTGCAGTTCATTGGCGGCTGCAGCGGCAATACACAGGGCATTGCCGCTTTGGTAGAGGGCATGCCGATAGACGAAGTCGTAAAGCGGCTGGAAAACATCAAGTGCGGCAGCCGTCCGACCTCATGTCCGGATCAGCTGGCAAGGGCACTGAAAAAAGTAGCAGAGGAACAGTAAAGGCAATACCGCACAAAGAGCGTCTGGCGACTTTGCACACCATCTGCTTGCAAATTTCCCTTCAGAGTCTGTTTCGTATCTTCCCGCACGCATCTTGCGTGCATATTTTCCGAGATATTTCGG
>ERZ772872.3600-NODE-3600-length-11426-cov-3.093747_pt1 | contig 11426 bp, 9 predicted proteins | sample MGYA00512132_ERZ772872 | MGnify/ENA primary metagenome ERZ772872 (study PRJEB29015, sample SAMEA2737724) | human gut metagenome | biome: human gut; feature: human-associated habitat; material: faeces | place: China | collected 2012 ... | reverse complement strand
CGTGTCCTTATGGAAAGCGGTGTCCGCCGTGAACACAGAAAAGAATCCGTAGACCAGATCGCAGCGGCAATGATCCTTCAGGGATATTTAGATCATCTGTCCATGATAAAGAAAGAGGATGGAGAAATCAATGAATAAGCCGATGAATGAAAAAGAAGACTGCATTACGATGATGACAGATTCAGGAGAATCTGTGGATTTTTACGTATTGGAAGAGACAAGAATCCATGGAAAAGACTATCTTCTGGTGACAGATGCTCCGGAAGGTGAAGATGGAGAATGTTATATTTTAAAAGATGTATCCGGTGAAAATGACAGTGAAGCTTTGTTCGAGTTTGTAGAAGATGACAAGGAACTGGATGGAGTTATGGGTATTTTTGAAGCGTTATTAGAGGATGCAGACGTGGAGTTAGAAAAATAAATAGGAGGAATCAGCTTGAGTTTAGAAGAGAACGTGAATGAAAATGTAAAACCTGAGATCAGTGTAGAAGATAAACTGGAAAATGGTACTGGAGAGAATCGTGAAGAAGGTGCAAAACCAGCCAGAAGACCACAGTACAGAAGACCAAAACGTGCACCGAAAGCATCAAAGACTGTAAAGACAGAAGAAAAAGAAGGAACAGAAAACCAGGAGATGACAGCAGAGCCGAAAGCAGAAGAAAGACGTAAAGCGGCTCCTGCAAGAGGAAGACAGCAGGGAACAAGAAAGTCCCTTCCGGCTGTAAAAGAAGCAGGAGAGAGAAAAGCACCTGTAAGAAAATCTTCCAGAAGCAGTCAGAAAGAGGCAAAGAGTAAGTTAAAGATCATACCGTTAGGCGGCTTAGAGCAGATTGGTATGAACATTACTGCATTTGAGTATGAAGATTCCATTATTGTTGTAGACTGCGGTCTTGCATTTCCGGGAGATGATATGTTAGGTATTGACCTGGTGATCCCGGATGTGTCTTATTTAAAGCAGAATATTGATAAGGTAAAAGGTTTCGTGATCACCCATGGTCATGAGGATCATATTGGTGCATTGCCATATATCTTACAGCAGGTAAATGTACCGGTTTACGGCACAAAACTGACCATTGCCTTAATTGAGCATAAATTAAAAGAGCATAACCTGTTAAAGAACACTAAGCGTAAGGTTATGAAACATGGACAGTCTGTAAATTTAGGATGTTTCCGTGTAGAGTTTATTAAGACGAACCACAGTATCCAGGATGCAGCAGCACTTGCAATCTATTCCCCGGCAGGAATTGTTGTGCATACAGGAGACTTTAAGGTAGATTATACACCAGTCTTTGGAGATGCTATCGATCTTCAGAGATTTGCAGAGATCGGAAAAAAAGGAGTACTGGCACTTTTGTCAGACAGTACCAATGCAGAACGAAAAGGCTTTACACAGTCTGAACGTACGGTAGGTATTACCTTTGATCATATATTTGCAGAACATCAGAATACAAGAATCATCATTGCGACATTTGCGTCTAATGTAGACCGTGTACAGCAGATCATCAACTCCGCGTGCAAGTATGACCGTAAGGTTGTGGTAGAAGGACGCAGTATGGTGAATATCATTCAGGTAGCACAGGAACTCGGATACTTGAATGTTCCGGAGAACACGATGATCGAGATTGACCAGCTTAAGAATTATCCGCCGGAGAAGACGGTTCTGATTACGACCGGAAGCCAGGGTGAGTCTATGGCGGCTCTTTCCAGAATGGCGGCAGACATTCACAAGAAGGTAATGATCATGCCAGGCGATACAGTTATTTTAAGCTCTAACCCGATTCCTGGAAATGAGAAATCCGTATCCAGAGTTATCAATGAGCTGTCTGAGAAAGGTGCAAATGTTATCTTTCAGGATGCTCATGTATCCGGACATGCGTGCCAGGAAGAATTAAAGCTGATTTATTCACTGGTCAAACCAAAGTATGCAGTACCGGTACATGGTGAGTACCGTCACAGAAAGGCGAATGCGAACCTGGCAAAATCTCTTGGAATTCCAAAAGAGAATGTCTTCATGCTTCATTCCGGAGATGTACTGGAAGTCAGTGAACAAGAGGCAAAAGTCGTAGATAAAGTCCATACGGGAGAGATTCTTGTAGACGGACTTGGTGTCGGTGATGTGGGAAATATCGTACTTCGAGACAGACAGCATCTGGCAGAGGACGGAATTATGATCGTAGTCCTGACGTTAGAGCGCGGAAGCAACCAGCTCCTGGCAGGACCGGATATTGTGTCCCGTGGATTTGTTTATGTTCGTGAGTCAGAAGATCTTATGGAAGAGGCAAGACAAGTCGTAACTGACGCAGTAGAAGATTGCCTGAATCATCAGAGAAATGCTGACTGGAGCAAGATAAAATTAGTGATTCGCGATACAATGAACGAATTTATCTGGAAAAAAACAAAACGTCGTCCGATGATTTTGCCGATTATTATGGATGTATAAAGTGACATTTATTTAACAGGGGACGTAGTACTTTGAAGAAGTGCTACGTCCCCAATTGCGAAGAGGGGTGTCCCTGATTGAGGAGAGAGGTGGTTGTAAATGATCGTAGATGAGCGGATGGTGACTTATATCCGGTCGCTGGAGGTGCCGGAAAGCGCGGTAATTGAAGCGATTGAGCAGGAAGCTTTAAGAGACCGTGTGCCGATTATCCGGAAGGAAATGCAGAGTTTTCTGAAGGTTCTGCTGATGATCAAAAGACCGATGCGGATTTTGGAAGTAGGAGCTGCGGTTGGTTTTTCGTCAATTCTTATGAGTGAATATATGCCGGAAGGCGGGCATATTACAACAATAGAAAATTATGATAAACGAATTCCGATAGCCCGGGCGAATTTTAAACGGGCAGGGAAGGAAGAGCAGATTGATTTGATTGAGGGAGATGCCCTGGAAGTGATGCATGGCCTGGAAGGGCCGTATGACCTGATATTTGTGGATGCGGCAAAAGGGCAGTACATTCATTACCTTCCGGAAGTTATGCGGCTTCTTGGGTCAGATGGAGTGCTTGTGTCAGACAATGTGTTGCAGGAAGGTGATATTATTGAGTCCAGATTCGCAGTGGAGCGCAGGAACCGGACTATTCACAGCCGTATGCGGGAGTATCTCTATGAGTTAAAGCATCATGATCAGCTGCAGACATCGATTATTCCACTGGGAGACGGTGTGGCGTTGAGTGTAAAGCGCAGTGATATTTAAGCAGTGATATTTAAGAAGAATAGGAAATTAATAAAAAGAGAAGGAGAAGAGAAGTATGAGTCAGAAACGTCCGGAATTATTGATCCCGGCCAGCAGTCTGGAAGTGTTGAAGACTGCGGTTATGTTTGGTGCAGATGCAGTATATATTGGTGGCGAAGCATTTGGGCTTCGTGCGAAAGCAAAGAATTTTTCCATGGAAGATATGAAGAAGGGTGTGGAATTTGCGCATGCACATGGTGTAAAAGTACATGTGACGGTCAATATTCTTGCACATAATGATGATCTTCCGGGAGTAGAAGAGTATCTGAAAGAATTAAAAGAAGTTGGACCGGATGCACTTATTATCGCCGATCCGGGTGTGTTTGAGCTGGCAAAGGAAATCTGCCCAGAGATTCAGCGTCACGTCAGCACGCAGGCGAATAACACGAACTATGCGACCTATCAGTTCTGGTGGAAGCAGGGAGCTTCCCGCGTAGTATCTGCCCGAGAATTGTCCTTGAGAGAAATCAAAGAAATCCGTGAAAGAATCCCGGCTGAGATGGAGATTGAAAGCTTTATTCACGGAGCAATGTGTATATCATATTCCGGAAGATGTCTGCTTAGTAATTTCTTTACCGGTCGTGACGCAAATCAGGGAGCATGTACGCATCCGTGCCGCTGGAAATATTCCATCGTGGAAGAGACGAGACCGGGAGAGTATATGCCTGTCTATGAAAATGAGCGTGGAACATACATTTTCAACTCAAAAGACTTATGCATGATCGAGCATATTCCGGAAATGATCGATGCCGGAATCGACAGCTTTAAAATTGAAGGGCGTATGAAAACGGCTCTTTATGTTGCAACCGTTGCAAGAACTTATCGTAAAGCGATAGATGACTATCTGGAAGATCCACAGAAATACAGAGATAACATGCCTTGGTATCTGGATCAGATATCTAACTGCACATATCGTCAGTTCACTACAGGATTCTACTTTGGAAAACCAACCGAAGAGAGCCAGATCTATGACAGCAATACTTATGTAAAAGAATATACTTATCTTGGAATTGTAGGAGAAATCTGTGACGGGCGCTGCAAGATTGAGCAACGTAACAAATTCTCAGTCGGTGAGACAATTGAGATTATGAAACCGGATGGAGAAAATGTAGAAGTTACAGTCAAACGGATTATCAACGAAGAAGGTGAAGACCAGGAGAGTGCACCGCATTCTAAACAAGTACTCTATATTGAGTTAGAAGGCGGTCAGGCAAGCCCATATGATATTTTGCGCAGGCAGGAGCCAGAAGTTCAGTAAGGCGGTAAATGAGAACTTGTTGCATAGAATATCATGAATTTCATTTCTTGTGTAATAAAAAAAGATGCGCTGGCGAAGCGCATCTTTTTTTATATGTATCAATGTCAATATCGATGGAGTGCGATACTTACATTCCAGGCTCAAGCTCTGCTTCTGCCATTTCTTCGGCTGCTTCAGATGCTTTCTCGTAAGTTCCGTTTTTCATACGAATGTGTTTGAAAATTGTTCCACCTACAAGTCCTGCAACACTTCCTCCGATAGCTGCGAACAGAAGAGCAAGTAATACATTCTGAACCGGGTTAAATGCAAATGGTGCTAACAGTCCAGGGATTGGAGATGCTGTACCAGGTGCATCGTTCACAATGTGGAATACTGCTGCTGAAATTCCGGCAAATCCACCTCCGAAGAAGTTAGAACCGTAAATCGGAATCGGGTTAGAAGTAACGATTGGAGCCTGTGTTAATGGCTCAAGCATAACGCCGATCACATTACCTTTGTTACCAAGTTTCAGTTTGTGGAATACAAGTCCATTTGTAAAGGATCCACCAAAACATGCGATGGCTGCAATACCCATTGGAAGACCGGTCAGTCCTAACATAGCTGTGAGCGCCATAGAACTAAGCGGCGATGTACAGATCATCTTCATCATTCCACCTAACAGGAATCCCATAACGATTGGAGACTGGTCTGTAGCAGCAGAAATAGTAGCACCAATGTGTGACAGAATCCATGTTACACCAGGATCAACAACTGTTACAATAATACGGGCAACTGGAGCAATTACAAGTGCTCCTGCAATAATGTTAATTCCAACAGGAAGTTTCTTTTCAATAATCGGAGCGATGAATCCGATGACATAACCTGCGATAAATCCAGGAAGGATTCCGAATCCACCAACAGCAACACCGGCTACAACTGCGAATAACGGGTTAGCACCCATTGCAATTGGAACAAGAGTAGCTGCGGCAACGCCGCCCATGCTTCCGGAGATATCTCCAACTTCACGTAAGAATGCAATGCCAATCAGATCACCGGAAATATACTTATGAATTGCTTCAACAAGGAATGTTGCAACGGCTGCGTCTGCCATACCGCCCATTGCAAGAGATCCTTTTGGCATCTTCAGACTGAAAATAGAGAAGACTGCCAGTGTGACGAGTAGTAAACCTACACCAGATAAAATTGTTACCATACTTTGTACCTCACATTTCTTTGATTTGTTATTCTAATAACATCGCCATGTTTATTGATGAGATTAATATATAAGCATGGTTACAAAAAGTATCAAATGGTGTCAAAATACTATTAAAAATTTAACAAATCGCGATAACTTTGTGCATTATTGACAATAAGAGGCCAATGCATTCAAAAACTGCTTAATCCTTACATTGCCGTGTTTATCAGTCTTTCCACGTATAAAATCCATTTCCTTGCGAACCTGCTCAAAATTGTATAATGTGCTGGAATAGTCTACAAAAATTTCGTTACTATAATCTTCAAGACCAAGGTGAGCCAGGTTTACGAGGCCATTAAATGCTGTTCTTCGTATGCGCTGCTCCATAGATTTCGGTGTATCACAGAAGCGGCTGCACAGATCGCTGACTGTCAGTGAGTCAGCATGATCCTGGTGGTCGACCAGATATTTGACAATGGAAATGATATCTTTACTTCCAATATCCCCGATAATACCGATTCTTGTAAGGATTGTGCGAAGGGAATTCTCAATCTGCTCACTATTGTCAGGTACAGTCATAGTTGCAGGGCTGGTATCTTCCATAAAAATGTTTTGCATTTTGCGGACCATTCGTTTCATAGATAAGCCATCGGAAACTTTTTTGATGACAGCTTCTACTTCCACACTATTAATCGGTTTCTGGATAAAGAATTCAATCCCGGCTTCATAGGCAGAAGCAATCATATCTTTGGAGGACACTTGAGACAGCATAATATAAGATGCATCTGGTACTATTTTTCGAGCCTGTTTTACAAAGCTGATTCCGTCCATCTCAGGCATGAGCAGATCTACAATTACAATATCCGGTTTAGCTGAAGGAAGATCTTCCAGTGCTTCAGCCGCATTATTAGCACTGCCGCAACATACCCCAAGTCCTCGTTCATTTATAATTAGTTTCAAAATGTTACAAATATTTTTGTCATCGTCTATAAAATAGAAAGACATCATTTTGACATTACCTCCAATTCATTTAAAGGAATGCAGATGGTAAAAACTGTCCGACCAGGAACAGAGGTCAGACCAATTGTTCCATGTAATTTCCCTTCTACAAGATCTTGTACCAGATTCAGCCCAAGTCCCCGGCTGACTTCCCCTGTCTGGAAATTAATCTTGGTTGAGAATCCAGTCTTAAATACTTCTCCTATGTATTCAGCCGGAATTCCCGGGCCGTCATCAGTAACGGTAAAAATAGCCTGCCCATCTTCGATGACCTCTGTGACAGAAAGATTAACTGTGTCAGTCTTCGAAGCTTCCAAAGCATTTACAAAAAGGTTACGGAAGATGGAAAGAAGGGCATAGTGGCTGGAAGTATAGAAATTTTTCTGATATTCATAAGTAAGATTCAGTGTCTTTCCCTGTGATTCCGCCAGATTGGTGATGGAAGATTTTAAAAGGGAGAGCACTTCTTCCAGATACATACCGTCATTTTCCAGTTCCTGTTCCAGTGCTTCGGAAATTCCACGCATGATCAACAGATATTCTTTCTTTATCTCGTGAATATCTTTTGCAGTAGTAAGCGCAGAAGAGGCAAGGCCAGGATCGGCACCTGAGTCACGCAGTGTTTCAAAGAGCCGGTAAGAATTATTCATAGTTTCTTCTATTAATGTAGTATTTTTCTTCATCCAGACAATTTCCCCATTGAGTTTGGAGAAGAGAAGTACCAGTTTCTGATAACGTTCCTCATGTTCTTTCTTAATTAAAAAGATCCGGTATTTTTCAAAGAGTAACATGACAAGCCATGTGAGACAGGAACGCATAACAGCAGCCAGAAAGATTCCGGACTGCATGTGAAGTACAAGGGAACTGAGTTCCAGTCGTACGAGAAGCTCGATAAAGTTTGCCAAGTAGTCGATCAGAATCAGAGCTCCCAGTGTCAGGTTCCGCTTTTCATGAATAGCAGCCGACAAATGATCAAACCGTCTGATATACAGATGTAGAAGAAGTCCGTAGCAAAGATAGAAAGCTATCTCCGGCATATAGTGAGAAGGACTCGTCCAGTGTCCGTTCGTGATCCAGTAGACGATCATACGCATAGAAAATACACCGATTGCGGATAAAAATGTAACCGGAATCAGTGGAAAATTGGACATTAATAATCCACAAGCGGCCAGAATAACGACTGCAATGGATATTTTAAAGTTTGCTGTGAACCAGTTAATACTGAGCTGCGAAGTTAAAGCAATTGCGAAACTGTAAAATATAGATTTTTTCAATATATCTTTCATATCGGACATCTGATACGAACCGTGACCGATATTATATTCGATTGTCAACGACTGAGCCTGCCCGAAACGGTCGAAAAAGAACAGAATGGCTATAAATAACAATACCTTTTTCATATATTCGGACAGTTTTCGAGGTTAAACGAATAATTCGCATTCTTATAACCCCAGTCACCGACGGGAGAAAAACGCAATTCAACCACACGCACTTCCTGCCCGGCAAGAGAAAATTCCGCAATGCCGTCCGTCACCTTCTCCGCCACGATTTCACCACCATAGACGACATCGACTGCCGAATGGTAAGGATATGTCCAGGACAAGCGTATGCGATCTTCCTTCATATATTCTACCTGCACCTCTGGTTCAGCTTGCTCCAAATCAAGCGATCCAAGCGAACGGGGACGGTCGGCTTCCGACTTGAAATAAATATAGACCTTATATACCCCCTTCTCCCCAGCATATCGCTTATCGGCATAAAAACATTTGTCGAAATCCGACCTTTGCGTGATATAGGTTGAATGAGCATTCTCGTCAATCGTACTGAACTCTATCTGGTAATGGTCGAATCCGGCACGGAGTGCCCCGTCTACCTCCCAAAATATTTCGATCAGTCCTTCTTCATTCACACGATGCCGCAAAGAGAACTCCGACTCGGTACGCGCGTTTATCTTGAGAGGCCAACTACGCTTTTCCACATATCGCTCGGCCCCGACCTGTCCGGCAACCGTCCCATTATTCGTCCGGGCGAAAACCTCACACGACAACTCATAAGAGCCATTCGGAATCAGATCCACATCCAGCATGAAATCACATCGTGTCCCATCGCTTTCCCATTCCATCTCTCCAATGCGGACGATCTGCTTCTCAACCTCAAATCCGAGCAACGGACTGATTTGGCAAGCAGCATTACCACTATGTTCCACCACAAAGATTTTGTTTTCCAAATCATGGATAAACGGACCATAGAAGTCCACACTCATCGCAACCGAATCAGCCTGCCACTTTTCAAAATCCATAAAATTCTCCCCCAGCCGATACTCGCAGCTTGTAAACAAGAAGAAAACACTTACAAATAGATAAACAACACTTTTATTCATATACATATAAACTTATCCGAACAATTGCCGGAAAGCCTCTTCCACCTTGCGCACTTGCACGATTTGCATCTTGCATTTGGATGTGTCGAAACCTTTCAGGTTATTGTGCGGGATGATAATGCGCGAGAAACCCAATTTTTCCGCTTCTAGGATGCGCTGCTCGATACGGTTCACCGGACGGATCTCTCCCGAAAGCCCCACCTCGCCACACATCGAGATACCCGGCTCGATCGAAATGTCGAGGCTAGAAGAAAGAATTGCACTGATCACCGCCAAGTCGATCGCCGGATCATTCACCTTCAGCCCACCAGCAATATTCAAAAAGACATCTTTCTGAACCAGCTTAAATCCGGCACGCTTTTCGAGCACCGCGAGCAACATGTTCATACGCCTAAGATCGAATCCTGTCGCGCTACGCTGAGGCGTCCCATAGACAGCAGAACTCACCAACGCCTGTGTTTCGATCAGGAAGGGACGGATCCCCTCGATCGCAGCCGCGATCGCCACGCCGCTCAATCCCTCATGATTCTGCGTTAGGAGTAGTTCTGAAGGGTTACTGACTTCGCGAAGACCATCCTGGCGCATCTCGTAAATACCTAATTCCGCCGTGCTTCCGAAACGGTTCTTGATGCTGCGGAGGATACGATACATATAATGCTGGTCACCCTCAAATTGAAGTACGGTGTCAACGATATGTTCCAACACCTTCGGCCCGGCAATACTCCCTTCCTTATTGATATGGCCGATCAGAAGGACAGGTGTGCCGCTCTCCTTCGCATATTTCAGAATAGCCGCACTGCACTCGCGTACCTGCGAAACACTTCCGGGAGAAGATTCGACCACCTCCGTATAAATGGTTTGTATCGAGTCGATAATCAAGAGGTCGGGTTGAACGTTCTTGGTCTGTACGAATATCTGTTCGAGATTGGTCTCACAGAGAATGAAACAATCTGGATTCTCGTGCGCGATGCGGTCGGCACGGAGTTTCAACTGGCGACTGCTCTCCTCGCCGGAGACGTAAAGCGTGCGGAGTCCCTTCAACCCCAAAACGGTTTGCAGGACGAGGGTCGATTTCCCGATACCCGGTTCCCCGCCGATCAAGACCAGTGATCCTTTTACCAGACCGCCGCCAAGAACACGGTTCAACTCCCGGTCTCCGAGGTCGACACGCGTCTCCTCTTCAGAAGTAATATCTCGAAGCAGGACGGGACGCACTTTGCCACCATCCGAAACGCCATAAAGTGCCCGCTTTCCGACCGGTTCCTTTACCACGATCTCCTCAACATACGTGTTCCACTCCCCGCAGGAAGAACCTTGGACACTTGCTCACAATCCGTACGCATCGCAATCCCCGCAGGAAGGACATTTCCCGATCCATTTCGGAGAGTCAGCCCCACAGTTGGAGCAAACATATACCGTTTTTGCTTTTACCATTCTCTTATTTATTAATTACATGGACGCTTTGGAGACATAAAAAACATTCCATTTTTTAAGATTATAAAACTGTCAATTCACGGACGAAAAGACGGTTTATTATCCGAAAAGATCAAGCGTCAACTGCTTTTTCTCAGCTTCGAGCTTCCTGAGGTGGCGTTTCCCTTGCGGCGTAATGATTTCCATCTTATCGAAGCGGGTACGGATCACCGTCTCGACCGTGTAGCTGATGTTAACCACTTCACCTAATTCACTCATCTTCCGTTGTATCTCTAGCACACAATCTATACACATACCGCTCTTGAAGGCAATCTTTTCATCGAACATATCTTTCTTGAAATCTTCGTCGCACATGTAAAAGTCGATTGTCTCGCCGCCCTTGTTGTAGATGCCTTTCCAACGGTAACGGGCATCTTTCAGCACAGGTGAGATGATTTCTATCGTTGCTTTGTTGTCTTTAACAGGAGGCAATTCGTCGGAACGGAGGATGTAATAGTCAAACTGTTCGCGTTTGACCTCCAACGATCCCGAACGGCTGCGGTTATTTTCGTTCAGTTCGCGTAAAGTGAACTTTGTCACCTTCGGATAACCGCGTACAGCTTCGTAAAAGTTCGATTTGCATTTACAAAAACGCGGCGATGCACTGAGCAGTTCCACCAACTCGCGCGTCACGGTAATACCGGGTATTTTTTTTCTCAAATTACTACGCAATAAGGCAATTTCGCGCTGCATCTTTTCCTCGTCGGCCACCGAACGGTCCACAACCGGTTGTCCACCGACCAAAAGGGACGGACGCGTCCATACCTGCATGAACAAGTTAAGGAGAACAGAGATCAGGCGGCTGTTTTCACCTGCCACCGACCAGATTTCGCGAAAGCCCTCCTGTTGGGCAAAAGACTCGCAATAGACAGTCATTTTGATATCCAACATGTCTGCTAACGTCCGAACAAGC
>ERZ772872.3588-NODE-3588-length-11457-cov-3.513682_pt1 | contig 11457 bp, 9 predicted proteins | sample MGYA00512132_ERZ772872 | MGnify/ENA primary metagenome ERZ772872 (study PRJEB29015, sample SAMEA2737724) | human gut metagenome | biome: human gut; feature: human-associated habitat; material: faeces | place: China | collected 2012 ... | reverse complement strand
ATCAAGATAACCGGCAAATGCCCGCAGTGCGGCAGCACGAGCCTGTTCACCGAAACGCCCGGCACGCAGAAGCTGGAGGAGGAGCTGCACGAGCGGTTCCCGTCCGCACGGGTGCTCCGCATGGACGCGGACACCATGACCGCCAAGGGCGCGCATGAGCGCCTGCTGAATAAATTCGGCAAAGGCGAAGCCGATATCCTTATCGGCACCCAGATGGTGACCAAGGGACTGGATTTCGAGAACGTCACGCTGGTCGGCGTGCTCGATGCCGACCAGAGCCTGTACGCACAGGACTACCGCGCCCGTGAGCGCACGTTTTCGCTCATCACGCAGGTGGTCGGGCGTGCAGGCCGCCGATTTGCCACCGGCCGCGCCGTGATACAGACGTACAGCCCGCTGCATCCGGTTATTTTGACCGCCGCGCGGCAGGATTACGAAAAATTCTACGAGAGCGAAATGCAGACGCGCGAAGCGCTTCGGTGCCCGCCCGTGTGCGACATCACCATGATAACCGCCGTCGGTGAACTGGAGCAGCAGGTGCTCAGCAGTCTGCTCGCGCTCAAAACACGCCTGCAGAGCCTGATGGAAGGGCAGTTTGCTGATGTGAAAGCGCCCGTGCTCGGCCCCGCTGCGGCACAGATGGTCAAGGTGATGGGACGGTATCGCTACCACCTCACCATCCGTGCGAAGGACTGTGCAAGATGGCGCAGGCTCATCTCGGGCGTGCTGCGAGAGTTTATGCAGGACGGTAAAAACCGGGGTGTTACTGTGTTCGCGGATTCCAATAATGAAATGTAGCAGTAATTGAGACCCCGGCAAAGAAGGTTAATTCAATGAGCAAATTTGTCATTCGCAAGGCAACAGAAAACGATGCAGAATCGCTTTTGAAGATTTACGAGCCTTACATAACGAATACAACCATCACGTTTGAATATGAGGTGCCGACGGCTGAGGCGTTTGCAGATCGTATCCGCGAAACGGCGGCTGCGTTTCCGTATCTCGTCTGCGAGCGTGACGGCATGATCATGGGTTACGCCTACGCGCACCGCATTCGTGAGCGCGCGGCCTACGACTGGGATGCGGAGCTTTCCATCTATCTGGCACAGGGCACCCACGGACATGGTGTGGGCACGACCGTGCTGGCGTGCCTGATCGACCTGCTCGAGCTGCAGGGGCTGCGCCACCTGTACAGCTGCGTGACCCTGCCGAACGAAAAGAGCATCCGCATGCAGCGCAGACTGGGCTTTGCGGACGCAGGCGTGTGGCACGACTCCGGCTGGAAGTTTGACGGCTGGCACGATGTGGCATGGCTGGAAAAGCATATCGGCAGCGGAAAACCGCAGCCGGTGACGCCGTTTCCGGCGCTCGATGAGAAAAATATACAGGAATGTTTACAAAAATACATGGATAAGCTGAATCAAGTGGAGGAATAAAACAATGGCACTGAGAAAGATTTTGACCGAGGGCGACGAGCAGCTGCTCAAGCACAGCCGCAAGGTAGAGAAGTTTGACGACCGTCTGCACACGCTGATCGACGACATGCGTGAGACGCTCGAGAACTCCGGCGGCGTTGGTCTGGCAGCACCGCAGGTGGGAATCCTGCGCCGCGTTGTTGTGCTGCTGGATGTGAACAAGGAGCCGGAGGAGATGGTCGAGCTGGTAAACCCGGAAGTTATCGAGCAGAAAGGTTCCGAGCGCGTTGTCGAGGGCTGCCTGTCCGTGCCGGGCGTTTACGGTTATGTGACCCGTCCGACCTGGGCGAAGATTCGCGCACAGGACCGCAATGGCAACTGGTTCGAGCGCGAAGGCGAGGGCATTGTAGCGCAGTGCTTCTGCCACGAGACCGAGCATCTGGACGGTCATCTGTTCACCGAGAAGGTCGAGGAGTATATCGACCCGGAGGCAATGCAGGGTGGTGACGAGGAATAATGCGTATCGTATTCATGGGCACGCCGGACTTCGCCGTGCCGAGCCTGCAGGCGCTCATCGGCGCCGGACATGACGTCTGCGCCGTGTACACCCAGCCGGATAAGCCGCAGGGCCGCAAGCAGATTCTCACTGCACCGCCGGTGAAAACGCTCGCACTCGAGCATGATATTCCGGTTTTCCAGCCGAATACCCTCAAAAATGAGGACGAGCAGGCGCGTCTGCGCGAGATTGCACCGGAAGTCATTATTGTTGTCGCGTATGGCAAGCTGCTGCCGAAGGCGGTTCTCGACATTCCGCCGCACGGCTGCATCAACGTGCACGGCTCGCTGCTGCCGCGCTGGCGCGGCGCCGCTCCGATCCAGTGGGCGGTCATCGCGGGCGATGAAATGGCAGGCGTTACCACCATGCAGATGGCGGAGGGTCTGGACACCGGCGATATGCTGCTCACCTATGAGACCAAGGTCGGCGAAAAGGAGACCGCAGGCGAACTTTTCGACCGTCTGGCGCAGTCCGGTGCGGAACTTTTGATCCAAACGCTCGTCAAATTAGATGAGATCACGCCGCGCCCGCAGGACGATGCGCAGAGCTGCTACGCCCACATGTTGGATAAGCAGATGGCGGTGATCGACTGGAGCAAGTCCGCACATGAAATCGACTGTCTGATTCGCGGCTTGAATCCGTGGCCGATCGCGCTGACTACGCTTTCCGGTGAAAGACTGAAGGTGTTTGCCGCCGAAAAGGCAAACGGCAGGGGAGAGCCGGGCACGGTGCTCGAAGCTGACCCGAAAAAGGGCCTGACCGTGGCGTGCGGAGAGGGCGCGCTGAGGCTGACCGAGATTCAGCTGGTCGGCGGTAAGAGAATGAAGGCGACGGACTTTCTGCGTGGGCACGCAATCGAAGTCGGCACTAAGCTGGGAGACGAATGAAAAAGCGTGAGGAGTGAAGAACGGAGAGGACGTAAGCTCCGATCTCCGATTCTCCGCTCCGGTATGGAGGTTTTCTTATGCCTTATCATGGTTACTACTACGGCATTGACATGTACTACATTGTACTGGTTCTGCCGTGCGTTTTATTTGCATTCTGGGCGCAGAACAAGGTAAACAGCACGTTTAACCGCTACTCGCGGGTGCAGAATCTGCGGGGACTGACCGGCGCACAGGCGGCGGAGGCGGTGCTGCGGTACAACGGCGTGTCCGGCGTGCGCATTGAGTACGTTTCCGGCAAGCTGACCGACCATTTTGACCCGAGAAGCAATGTCATTCGGCTGTCGAGTGCGGTGTACTCGTCCACGTCGGTGGCGTCCATCGGCGTTGCCGCGCATGAGGCAGGGCATGCGGTGCAGTACGCCATCGGCTATGCGCCGATCAAGCTGCGCGCGGCGATCATCCCGCTGACGCAGTTCGGCTCGATGGCGGCGATGCCGCTGCTGATCCTCGGCCTGATCCTTAACACGAGCACGCTCGTCACGATCGGCATTGCGGCATTCGGTCTTTCCACGCTGTTCCAGCTGCTGACCCTGCCGGTGGAGCTGGACGCGTCCCGCCGCGCTTTGCAGACCATTCAGCAGAACGGCCTGCTGACCGCAGACGAGTACCCGATGGCGAAAAAGACGCTCACAGCGGCAGCGCTGACCTATGTTGCCGCGCTGGCGACCTCGCTGGCACAGCTGCTGCGTCTGGTGCTGATTTTTGGAGGAAGAGACCGCAATGATAGATAAACGTCCCACAACACCGCGTGAAGTGGCGGCATTTTCGCTGTTTTCCATGGCAGAGGAGGCTGCCTGGTCGGACGGTGCGCTGCACCACTATTTATCCCGCGCGGGACTGGACAGCCGCGATGCGGCGCTGGCCTCGCGGCTGACCTACGGCACGGTGCAGAACCAAATTTTACTGGACTGGTACCTGCGGCACTTCTCAAGCGTGCGGCTGAAAAAGATTGCGCCGCGCGTGCTGGCGTGCCTGCGGATGGGTCTGTATCAGCTGATCCTGATGGATAAGATTCCCGCGCATGCCGCTGTCGCGGAGACGGTCGCGCTGGTCAAGCACTACGGCCACGCAAATGACCGCACGGTCGCCTTTGCCAATGCGGTGCTGAGAAATGCCGCAAATGCGGCCCAAAGCGGTTCTTTGCCGCGCCTGAACTGCCCGGATAAGGAAAGCTACTACGCGCTGCAGTACAGCCACCCAGAGTGGCTCGTGCGCCTGCTTTCCGAGCAGTACGGCCAGAAGCTGACGCAGAAAATCTGTCAGGCGGATAACGCGGACGCGCCGATTTCGGTGCGCGTGAACACGATGAAATGCACGCCTGCCGAGGCTCAGGCAGAGCTGGAGGCCGCCAGACTGACCGTGCAGCCGCACGCGGCATTCCCGGAAATCCTGCTGTGCAGCGGCGGAGACGCAGCCGCGCTTCCGGCGTTTATCGAGGGCCGCGTGACCGTGCAGGACGCGGCAAGCGCACTCGCAGCGGCGGTCGCTGACCCGAAACCGGGCAGCACCGTGCTCGACTGCTGCGCGGCGCCCGGCGGCAAGAGCTTCGCCATGGCTGAAAAAATGCAGGGGAAAGGCAGCGTCACCTCGTGCGACATTTACGAGCACAAGCTGAAACGCATCCGCGACGGCGCAGCCCGCCTCGGACTGCCGAATATCCGCACCGAGCTGCAGGACGCATCGGTCTGCCGCGAGGAGTGGAAGGACAGCGCGGACGTTGTGCTGTGCGACGTGCCCTGCTCGGGACTGGGCATTATCCGCAAGAAACCCGAAATCCGGTTCAAAAATCCGGATGAGATCGCCGGACTGCCGGAGATTCAGGCGAAAATCCTTGCAAACTGTGCACAGTATGTAAAGAAGGGCGGCACGCTCGTCTACTCGACCTGTACCATCCTGCAGCGGGAAAACGAGGACGTTGTCCGCGCGTTTCTCACCGAAAAACCGGAGTTTGAAGCGGTTTCGTGGACGCATCCGGTCTGCGGAGAGAGGGCAGACGGTATGGTGACGCTGCTGCCGCCCGTTCACAATACGGATGGATTCTTTATTGCGAAAATGCACCGTAAGTGATAGTGGAATCGTAGGGCGGGGCGCCCGTCCTACAGGAAAACGAGAGAGAAGATTTGAAGGAGAGACACATGGTCGAGATCAAATCCCTTACAATAGATGAACTGAAAAGCGCTTTAAAGGAAATGGGCGAAAAGCCGTTCCGTGCGGGACAGATCTTCAAATGGCTTCACGAGGGTGTGGAGTCCTTTGAAGAGATGTCCAACTTATCCAAGGACTTACGGGCGCGTTTAGCGGAAAATTTCCTGCTGACCGTACCGGAAGTCGCCCGCAAGCAGGTGAGCCGCGTTGACGGCACGGTGAAATACTTATGGCGTCTGCGGGACGGCAACTGCGTGGAGTCCGTACTGATGCACTATGAGCATGGCGTGTCCGTCTGCGTTTCGACGCAGGTCGGCTGCCGAATGGGCTGCAAGTTCTGCGCGTCGGGACTCAACGGACGCACGCGCAGTCTGTCCGCAGGCGAGATTCTGGACGAAATCCTGTTCATGCAGAAGGACAGCGGCGAAAAGGTCTCCAACATTGTGCTGATGGGCACCGGCGAGCCGCTCGACAACTACGACAACGTGCTCAAGTTCCTGCATCTGGTAAGCTGTCCGGAGGGAATCAACATCGGACAGCGCCATATCTCCTTGTCAACCAGCGGAATTGCTGATAGAATAGAGATGTTAGCACGGGAAAAACTGCAGATCACGCTGTCCGTATCGCTGCACGCGCCGGATGACGAAACACGCTCGTCCATCATGCCGGTGAACGATGCGTATCCGGTCGAGCGCCTGATGAAGGCGTGCCGGTACTATTTCGACACCACCGGACGGCGCATTTCCTATGAGTACATGATGGCGCGCGACAAGACCGACCGCCCGTGGCAGGCCGACCTTCTGGCAAAGCTGCTGAAAGGAAGACCGGCGCACGTCAACCTCATTCCGCTGAATGAGGTTGCGGAAAGCCCGCTGAAACCGTCCAGACCGGAAACCGTCCGCAAGTTTCAGCAGGCGCTCGAGAAGCGCGGCGTTACCGCGACCGTAAGGCGCAAGCTGGGTCCGGATATTGACGCGGCCTGCGGTCAGCTCCGTCAGCGGCAGCTGAAGGAGGACAAAAAGAGCAGTTCTCGTGATTAACTTGAATATTCTCACATATAAACACAATCGAAGGAGGTTGTGAAATGGAATATTTCGGCTTGACCGATAAGGGACGGGTGCGCCCGACCAATCAGGATATTTTTCAAATCGAAGCGCGGGAGGACAATCGGACCGCGCTCCTCGTCGTGTGCGACGGCATGGGCGGTGCAAATGCGGGCAACGTAGCCAGCCGTTTTGCCGCGCAGAGCTTTATCGAGTCTGTGGGTGACGCTTTAAGCGGCACGCTGGACGAAACGGCACGGCAGAACCTGCTGACGCAGGCGCTCAAGCAGGCGAACGAGACGGTTTTCTCTCTGGCGGGCAGGCAGCCGGAGTTCCGCGGTATGGGCACGACGCTGGTTGCCGCGCTCATTCAGGGCGACTGCGCGACCGTTATCAACGTGGGTGACAGCCGCGCGTACCGCTTTGACGGCGAAGCCATGCACCAGATCAGCGAGGACCACTCCTATGTGGAGGAAATGCGCCGCCGCGGCAAGATCACCGAGGCAGATGCGCGCACCCATCCGCAGAAAAACCTTATCACCCGTGCGGTAGGCGTGGAGCCGTATGTCGAAGGCGACCTGTTTGAGGTGCGCCTGAACGAAAAGGACATGCTGCTTCTCTGCTCGGACGGTCTGACCGGCATGGCGGAGGACAGCCGGATCGCGGAGGTGCTGGCAAACGCGCCGACGCTCGAGCTGGCCGGTGACGCGCTGCTGCAGCTGGCGCTTGACGGCGGCGGCCGCGACAACATCACCGTTGCGCTGTTCACCCTCGGCAAAAAGCAGGGAGCGTGACGTACTATGGATAAATATATCGGCAGTATGCTCGGCGGACGCTATCAGATTGAGGAAATCGTTGGCGTCGGCGGCATGGCGGTCGTTTATCGGGCGCGGGATACCATTCTCGGGCGCGATGTGGCACTCAAGGTGCTCAAAAAAGAGTTCGCGGAGGACCCGGATATCCGCAAGCGGTTCTCCATTGAGTCGCGCGCCGTTGCCAAGCTGAGCCACCACAATATTGTTTCCGTGTTCGACGTCGGCAGCGAGGACGGCACGGATTATATCGTTATGGAGCTGATCGAGGGCATCACCCTCAAGCAGTATCTGCAGCGCAAGGGCCATCTGTCGTGGGAGGAGACCATTTTCTTCGCTGAGCAGGTTGCCCGCGCACTCATGCACGCACACTCGCGCGGCATCATCCATCAGGACGTTAAGCCGCAGAACGTTATCATTCTGCGGGACGGCACGGCAAAGCTGACCGATTTCGGCATTGCCTCGTTCGCTGCCGCGCAGGAGACCCGCGTGGTGCAGGAGGCCATCGGCTCGGTGCACTATATCTCGCCGGAGCAGGCCAAGGGCAGCAAGATCGACTACCGCACCGACCTGTACTCGCTCGGCGTGATGATGTACGAAATGCTGACCGGCAAGCTGCCGTTCGAGGGCGAAACCGCGCTCCAGATCGTCATGCAGCACATCAATGAGGTGCCGATCATCCCGAGTGCGTTTGTGCCGGGCATCCCCAAGGGCATGGACGATATTGTCATGCACGCCATGAGTGCGCACATCAGCCGCCGGTATGAATCCGCGGAAAAGATGTACGAGGACATGGAGGTGCTCCGCTCGGACCCGAATGCACGCTTCCACTATGTGGCAAGCGAGGACAACTCGGGCGAGACGCAGATCATCGGCGCGGACATTCAGCGCGCGGCGCGCCGCAGTGCGGCAGAGCATGAAGCCGCTTCCGTTGAGGGCGCAGCTGCGCCGCGCACCCGCACACGCACACGCACCCAGACCCGCACCCGCACCGGTTTCCGCAGGAAGGAGCAGGATGAGCCGGACGGCTTTTTTGAAAAGCTGGCCGAGCGGCCCGGCATGGCGGTCGGCATGGCGGTCGGCGTGATTGCGGTGATCAGTCTGCTGCTGGTCGGCATTCTGGTGATCACCGGCAGCGGCGACAAGTCGGAGAAGATTATCGTGCCCGACCTCATCGGACGCAATATCGACGAAGTGATGGCCGACCCGGATATAACCGACAACTTCACGGTAAAGGAAGCGACCGAACGGCAGGAATCCGACCGTCCGGTCGGTGAGATACTCGAGCAGGACCCGAACGGCGACGGTAAGAAAAAGGCAACCAAGGGTACGATCATCACGGTAACGGTGTCCTCGGGCGGCGAAAACGTCAAGGATACCTACAAGGTGATCGACTTTACCGGCAAGACGCTCGATTATGTACAGGCGGCGCTGGCATCGCACGACATCAAGTGCGAGGTCGTTGAGGAATACAGCGACGACGTGGAGGAAGGCAAGGTCATCCGCACCGACCCGGAGGCGGGTGCCGAGCTGGAAAAGGGCGCGACGCTGACCGTCTATATCAGCAAGGGCAAGCAGAAGGACGATAACGAAAACGTTGCTGTGCCCGGTCTGCTCGGCATGACCGCGGACCAAGCGCGTGCGGCGCTGGAGGCAAAGGGCTTGAAGATCGGCTCGGTAGACTCGGTGGACAGCTCTGCGGAAGCGGGGTCGGTCGTATGGCAGTCGCAGGATGCCGGTGCTGAGGTGACCAAGGGCAGCACGGTCAACATCCAGATCTCCAAGGGCAAGAGCACATCGAACAATAACTCGCCGGATAACAGCGGCGGCAATTCCGGCGGTCAGGACAACGGCGATGGCGACTACGACGATACGCCGAGCCTCGGCAGTGCGACCATTCCGGTTTCGCTGCCGGACAACACGGATACCGCGCATGTTATCATCTATGTGGACGGCGTGATCCAGTATGACGACACCTGCAGCACGAGCGGCGGCAGCACGTCCATCTCGGTGAGCGGCTCGGTGGGCGACCATGATGTTACGGTCAGCGTGGACGGTTCGACTACCTCGCAGACGTACACATTCAGCTAAGAAATTACGTTCAAAGCGTAAAAACGGAGGAATTAAGTTTGATCGAAGGGATCATTCTGAAGGGCATCGGCGGTTTCTACTATGTGGATACCGCCGAAGGCCTCATTGAATGCAAAGCACGCGGACGGTTCCGCAAGACCGTGGGCAAGCCTATCGTCGGGGACCGTGTGACGCTGGAAATTCAGCCGGAGGACGGCACCGGCTATCTGCAGACGATCGCGCCGCGCAAGAACAGCCTGATCCGGCCGGCTGTGGCGAATCTGGATCTGGTCGTTGCCGTGGCGAGCGCGGCACCGCCGGTGACCGACCCGTTCCTGATCGACAAGGTAACGGCGATCGCGGTGCACAAGAACATGGACGCACTGGTCGTCATCAACAAGACGGACGCGAATCCGGGTGACGAGCTGTATGAAACCTACCGCAGGAGCGGCATCGAGGTGCTGCGCGTGAGCGCGCACACCGGCGAAGGCATTGACGCACTGCGCGAGCGCATCCGCGGCAGGGTGAGCGCGTTTGCGGGCAACTCGGGTGTCGGCAAGTCGAGCGTGCTCAACCGGCTGGACAGCTCGTTCGGCGCTGAGGTCGGTGCGATTTCGGATAAGATCGGCCGCGGCAAGCACACCACCCGTCATGTGGAGCTGCACCCGATCGAAGGCGGCGGCTACATCGCGGACACGCCCGGCTTCTCCTCGTTTGAGACCGAGCAGATGGATTTGGTGCTGGCCGAGGATCTGCAGTATGCGTTTCCGGAGTTCGAGCCGTACATCGGGCAGTGCAAATTCACCGGCTGCGCGCATGTCAAGGAAAAGGGCTGCGCCGTTCTCGCGGCGGTCGAAAATGGCGAAATTGCGAAAACCCGTCACGAAAGCTATGTAAAGCTGTATGAAAGTGTAAAGGATCTGAAGGAATGGGAACTTACCAAGGGCGGCACGCGCTGATTTTTGCGGCTGCACCGGAAACCGATTACGGTTACATCCGCGCGTTTCTGCGCGAGCATCCGTCCGCGCTTGTTGCGTGTGCGGACGGCGGCCTGCGGCATGCGCGGGCGCTCGGTCTGCACCCGGATTTCATGATCTCCGACCGGGATTCCATGACCGAGGTAGAGGGCGACGATGTGATCCTGCTGAGACCTGAGAAGGACGACACGGATTCGCAGAGCTGTCTGCGGGAGGTGTTCCGCCGCGGCTGCCGCGAGGCGACGCTCGTGTGTGCGACCGGCGGGCGCATCGACCATATGCTGGCAAATCTCTCGCTGCTTGAGGAAGCAAAAACGCTCGGCGGCCACCTGACCATCCTCGATCCGTACAACCGCGTTGAGCTGCATCAGGGCGGACGGCAGGAATTCATCATGCCGGAGACGTTTACCTACTTCTCGGTCGTGCCGATGGACGCGGTGCTCATCTCGCAGGTGCTGTCCAATTTGCTCGAGAACGCCGTGGTGCACGGCGGCGGCCATACGACAGAGATACGCCTGTCCGTGCGGCGCGAGGGGCCGGAGGCCGTGTTTGCCGTCGAGGACAACGGCGACGGCATCGAGCATAAGGTTCTGCCGCATCTGTTCGACGGCACGCTCGCCGCAGCGGCAGGAGACACGGAGAACGGCGGCAAGAGAAACATGGGACTCGGCCTTTCGGTCTGCCAGGCGATCATCCACGCCCACAGCGGCAGCATCGAGGCGCATAATCTGATGGAAGGCGCGGAATTTGTGTTCCGTCTGCCGCTCGAACAAGAGGAGGAAAAAGCATGACCATCCGCGAAAAGATCCTGATCGTCGAGGACGAGAAGAGCATCGCGCACTTCATCTCGACCATACTCACCACAAACGGCTACGAGACCATTCTCGCAAAGACGGGAACCGAGGCGATGACCATGCTGTCCTCGCACTGTCCCGACCTCGTTATCCTCGACCTCGGTCTGCCTGACATGGACGGCATCGAGGTGCTGCGCAGCCTGCGCGGCTGGTCGAGCCTGCCGGTCGTCGTGGTGTCCGCGCGCACGCATGAAAACGACAAGGTCGAGGCGCTCGACCTCGGCGCGGACGATTATCTGACCAAGCCGTTCGGCACAGCGGAGCTGCTCGCGCGCGTGCGCACCGCCATCCGTCATACGCGCACAACGTCGCCGACCGGCGAGATCGCGCAGCGCGGTACATACAGCGTGGGCGAAATGGTCATCGATTATAACAAGCATCAGGTGCTCGTGCGCGGGGAGAATGTTCGTCTGACGCTCAGCGAGTTCCGCATTGTTGCCCTGCTGGGCAAGTTCGCCGGCAAGGTGCTGACCTATGATTATATCATCAAGGAGCTGTGGGGCCCGCGAGCGGGCGGAGACAACCAGATTCTGCGCGTGAACATGGCGAATATCCGCCGCAAGATCGAGAAGAACCCGGCGGAGCCGGAATATCTGTTCACCGAGGTCGGTGTGGGCTACCGCATGGCGGAAAATCCCTCC
>ERZ772872.3577-NODE-3577-length-11485-cov-4.539108_pt1 | contig 11485 bp, 6 predicted proteins | sample MGYA00512132_ERZ772872 | MGnify/ENA primary metagenome ERZ772872 (study PRJEB29015, sample SAMEA2737724) | human gut metagenome | biome: human gut; feature: human-associated habitat; material: faeces | place: China | collected 2012 ... | reverse complement strand
AGTTCGTCGTCGACATGGTGCAGGGCGGCGCCGGCACGTCGACCAACATGAACGCCAACGAGGTGATCGCCAACCGGGCGCTCGAACTCCTCGGCCATGAAAAGGGCGAATATCAGTTCTGCCACCCCAACAACCACGTCAACCTCTCGCAGTCGACCAACGACGCCTACCCCACGGCCGTGAGGATCGCACTGGTGCGCAGCATCGAGAAACTGGTGGCCTCGCTGCGCGAACTCATCGCGGCGTTCCACGCCAAGGGCGAGGAGTTCTCCGGCATCATCAAGATGGGCCGCACGCAGCTTCAGGACGCCGTGCCGATGACCCTCGGACAGGAGTTCGAAGCCTACGCCGCCAACCTCACCGAGGAGACCGAGCGGCTGACGGCCAACATGAAACTTTTCTTCGAGATCAACATGGGGGCCACGGCCATCGGAACGGGCATCAACGCCGACCCCGACTACGCCGGGCTTTGCACCCGTTACCTGCGCGAGATCACCGGACTGCCGCTCGTCGAGGCGTCGAACATGATCGAGGCCACGAGCGACACGGGCGCCTTCATTATGAACTCCTCGGCCCAGAAACGCCTTGCGGTGAAACTCTCGAAAATCTGCAACGACCTGCGGCTGCTCTCGTCGGGTCCCCGCTGCGGGCTGAACGAGATCAACCTCCCGCCGCGCCAGCCGGGATCGTCGATCATGCCGGGCAAGGTCAACCCCGTGATCCCCGAAGTCGTCAACCAGGTAGCGTTCCGCGTCATCGGCAACGACCTCACCGTGACGATCGCATCGGAAGCCGGACAGCTCGAACTGAACGTCATGGAGCCGATCATCGTCCACTGCCTGTTCGAGAGCATCGAAATGCTGATCAACGCCATGAACACGCTGCGCGAGAAGTGCATCGCCGGCATCACGGCCAACGAGGAGGTCTGCCGCCGGATGGTCTTTAACAGCATCGGGCTGGTGACTGCGCTCAACCCCTATCTGGGCTACGAAACGTCGAGCATGCTGGCCAAGGAGGCCCTCAAAACCGGCAAGGGCATCTACGACCTCGTACTCGAGCATAAGCTGATGAGCGAAGAGGAGTTGCACAAGGTGCTGCAACCCGAAAACATGGTCCACCCGCGCAAGAAGATCGGAGAGTGACCGAACGGAACAGCCCCGGCTCTCAGGAGCCGGGGTGTTGTAGGTAATCGAATATGCAGAAAATAGTAAATATCTTGTTTACAGGTATTTAATTCTCTGTTCTGCATCTGTTCCGAGCAATAAAATTGCAGAATCGGGCAGGATTAACGGTGAGTTTCGTTACTTATCCGTTACCTGCCTGAAATGCTTTGATTTACACTAAAGTGCTTGTTTTCAGCTTATTGTGTTGGATTTCCGCATAACAAATAACCTGACTTAACGTTTAACAAATCCACAAAGTTCAGGTTATCATGCAACGCAGCACTTTCAAAGTCTTTTTCTACGTGAAAAGGCAGTCGGAAAAACACGGTCAGGTTCCCGTCATGGGTCGTATCACGATTAATGGTACGATGTCGCAGTTCAGCTGCAAACTCACCGTTCGCTCCACCCTTTGGGATGCCAAGGCGAACAAGGCTTCCGGTAAGAGCCTCGAAGCTCAGCGTCTCAATGAAAAGTTGGAGAACATCAAGACCAATATCGGCAAGCAGTACCAACGTCTCTGCGACCGTGATTCATACGTTACGGCCGAAAAGGTCCGCAACGCTTTTCTCGGTATGGGTGACGACTGCCGCCTGCTGTTGCAGACCTTCGACGAATACCTTGCAGGGTTCCTCAAACGTGTGGGCAAAGACCGCGCCTATTCGAGCTATGACAATTACCGCAAACGCCGTAACCGGCTTGCCTCTTTCCTCGAATACGAATATCGTATAAAAGATATTCCTTTCAAAGAGCTGAAGCGGGATTTCATCGAAAAGTTTGTAGTCTACCTCTCCTCGGTACAAGGGATGCGTTCCGGGACGATCCATTCTACACTCAAGAAGCTGAAGCTGATGACCTATACGGCTTATAAGAACAACTGGATTCCCGCCGATCCTTTCGCCGGGTTCTATGTCAAAGCGGAATACTCGGAACGTCGCTACCTCTCGGCCTCGGAATTGCAGGCCGTGATGGATGTCAGGCTCCCCAACTACCGAACGGGCATCAACCGTGACGCCTTCGTCTTTTGCGCCTTTACGGGTTTGAGCCATGCGGACGTAGTGAAACTCACCCACGCGGACATCCATACGGACGATAACGGAGAGCGCTGGATTATCGACAGGCGCCAGAAAACAGGTACGCAGTTCCGTGTTAAGCTCCTTCCCGCCGCTGAAATGCTCTACAAGCGTTATAAGGATACATATCGCACAAGCGAGAAGGTTTTTCCGCTTAAAGGCACTTATAAAACACTGAACATGCCGGATTGTCGTTCAATCCGACGATCCACATGGCGCGGCATACCTTCGCTACGACGGTTACGCTCACACAGGGTGTACCTCTGGAAACGGTCTGCAAGATGCTGGGACATAAACGGATCACCACGACCCAAATCTATGCCAAAATCACCAATGACAAGATCGGACAGGATATGGCGGCATTAAGCGAGAAACTCAGCAGCGTCTTCAAGGTCGCACGGTAATGGCCTCCTATCTTACAGCTAATTCGATTCCCGATCTTACTTCGTCAATAGCAGGGTAATTTTCGATGTAAGTTTTCCCGCCGGCAGGGAATTTATCGTCAGAGATGGAAATATGCAAGGCCATGCGAATCGCCCGAGGGGCGAGCCTTGCATATTTCCATCCCCGGCGTTTTGCTGGTCGCATGTAGATTTGCAGCGTGATGTAATCACAGGTAATTTCGATATGGAGTCGCAGTGAACCGGGGCTTGTCGTAAGCTTTGAGGCTTGGCGGTAGATTTGGACTGCGACTCCATTAACCAGAGAGAATGGCTGTTTAGAATTGTAGGTTTGAAGACCTGGTACATGTGATAGCATACGACTCTCACAAAACTAACAAGTTATGCACTATTTGTATTATGTGGGTCTGGATGTGTCGAAAGAGACTTTCGATGCGTCTTTGGTCGCCTTCGAGGATGCAAACGAGATGGCTCACCGCAAATTCGCCAACTCCCGAAAAGGGATCTGCTCGTGTCTGCACTGGGTTGAGAAGCGGCATGGTATTCGGCTCGACGATGTGATTTTCTGCGCCGAGGATATGGGGAGCTACATATCCGAGATGGCGGTTTGTGCTTCCGACAGGACGCTGAATTTCAATTTTTCACTGATCTCGCCGTTGGTAATCAAGTATTCGATGGGTATTGCCCGTGGCAAAACAGACAGAGTGGATGCCCGGCGTATCGCCGAGTATGCGATCACTCACTATCGGAAGATAGCCCTTTATCTGCCGGCAGAGAAGGAACTGTGTCAGTTGCGCACATGGCTGATCTTAAGGGCTCATCTGGCAAAACAACGTGTAGCGAAACTGGTGTTGCTCGAAAAATTAGACTACAAAGAGAAATTCGCGGATGTATCTATTCAACGTTCCATGCTCCAGGAGGAGATCGCGTATGCAGAAACTCATATGAAAACCATCGAACGGGAAATGAAGGAACTGATAGCCGCCGACAGCAACATTTGCCGGAACTACAAGCTGCTGACCAGCATCAAAGGTGTAGGGCCGATCACGGCCATTGTGATGCTCTGTTCGACGCTTAATTTCACCAAAATCACAGACCACCGCAAGTTTGCCTGCTATTGCGGGCTGGCTCCGTTCGAACATAGCTCCGGCACAAGCGTTCGCGGGGGATGCCACACATCGAGCATGGCGAATCGAGACATTAAAGTACAACTGAACCGCAGTGCACTGATTGCCATCAGGTGTGATCCGCAACTAAAGGCATATTACGAACGCAAAGTGGCTGAAGGTAAACATAAATTCAGCGTCCTGAATGCTGTGAGGGCCAAAATCGCCGCCAGATGCTTTGCCGTCGTAAGGCGTGGAACACCATATGTAGCGTTGCAGATATAATCCGGCATACATATCTGCCATTCGATAAGATTTTGAGATCATTCAAAATCTCAAAATCTTATTGTCGGAACAGTCCGTCTAATTGGGAGCCGAACCTACTCATAATTAATGTATTGTCATTTCCGTACTCCGCAAATTAACGATTCTGACTATGGGATGCAAGGCTATACAAGCGCTTCGCGGCCTTGCATCCCATAACCAGAATCATTTTGCTAAACGCTACGACAAAAAATGACAATTTCCGGGCATGAAACTTTTTGCAGCTTTTATTTGGTTTTATCTTAGAATTCTACCGTCGCACACTCTGCGGACCGGACGGCAGCCGCTTCACAACACACGCATATCAGAAACCAAATAGTTGCAACAGAGATTTCTTTCGCGGCCTGCTTCGATAAACTGCCGTATAAATGCAGATTTGTTTAGATATTTATTTCTTGAATTATATATTTCTCTGTTTCTGCATCGAATCATCCGCATGTCCGGGTGATTATTCCGATAAATATTTGTCCAACCGTCTGTTTCTTTATCTGAATATTTGTTTCGATGGCAATATACAACCTGCCGAATCGCTTCGATTCTGATGTCCGCTCACGACCGCTCCAGTCCGTTCGGCGGGCTTTTTTTTCGTACCGGACGGTTGTAATATTGCACCGGGAACAGCCCCAGTCCCGGAAGCCGTAATGGAGGATTTTCGGAACTTCGGTCAGAGATTCTCCGCCGCGGATTTTTCCCATCGCCAGATGGGAGCGAGCTGTACCTTTGTATGCCGAAAAACTTTTCGGCATACAAAAGGTGCTCGCTCTGCGAGGTTGGGTGGCGTTCCCGAGTCACGCCACTTAAACTACCAGACTGATGACAACCACGAAAAAGAGGATCGGACGCCCGACAACGACAGATCCCAGAGTCCACAGGTATAATTTCAAACTCACGACGGAAGAGAATATCCGCTTTAAGCAGATGCTTTGTAAGGCTGGACTGGAGCATAATCGGAGCCAATTTATCGTCAAAAGAATCTTCAACGAGGAGTTCGTCGTTATCAAACGCGACCGAAGATATAGTTCAAATTATTCAATTTCCCTGTTTTGAGTTCTTCAATCTTTGGTCATACATTGTTAAACAATTGAATTGATTTTGGAGTATCAAGCATGAAGTAAGACAGAGCTTTTATTGGTTTTAGAAACCGTTTATGACGTTCCGTCCCCATGCATTGCATCTTAAAGCTGAACTGTTCGTGAAGTCGAGTAGAGTCCATGTCCGCGACGATGGTTTTACAAGATGTAATTTTCACTTAAAGTTTTTTATTATGGTTTACAGAGGTATCGATATCAGCAAGAGCAGTTTCGTAGCGGCTTATCCATCAACGAACGGCAACCCTACTAAGACTTTCCCTAACACAACCGCGGGAATGCGTGAGCTCATCGGTACGCTTGCTGTCGCTGAGCATCATTGCGTTATGGAAGCTACCAGCAATTACGGCTGCTGCTGTACCTGCTACATCAGAACGGTATTGCCGTCAGTTTTGCCCCCCCCCAAAAAAAAAGCAGATCAAGCATTTTTCCCGAATGATGATGCCCGTTACCAAAACCGACGAAAAAGACGCCTACATGATCGCCATGTACGGGGAGAAGATGAATCCTCCCATCTACAAAATGCCCTCGCAGGCTACAATACGGATCCTTACCACCGAAGGGTTTACCTACTTTGACAATGCAAAGCAACTATCCCGCTTCATCGGAATATGTCCAACCTATCAACAATCAAGAACATCCGTAAATATCAGAGAACATATCAACCGGAATGACGATGAACGTCTGCGATCTTTACTCTATATTGCCTTTTGGACTGCCTTGCGTTACAATAGTCGGGAGTGTTATATCCGATTAAAGGCAAATGAAAAACCATTCAAAGTAGCTCTGATTGCTGTGACTAACAAACTCGTCAGGCCTGTTCTTACCATTACTACAATCAACTCAATATATCGATGGATTTGTCCCGGCTAAAAAATAATCTTCGGTTCTTTTTTTATCTTTTTACTTAATTATTTGCTTTTTAATACATTTCCTCATAAATATTCGTTGGCTTTGCCTGCTTCCACTTGGAAAATACGAATTTTGAAGAATTGAAGATTTATCTTAACTTTCGAAAAAATTTCATGCGACGTGCGATTTATTCCCTCCATCCTCCGGTCGTTTCCGTTCAATGTCATGTTGTACTTCGTCGGATTCTTATCTCCGCCGCTCCCCGCCGCTGCCGCCTCCTATGACCGAATCCAGACCCTCTCGATGGACGAAGGACTCCCGCACAGCGACGTAAATGCGATTACGCAAGATCGTGACGGCTATCTTTGGTTCGCGACATTCAGCGGGCTGAGTAAATACGACGGATACAGACTCCAAACCTTTCGGACCGACAATTCCGACCTCACCAGCGACCGGATACTCTGCCTATTCGTCGCCCGGGATTCGTCCCTTTATATCGGAACCGAATCCGGAGGGCTGAACCGTTACGATCCGGTGTCCGAAACGATATTTCCGGTCGCCGAAGAGCCGACAACCTCTGCAGACCAGGTGATCAACAACATTTTCGAAGATCGAAAAGGTACCGTATGGGTCTGTCGAAACGACGGATTGGGGTACCTCACACTCCGAGGAGCAACCACTTATCTGCATGTCAAGAACCGATGGAGAGGATTCTACATACAGTGCGGAACCGCCTTGGATTCTTGCAGACTGCTACTGTCGACCGATGCCGGCCCCGTCATCTATAACCCCGAAACCGAGGAGATACAAAATATCCTCCGGGATGAAATCAAAACCCGCTGTTTCTCGATGCAGTCTTTCGCAGACGGCAAAATCGCGCTTTCCGGAGGATGGGGCGTTCGGATCTATGATCCGAAAACCGACGACCTACAGAGAATCTGCGACTTCTCATCCCGGGTCACGACGCAGGACAATCACGGAAACATCTGGGTCGGAAGTTTCAACCGGGGACTGTACAAATACGACCGGAATGGTATTAAGATTGTTCACTACCACCCCAAACTCCCCATTCCTCATGCCGTCAACTCCTTTGAGATCAGCGCACTGTTCGAGGATCGTTCCGGGGTGCTTTGGATCGGAACGATCGGCGGCGGCTTGAGTAGGCTCAATGTCGTCGAAAAACATATCGAATGCTATACCGAAGCGCAGGGCTTGTGTGAAAATCGGATCATCACGTTCCTCGAAGCCCGCGACGGAATACTTTGGGTCAGCACACATGGCGGCATCAATCTGTTTAATCGAAGTTCCGCAACTTTCCGGGAGCTGCGCATAAATGGATTGCCGAGCATCCAATTTGCAACCGTATCAGCCTTCTTTATGGCCGAAAACGGCGACATCTGGCTCGGAACGTGGGACAAAGGATTGTGGGTCATCGACAGCCGGGATATCGACCGGGCGATACAGACCGGTCAGGTCCGGGCCCGACAACTCAAACATCCGGTCATCGACGGGGAATTGTCCGTGTTCCGAATCGTTGAAGATCGCGACAGACACCTGTGGATCAGCTCGAACCGGGGATGTTTCGAATACATTCCATCCCACGGGGATTTCAAAACCGGGCAGTGGATCAACTATACCCACAACGGAGATGATCCCAATTCGTTATGCTCCAATTTCACGACGGACATCTACCCCGATACCGTCACCGACAATAAGACCATCTGGATCGGAACCCGCTCGGGGCTGAACCGAATCGTATTCGATGCCGACGGCAAGGCGAACTGCCAGCGAATCGAACTCGCCGCTACGAACGCCCGTGAACGGAAGGTGTGTAGTTCCGATGCCTTCATCTCGACGATTCACTGTGACCGGAAAGAGGGGGGGGGTCTTTGGATCGCAACGATCGGCGAAGGTCTCTTCCTTATGACCGAAGGTCGTTGCGGCGGGAAAACGCCCCGTTTCAGCTGTTTCGACACATCCAACTCCCGGTTCTTCAATAACGAACTGGAGAGCCTGCAGGAGGACGACCACGGAGCCTTCTGGATCGGCGGCTACGGAATCACCCGCTTCGATCCCCGGGATCACTCGATCCGGCATTTTACGGTAAAGGACCAATTGCAGAGCAACTCCTTCAAAATCTGGGCATCGTACAGACTCCGCAACGGCGAGATGGTTTTCGGAGGCGTAAAGGGGTTCAACATTTTCCATCCGGACAGCATCACCGACAACGACATCCGCCCGCGCACGGCCATCTCCCGGCTTAAGATTCGGAATCAGACCGTCTCGGCCGGAGATTCCGTTTGCGGACGCGTCGTCCTGCCGCGCGCCATCAACCGGCTCAACAAACTCGACCTCTCCTACAACTGCAACAACCTCACCTTCGAATTTTCGGCCTTCGCCTACGTCGATCCCAAGTACAATACCTATAAATATAGAATGGAGAATTTCGACACCGACTGGAACTACACCAGCGGACTGTCGCCTCAAGCCGTCTATACCAACTTGCGCCCGGGCAGCTACCGGCTGGTCGTATATGCCTCGAACGAAGACGGATACTGGTCTCAGGCCCCTGCGGTGCTCGAAATCACGATACGTCCGCCCGTCTATGCCACACGCTTGGCCTGGCTTTGCTACATTGCGCTAACCATCCTTTTTCTCTACAGATGGCACCGCCGTTCACTGCGAAAACTACAGGAGCGCCACCAGATAGAGCTCGAACGCAACAAATACTATGAAGAGCAGAAGAGCAGCGCCAACATGCTACAGTTCTATACCGATATCGCCCACGAGCTCAAGACGCCGCTCTCGCTGATTACAGCCCCAGTCGAAGAGCTGCTCTTGAATCCGCATATCGGGAAAACGACGCGCAACAGACTGGAACTCGTCAACCGCAATGCGGGGGCATTGAAGACCCTGCTGGAACAAATCCTCGACTTGCGCAAATACGAAAGCCACAAAATGGAACTCGCGGCTGTGCAAACCGATGCGTCGGAATTCCTCCGCGGTATAGCCGAACTGTTCAAGCCGTTGGCCGACCAACTTCAGATACAGTTCTCGCAGGAGATTCCGAACGATCCGCTCATACTCTGGATCGATCGTCGGAAAATGGAGATCGTTATCGCTAATTTGCTCTACAACGCATTCAAATACAGTCGGAAAAGTTCAGGGAAAGTGAATCTCGTCTGTGAAGAGCAACAGCTGTCGGTAACCATTTCGGTGGAAGATAATGGAATCGGAATAGCCCGGGATGAACAGTCCCGGATCTTCGAACGTTTTTACCAGGCTCGAAACAACAACTCGCCGCAAAAAAGCATCGGCATCGGACTCTCCCTGGTCAAGCATATCGTTACTCTGCATCATGGAGAAATTGAAGTCGCATCCGAATTGAACGTTGGTTCGCTCTTCCGGGTCCGGATCCCGAAGGGATGTGCGCACCTCGCTCCCGAACAGATCAAAGATTCCGACAAGGTCCCGGGTCGGCCATTTCAGAATCTCCCGATAGGGATGGATTCCGCGCTGTCGGACTTCGGTGACGATCAATTCGAATCGGAGATGGCGGCGGAAACCGCAATCGGGAACGATCGTGGAATGCAGTGCGGGCTCCTGGAAGAAAATACGCGCCACGGAGCAGCTGCATCTGATGGAAAAAGAGTTTCGATTCTCGTGGCCGAGGACAATACCGCCTTGCGGGATTATCTTCGAAGCGCGCTGGAGAACCGATACAACGTCTCGACGGCACGAAATGGAGAGGAGGCTTATTGTCAGGCAATCAATGAACAGCCCGATCTGGTGCTTACAGACATCGTCATGCCGGGAATGTCGGGAATCGAACTTTGCCGCAAAATCAAGGAGAATTCCCGGACTTCGGCAATCGGGGTCATTCTACTTACGGCCCACAATCTGCAGAACTACGAAGTATCCGGATACCGTGTCGGAGCCGACGCTTATGTAGCAAAACCGTTCTCCCTTGAAGTGCTCTTCTCCCGTATCGACAACCTTGTTGCCCGACAGAATAAAATCCACAAAAACAGTCAACCTATAAAGGAGATTCCCATTTCAGAAGTCGCTGTGGAGAAATCCGAAGATCTCTTCCTTGTCAAATGTACCGAAACCATCGAGACCGAAATAGCCGATCCGCGATTTGACGTCCTACAGCTTTGCCGCAAAATCGGCGTGTCACGATCGCAGCTCTACCGGCGTATTCTTGCCCTCACGGGGTTGACGCCCATACAATTCATTCGCAGCATCCGGCTAAAGCACGCTGCATCATTCCTTGCCCAAGACGGAACACTTCCTGTCAATGAGGTAATGTATCGCGTAGGGTACACCAATCTCAGCCACTTCGCCAAAATCTTCCATGAGGAATTCGGACTCTACCCCAAGGAGTTCGCCCTCCGGAACCGGAGCAAAACGGGAAAAGTGGACTCCGCGTCGGAAATCTTCTCCAAAAACGAGCCCGAGACGCAGAAATGACCCCGGACGATTTTCTCAAATAAATTAAAAAATACTTTTCCCGTCATCCGTGTATTTTGAGACATTTGCGTTGATTTTTTAGGTTTTTAATAGTTTCCTTTGCATCAGCTGCACCAAATGCGGCAATTTGAAAACCTAAACTAAATCAATGCAAATGAATCATTTTCTCTCTCCATGCTCTATCCGCCGGGGTCGGATCATCCGATCCGCCTCCTTTGGGCCCGGAAGTCTCACCGGGCAGAATCCGAATATTCCGAGGAATACATATCTTGAGAATATGATTCCATGATTCGGACAGGGACGCCGGAATTCTTCATGCAAGAAAGCACTCCGGATTCCCTGACCGAAAAAATACCTACATTCCAAAAACTGCGAACCATGAAACAGCTATTCTTTCATCTCGTGCCGGTTCTTGCCTTTGGGTTGGTACTGGCTGCTTGTGACAACGATTCGGACGAGTGGACACAACCTTACGAATTCGCTTGGAGCTACGGCGCGGAATCACAATTCAGCGTCGGGAAACCCGCTACATTTACGGACCTTTCGCTCGGGGTCGAAACCCGCGAGTGGAGTTTCGAAGACGCAACACCTGCGACCTCCACGGATCCCGAACCGAGCGTCGTATTCAATTCGAAAGGCATAAAGACGGTAACCCTTACAATCCATTTTCTCAACGGTCAGGTGCAGTCCGAATCGTTCGACATTGAGGTATTTTACCCGCTTTCGGCTCGGATCAAAGCCTTGGAACTTACACCGAAAGGCTGTATTCGGCTCGATACCCCCGTCTCGTTCGGCCTTACCGAAGTCGAGGGTAATCCGACATCCTACCAATGGACATTCGAAGGCGGTACGCCTTCCTCGTCGACTGATCCCGCCCCAGTGGTCACCTGGACTTCGGCCAACAAAAACGGAGCCCGAATCTCCTGCAGACTCACTCGGGCCGACGACGGAATGACAACTACCGTCGAACAGACTTTTATTGTCGGAAACTATCCAATGCTGCACCCC
>ERZ772872.3575-NODE-3575-length-11497-cov-6.099109_pt1 | contig 11497 bp, 9 predicted proteins | sample MGYA00512132_ERZ772872 | MGnify/ENA primary metagenome ERZ772872 (study PRJEB29015, sample SAMEA2737724) | human gut metagenome | biome: human gut; feature: human-associated habitat; material: faeces | place: China | collected 2012 ... | reverse complement strand
ACGCATTTTGCCCCAAAACAAACATCGTGTTTTTGCCATTTGATAAGGACACAAGAACATTCTTTTGTAGCCTTGGCGAGAGAAAGGACGGCGGGGATGGCTAATCGCCAGCCGCCCCACGCAACAAAAGGAGGTAAGCTATGGAGGATCGGGACAAAAAACTGCTGAAAACCTATGCGGAGAACGACATGAGCATGAAAAAGACCGGCGGCGCGGTTTACCTGCACTATAACTCCATCCGCTACCGATTTCGGCTCATTCAGCGGGAAACCGGGCTGAACCCAAGGAATTTTTACGATCTGGAAAAGCTGTTAGCCATGATAGACGCGCAGGGATCCTGACCCCCTGCATCGGTAGATCAAAGGGGAGGGGCACTTCATAAAGGAGGCCCAATATGAAATACCGATACACCGTCCAGCAGCTCCAAAAAATGGAGCAGTGCCGTTATCTCACCGACCGGGAGCGGCGGGTGTTCAATCTGGTTTGCCGCCGTGGCTGGGCGATCGAGGACGCGGCGGCAGAGCTGTACCTGTCCCGTTCCTCCGTGAACGCCTGTCTGCACTCCATCCGGGATAAAGCGGGCATATCCCGCCCAAACAAAAAGCATCCATAAGCCATGACAAGCGGTGTCCTGTGGTACGGTAACCATAGAGCACCGCTTGTTTTGCGCGCGGAAACAGGAGGTGTATTTTTAGAGAAGGAGGAATCTCTCTATGGCTGAATTTGCAAGCAAGGGCGTCGCAGGCACTGCTCTCGGCACCGGCATTGCCGGTCTGTCTCTGGGCGTCCTGAACTCTCTGGGCGGTCTCGGCGGGATGCTGCTGGGCAATCGCGTCATCCCCTTTGCCGCTGGTATGGCGGCGGAGACCGGATGCAGCGAGAACCACACGGTCAACCGCTACGAGCTGTCCATGGCGCAGGAGAACGCCAAGCTCCGTAGCGACATTGCCCTGCGGGATGCCAACACCTACCAGGACCAGAAGATGTTGGAGATGTACAAGTACATCGACGGCAAGCTGGGCGAGGTGCATGGTGTGCTGGCTTCTCAGGCGGTCAACAATCAGGCCACCAAGGACAGCTTCCAGCTGTTGCAGGAGCGCGTGGACTGCTGCAAGAACGAGCTGTGCGGGGCCATTTCCCGGGAGCGGGACGAGCGGAAGTGCGCTGACAACACCATTGTCACCTACACCAACGCCACCTTTTATCCCAAAATGGTCGCGGACATCACCACCGGCACCGGCACCACGCCCCAGTCCACCTATAACCCCCTCCCCGTCTCCACCTGCGGCTGCAACTGCGGTCGCTAAGAGGCGAAGAGGGAAGAAGAGAGGGGCATAGCGCCCCTCTCTCCCGTCATTGGAGGAATCTATGGTAACATTGGAACAGATCAAGCAGGGCGCTGCCCGCTATGTGGATGAGGAATTTACCGGCAAGCTCACCGGCTGGCAGAAATGGGCCGTTGGCGCCGGGGCTGCTATGGCCCTTGGCAATCTGGACGCCAGCCTTTCTGCCCTCCGGGAGCATCCCGCCATGAAGGCCCTCGGCGTCTTTGACGAGGCGGGGAACGTAGATATTGACAAGATCTACGCCTGCCTGAAAACCGAAGCCGCCAAAGGCCCCGTCACCACCAATATCCCCCTGATCGGGAATGTCACGCTGAATGAAACGGATGTGGACAAACTCTACACCCTCATCAAGCAGAGTTAGGAGGATTTTATGCACGAGATCAAACACTTGGCCGAAGGGATCCGGGAAGAACTGGACGATGCCGAGAAGTACGCCCGGGAGGCTGTCAAGCACGCCGAGGACCCGGAGGACGCCAGCACCTACGCCGACCTCAGCCGTCAGGAGCTGGGCCATGCCAATCGGCTCCACGAAATGGCCGTTCGCCATATTGAAAAGGCGAAGGACGCCGGTCTCCATCCCACGGAGGCCATGCAGGCCGTCTGGGACTGGGAGCACGAGCGGATGCTGGACCGCGCCGCCCATGTGAAAACGCTCCTATCCATGATGTAAAAGCCAAACAAAACACCCCCGCCAGACGGCGAGGGTGTTTTCTTACTTATAGGGGTTCTTGGCGTTGGTGGTGCAGATAATATCCCACAGGTCCGCCCGGTGCTCCTGACCGGCAAGGGCCGCGCTGGCTTCCGCCTTGGTTACGCTGCCGTTGCCGTCAGTGTCCGCACTGTCCTTGACTCCCATGTACTCGTCCACTGTCAGACCGGCGGAAACGGCTTTTTTCACCTTTTCGTAGCCTTTTCCGCTCATAACGCTGCCGCCGTACTTCTCATACAGGGCCAGATATTCTGCCGTGGAAACGTTGATGTCCCTCTTGGCATTTTTGGCGTTCTCCACCCATGCGTCCGTCTCATAGCCGGGGGCAAGCTCCTTACGGGCGGTGTACTTGGCGTAATCGTAGGCCCTTTTCACATACGCAGCCTTTTCCGTGTTGCTCATGGCCTTGTAGGCCGGGAGTTTGACCGCTTCCTCAATCAGTTTCTTCCGGGCGCTTCCGGCGGACTTGGCGTACTGGGTGTACTCCGCCGCCGTCAGGGTCTTTTCCTTTTTGCCCACCGTGAACGATTTGTCCATGGCGGTCGGATATACGCTGCTGTCCACGGTAGCCTCTGCCAGCCGCCGCACTTCCTTGGTGGCTGCGCTGTCATCCGCCTTTTTCAGATAGCCGGGGGAAAGGAAGCTCTGGAACACCCGCTCCGGCGCAGAGCCGTTGGAGACCTCGTTGCCCCACATATCCACCATGGGTTGAAGCTGATTCCGTGCGCCGGGGACCTTCTTCGCCGCCCCCTGCAAGAAATAGTTCACGTCGGAGGCTACCTGCCCGGAACCCTTTTCCACATAGCTTTTGCGCACCGTATCATCAAATACGGACGCAACCTTGCTTCCGATGGTGGGGATATACTGTCCGGCGTAGCTGCTGGCCGCCCGGTCAATCAGGTACATGGGCTTGCTCTTGGCATAGCTGATGTTGGAAACCAAATCATTCAGGGAGGACAGCATGGAGGTCTCCAGCACAACGTCCTGCATCCCCAGCAAAGAATCCACCAGCGCGTCGAAGGTGCCGCCGCCCTTCCGAACGGATTCCATGATGGCCGCTCCGGCAAAAAGAGGCATCGCCGCAGGAACCGCCCAGTCCAATGTATAGGACTTGTCCCCGATCTGGATGGCATAGTCCTGCCCGCCCATGGATTTCTCAAAGGCTTCCTCCTTGTCATCGTCACCGGCCCGGACGTGGAGCAGCCCCTCCGCCGCCAGATAAGCGCCCAGCGTCAGAATCCCGGTGCCGGTGAGGCCGGATGCAAGGGAATCCACGGCATCCGCCGCCGTGCATTTCCCGGACTTCACGTCCAACATGGCTTCCTTCACGCCCTTGGCCAGTCCGATGGGGCTGTAATCAAGGCCCGTGGTCAGGATGTTGGCCGGGGTCTTGCGGAAGGGGAGGAAGGCGTCTGCCGCGAAAGATGCGGCCCTCAATACCTGATTGTCCCCCTGATACCGTCCCATCTTGGACAGCGCCTCGGAAAGCGCTGTGGTGTTGCGATAGGTGGCCCGCTGGGCTTCCTCGATGGCGTAGGCCCGTGCCGCCTCCACATCTGCGGCTCTGGTCCCGGCCTCCGCTTCAGCCGCCGTCACGTTCTTGGCTTGCAGCGCCTGGGCGAAGCTGTCCACATAGGCGCTCCGGTTGAAGATCACGTCCTCATAGTCAAGGGCGCGGCTGTTCAAATCTCCGATGCTCTGCACGGCACGGGAGAGAACGTCCTCCCCATTAAACATTTTCCGCTTGCTCTGGATCTCCCGCTCAATGCCCGCTGCCGTGGCATCGGAATACTTCCCGCTGCCCATAGCCGCGCTCTGGTCCGTCTCATACTGGCCCTTGGCGAAGTCTTTCAGATCCTTGTCAACATTCACGGCCTTTGTCCGCTGAGAGGGGTCCTTGATGACCGCCCGCTCGATTGCGGTTCCGATGCCGTCCTTGATTTTCCGTGCGCCGAACTGAATGGCATTGCCCATGATGTTGCGGATGTGGGTGGTGGGGTTGGTCAGCATGGAGGTGTACCGCCAGAAATTGGCCTTCTCCCGGAACGTGCTGGGGATCTGGTCCGCAATGGAGGTGGTGATGGCGTCCCACGCTGCCGCCCGCTCCGCATCCGTCTCTGCCATCAGGTAGTTGGTGGCCAGTTCGTCAGAGAGGGTGAAGCCCGTCACCTTGTCGATGTAGTCCACCCGTGCGCTTTCCACGTCTCCGCTGCCGGGGGTGTTCTGCCGGGGTGCCCGGTTCTGCCGCGCCGCCCGGTCATTCATTTTGTCTACCAGCCGCCGCAGCGTCAGCAGACGGCCCTCCGGCGTCAACCGATTCATCAGGTTCATGGCTTGTACCATCTGTGCGCTGTCATGGGCCGCGTCCGCAATGGCCGTTGCCAGTTCAAAGGCAGCCTTGTGGTCTCCTTCGGAAATGGCGAGGTTGTAGGCGCTGATGGCCTCGGCGGTGTCCGCCTTGGTGATCCGCTGTCCCAGCTCCGCCTTGGCAATAAAGCTGTTCGCCACTTCGCGCCAGCCGTCCCGTGCGATCTTGGCCTGTGCCTGCTGCACGGCGCCCCGGTCCGTCACCACGTCATAGTCGAACGCGCCGCCTGCAATGGCGTTTTCATACACGGTTGCCATCTCCGGGGAGGTCAGGGGGCTGTTCAGAATGGTGGAGACCGTTTTCTCCACATTCCGCCCGGTATCGGGGTTTACAACGGGGACCTCAGAGGGTGCCCGCCGCTGTTCTGCCTGGATGCGCTGGGCGCTGTTGGGGTTGACCGGGTAAAACTCCTCACTCTTGGCCTGCATGGTGTCAAAGGGCGTGTTCACCGTCCCGGCCTTGGCGTCACCCGGCGTGTCGAAAGCATCCACATCGTCCAAACCGCGGCCCCGCGCCTGCTCGCCTGCGCCCAAAATGCTCTGCTTGGCGGTGAGATACCCGCTGTTGGGTCCCACTTGTTCGCCGGTCATGGTGGTGTAGCCGTGGGAGAGCATATCGTCCAGAATCAGCTCCACCCGCTTGGCCGCCGCCACGTTCTCTTGCCCCTGATCGGTGATGATCCGCTGAGCTGCGTCGATAATGGCGTCACGGGTAAGACCGATTTCGTCCATGGCCTGCCGCAGATGGGGCGAGGTCTGTGCCGCCTGTTGGACGGCGTTGCCCTCCATGGTTCGCTCATAACGGCGGCTCATGGGCTGCTGGAGGGAGAGGTCCGCGTCCGCGATCAGGGCGTTGGCCGCTTCCTGGTAATAGCGGTGCAGCTCCGGGTGGTCGAACTGGAAGGCGTTCACGTCTCTGCCGCCCACCGTCTCCATCCGCCGCCGGTCGATGTGCTGCTCCGGGTCGATCTGGAACACCTTGCCGGTGGCGTCCATGCCCACGGTTCCGGCTTCATTGGCCTGATATATGGCGTTTTGCTGCTCCGGCGTCATGGCATCCATATCCGCCCGCTTCTTCCCAAACAGAACCTCGGAGAGAATGTCCCGGCTTCCGCCGTTCTTGACAATTTCCGCCTCCTGTGTTATGTTAGAATCAGAATTGAGGGGACGCGTACCCTCAACAGACGCCTGAGATTGTGTCCCAGCGTCACCATTGGTGGCAAGGCTGGTTGGATTGGCACGATCCCCGGCGTCTATTTTTATAACGTTCCCGTTCGCGTCAATCACTTCATGCAGATAAAATCGGTTTTTGCTAGTGCGCTTTACAACGGCAGCTACGTAAGCAGTTTCGCCGTCCATAGTGACCGGGGCGGCAAATACATAGCCGTCATAGGGACGTCCTTTCCAATTCTGCTGGAAATCAATTTGCTGCCCGCGCCGGAGCACTTCCGGAATGGCGGGGATCACGGCGGCCTTTGCCCCGCCTACGCCATGGCTCAAATCGTCCTTCACGGAACGCCCGTTGATGTCAATGTCTCCAAAGCCGGGTCGAGTCACAACCCCCTTAATGGCCTCAAACATTTTCCTTGCCTTTTCAGCCATGGTTCGGCCCTCGACAAATGGGATTGCTTTGGAAGATACGGTCGATACCGGCTCTGTGCCGTTAAGCCCCGGTATACTCTCTCGCAGCCGTTCAACGATCTGCACTGTCTCGCCCTTGTTTGCCGCCGTCTCCACACTGGGGGCGGCGTTTTGCGTGCCCTCTGCGGCGTTTGCGGGAGTGGGGGTATAAGTACCCTCCCGCACCTCCGGGCGTGCCTCCTGCGTGGGCTGTGCGTCCGCCTGACCGTTTCCACGCTGCCGGATGACGTCAACACCTGCACCGATGCCGCCCATGGCAGCACCCACCGCCGCGTCATACAGTGCCTCGCTTAGATCGAACCGGGCAGAGGGGTCATAGGTGGCCCGCTGCAAAAAGGGCTGTGCATAATCTTCCAGAAATTCTTCGCCCCCCTCGGAGATCATGGAGAGGGCCAATTTACCCGCTGGCCGCTTGGCAAGGTCGCTCATGACCTGAACGGCTGTGTTTTCGCCAAATTTGGCGATTAACTTGCTGGCTGCCTTCTCCGCGAGGCCGCGCCCAAACGCCTTCTGAAACAGCTTAGAAACGTTGGAAATTTTCTCTGTTCCAAGGCTCAGCGCGCCGCTCCCCAGTCCGTAGGCAAGCTGCTGATTGTAGGTGGCCCCGGCCTGTCTGGCCCGCTGGGCGCTGCTCCCGGCGGAACGGGCCGTCATCAGGGCAAGACCGGCACCGGGGAGCACGGCGCTGGCTGCCACGTCCCCCGCCATCTGTACGCCCTGAACGCCCAGATCCACGGCAAACTGGCCCACCGGACCCAGCCCTTCCTTGGCCTGCGCCACATCCGCGGCGGAGCTTTGGGACAGGCGGTCCGCCTTCTGATACGCCTTGTCCGCCACCGCCTTGTCGGACTGTTCCACCGCCTTGGTATAGCCCTCATGGGCCGCGATCCGCCGCTTTGCGCTGGCAAGGTAGCCCTGCACCTGCTTTATGTCCGCCGCCGTCATGGGCTTGCCGTTGGCCCACTTCACGTCCCGGAGCATCTTCTCGTACCGTTTCACCGCGTCATGGTCACTTTGAAGGGAATCCCCGGCGTTCTGGTTAGCAATGCGGGTATTCAGCTTCCCGGCCCCCTCTGCCAGCACGCCGCCAAGGTTCGTGAAGGCGGAGCCGGTGGACTTCGCCGCGCCGGAGATCACCTTCCCCACGCGCCCGTTATCCAGAGAGGGGGGCGTGGTGCCGCCGGTCCGCACGTCTGCCAGCAGGCGGCTGTTGGGGCGGCTATTCCCGGTGCTGGCGTTCTCCATAGGCCGGGGGGAGACAGAAGGCGTAACAGCCTTCGTCTCCTTGGCCTTCCGCGTCTCCACCCGCTTGCCATAGGCTACAAGGTCCGGTATCCGAACGCCGCCGCTGTTATTCTGTGTTTTGTTGACCCGCTCGCCGTAAGCGATCAGATCCGGCATTTTTACCGCCATCGTATAGCCTCCTTATCCAAACATCGCGGAGAGTTCTTTCTGCTGCGCCTCTGTCAGGCTGTTCCAGTTGGATTTCAGGTAGCTCTGCGCCTTTGCGTAGTTGCCCTGAGACATATAGCCTGTGATGGTTCTACGGATGTTCCCGTAGTTGCTGCTGCCGCTGCCGCCCCCCTGATACTTCGCCCATGCCTGGTCAGCCGTCAGGCCGCCTGCGGCCTTCTTGGAGTTGGTTCCCCACTTGCCGTCCTGAGACACGCCGTAGTATTTCTGGAGCTGCTTCACCTGCTGATTGGTCAGGGAGCCGTTGGAGTAGCTTCCCTTCTTTCGGCCTGTGCTGCCGCCGCCGGAGGAACCGCCGGACGTCAGCTTGCCGGTGCCGTACAGGGAATCATAGGCCCCCTGCCCGTAGTAATAATCAAAGGCGGAGATTACGTCATCCGTCACGATGCCGTTTTTCAGCGCGGACTGCACCTGACTGGCCGTCAGCGTCGGCTTTACCACAGCCGCCGTGCCGGAGCCGCCGGAACCGCTCGTCTGTGCGCCGTACTTGGCATACAGGTTCTGCTGCCGGACGTATTCCTCATACAGGGCGTTTGCCAGCTCCGCGTCTCCCGTGGCCTCTGCCTTGGCAATGGCGTTTCGGTACTCCGTGTCAAGCTGGCTCCGCTGGAGGTCGATGGCCGCCGTCTTTTCTGCCTGCTCCCGGTCGATCTGGGAGAGGTTCTGCTGGAGCACAACGTCCTGTGCCAGCGCCGCTTGTCCGGTGGTGCCGGTGTTCAGGCCGTTGGCAACCGCCATCTCCTGAAATCTGCCCCGGCTCAAGGCGTTCTGGTTGGCCGCGCTGTTCCGGGCAATGTCGTACACCGGCGCGATCTGTGCACGGCTGGCATCCAGCGTGGCGGTGTTCTGCTCGTAGGCGGATTTCAGCGCCGCCAGCTCCGCCGCCACCTTCTTGGCGTACAGCTCCTTCAGGTAGTCGCTGCCGTCCCCAATGTCAAAGCTCATGCCGGTCTGCGATGTGGAGAGATTGCCGGACGGCGTGCCGCCTGCGTTGATATCCGTGACCCGCTGCTGCTGGCTGTATGCCGGGGTCCCGTAGCCGGGTGTACCGGCCTGTGCGCCGCCATTCGCCGCCATGAAATCGCCGAAGGACTGTACCTTGCCGCTGGCCTGTGCGGAGGGGGAGGTATCCGTCCCCATGAGATAGCGGTAATAGGCCAGCTCCGCGCTTTCCGGGCTGTTGTCAAGCCCCAGCCGCCGCCGCAGATCGTTCGCGGCAGACAGTGCACCGCTGTCCGTCACATGGCCGTTTTTATCAATGGTGTAGCCGTATCCGGCACGGATGGCGTTTGCCGCCTGATTTGCCTGATCGCCGGTGATCTCGCCCCGCTGAAGCCGGTTGCGGATGTCCTGGATCTTGGAGCGGTCCAGCGCGGACATCATCTCGTTGTCCGTCCACGCGCCGCTTTTGCCGTAACTGCCGTTCCCGGCGTTGATGTCCTGATGGGGGGTGTAGTCCGCCACGCCCTTCACGGCCTTGTAGGCGTAGCCGTTATCGTCATAGAACACGGTATAGCCGTTGGAGACCTGCGCCCTGCCCGCCAGATCCTGACGGCGGCTCATGTCTGCACCTACGCTGTAGGTCACGCCGTTCTGCTTGTAGTTCTTTACCTCGGAGTTGCTGGTGGGCATCCCGTAGATGCCGCCGCCATTGTCATTGCGGGTATAAGAAACCCCGCCGAAAGTCCCCTGAGAGCTGCCGCCGGAACTGCCGCTGTTCCCCCGATTGCTGGATCCGCCGTAGGTCTGGCTGTACGTCTTGTCGGAGCCGATCATGTTGGGCTCCCTGCCGCCGTACTTGTCAGCGATTTTATTCTCTCGCTCCTTGGTCAGCCGGTCACGCTCCGAGGAGGATAGATCCGTCCGCTGAAGCTCCTTGGAGTAGTCTTTGTTTTTATCGTAGTAGCCTGCCATACTTGGCCCTCCTTATCCTTTCCAGTCAGCCTTGGCCTCTCTCACGTCGATATGGCAAAAGCTGTCATAAACCCCCACGCCGCCCCAGTCCGGCATCAGCTGTCGGGCGTAGGCCGCCACCTGCGCCGGGGTCTTGCCCCGCACCACAATGTCCGCCGCCGTGCCGTAGCAGTGCTGGCTGTGGGCCACACCACCAACCTTGGCGTTGTATTGGGGTGTCCGGTAGCCGCTGTTGATGGTCACAGCCGCGCAAAAGTGACTGCGGAGGCTCTGGAGCACCATCACCAGCCGGGGCGCCACCAGTACGGCATCGGAGCCGTCCTTGCAGGCAAATTCTTTCACTGCAAAGTTTGTGGACAGCTTCTTGCCGCCGTCCTTCGCCTTGGAATAGGCATTGATCTCTACCATGGGTTTTCCTCCTTCCGGCTCACACGCGTCCCCGCTTTTCAGTTTCCACACGAGGAAGAACGGGATCACCCGCCCGTCCCCGGTAAAGCCCTTGCCTGTCGAATCCATGAAGCAGGTAGACCCGCCGCCGTCCATCATAATGGCGTTGTCCCAGCCGGACGCGGCCAGCAGGTCACGAAGCTGTTCCGGTGTCCGCCGGTCCTTGCTCACGTAGTAGGCAAACCGCCCGTTCTTGGTGCCGATGGCTGTCCGGGGGGCACGGTAGCGCATATCCGCTCCGCAGGTGACGGGGTAGATCTTCTTCCCGCCGATGATGAGGTGGACACACTCCATGTAATTCCGGTCCCCGTTGGGCACGGTTTTCACGCCGAAGTCCGTTGGGGTGTTCCAACTGACGGCCCACGCCCGGTAGTCCGGGGCCTTGTAGACTTTGCCGTCTGCTTTCAAATGGCAGGCCGGTGTCTGGTTCCGCAGGAAAATGGAGCCATTGCAGATAGCGTCCCCGCCCGCCTCCGCCAGCATCTTTTTTAGGTTGGCCGTGGTGGAGCGGAGACGCTTCCGGTTGAAATAGATCTTCAAAAATTGGAGATCGGAGAGCGGGACAGTGCCCGCTCTCGTGCTCATGTGTGAGCCTCCGTATTCTGTTTCCCCTGATCGCTGGCCTGACGAATGGCATCCAGCATATTTTTCACAAAGGCGGGGTAGGGGATCCCCATTACTGCCGTATTCTCCAAAATTGACAATCCCTCGTTGGCGATGAAAAACATACACACTGCGTCACGGGCAAAGTCGCTGGATGTGGCCTGATCCAATAATGCCCCCATCCACACCAGCGCCAGCATGACGCACTTCTTCGCCAGCCCCTTGAACCCGGCGTCGGAACTAAGCGCCCCGGTTTTGCTCTTGCCGGACTTGTGCCAGATCGCTGCCACCAGCCAGCCCGTGGCGTAATCCAACGCCATAAAGCAGATCAGAACTTTGAGAGCCACGTCCCAACCTCCAAGTGCCTGGGCGATGGCGGAGCCAGCCGCAGCCAGCACCGCCAACACCGTATTTTTGATGTGTAAAGCGTTCATGGTGTACCTCCTTTCGATGGTCACACCCGCACGGCCTTCACCGCGTAGCCCAGCTCGTCGTACTCCACCTCGAACTTGCCGCCGGGAATGCACTGGATCTGCTTGGTGCCAGCCAGATCCTCACGGCGGCGCATATCCACGGTACGCTGGGCGTCCTTGGCGGGCTCACCGGGCATAAAGCCCTCTTCCATCTCCTTGTCGCTCCAACCGGCGATACCGCCGTCCGGGTTCAGGTGGAAGTTGGCGCCAGCCTCTTTCAGCTCGACATTGATAGCCTCGATGGTTTTGCCGCTCTTGCAGCCCTCGTTGATGATCTCAGCAAACTTCTTTTCCATAATGTATACCCCTTTCATTTTTTCGGTTGAAATTCAACCGGGTTCAATTGGTTTTTTAGGTTCCTGACGCACAGAGCTTGTCCGCGTCAGTGCCAGAGTTCCGACTTGCTTTCGTGCAAGTCAAAAGTCCGACTTGGTTTCGTGCAGTTTAAAATTCTGGCCAGCGGCGCTCGCAAATTGGGCACACTTGACGGCCTTCGGGGATGACTGCCCCGCAACAGATGCAGG
>ERZ772872.3573-NODE-3573-length-11497-cov-21.841461_pt1 | contig 11497 bp, 8 predicted proteins | sample MGYA00512132_ERZ772872 | MGnify/ENA primary metagenome ERZ772872 (study PRJEB29015, sample SAMEA2737724) | human gut metagenome | biome: human gut; feature: human-associated habitat; material: faeces | place: China | collected 2012 ... | reverse complement strand
TTGCCGCGACTTCTTCAGCAGTACCAACTGCAACTATTTGTTGGAGTTTTGATAGACCGCTATCCCTTGCAAGCACGGACCATGCAGGGCATCGAATCATCATGTCCACTTTTGAAAAAGCTAATCAAAAATAAATATTTTTCGTGTCTACTTTTCTTGACTGCTACAAACCTATCATCTGCTTTTTTGAAAAGTGACGACAGCTTCGACAAAATTATATTGAAAAGTTGCTCCATGTGATGTATAATCCTCTTGAAAAGTCATTACGAGGAGGGGCGACGATGCTGTTTCGGAAAATCGAATCTCTTATTGAAGATCATCTGCAAAGCGATTCAAAGAAAATCCTTCTGATAGACGGTGCGCGTCAGGTTGGAAAAACCTATATCATCCGACATGTGGGACATAAACTGTTTGAAAACTTCATCGAGATCAATATGGTGGAGGACTCCATCGGCCCTCGGCTATTCGCCGAAACGAAAACCGTCGAGGACTTCTACCTACAAGTCAGTATGCTGGAAGGCAGCAAGATGAAGCAGAAAGACAACACACTTATTTTTATCGACGAGATCCAGGCATATCCTCATCTGCTGACGCTGCTGAAATTCCTATCCCAAGATGATCGCTTTACCTATATTGCCAGCGGCTCCCTGTTGGGCGTGACACTGTCACAGACCACATCGATCCCCATGGGCAGCATCCGTAAAGTTCGGATGTTCCCTCTGGACTTCGAGGAATTTCTCTATGCCAACGGGCTGAACGAGTTTGCCATCTCTGCCGTGCGGAAGAAGTTCGAGCGACTGGAGGCACTGGATGGGCCGACCCACAACAAAATGATGGACTACTTTCGGAAGTATCTGCTGGTCGGCGGTCTACCGGATGCAGTCAATTCCTATCTGGAAAACCACAATATTCAGCTCGTCCGTGAGATCCAACAGGAGATTCACGATTACTATGCCGCCGATGCATCCAAGTATGACGAGGAGCGTAAGCTGAAGATCCGCCGCATCTATGACCTGATCCCCTCCAACATGGAGAATAAGAAAAAGCGTGTCGTAGCACAGAGCATAGAAGATAAGAAGGGAAAGACCTTCGCAGATTATCAAGACGAGTTCGAGTATCTGATCAGCGCGGGTATTGCCCTCAATGTTCAGGCTATCTCTAACCCGGTATTCCCGCTGGTCGAGTCCACAGGGAAAAATCTGCTGAAGCTATACCTGAATGATGTGGGCATCCTGACCGGCATCCTTTATGGCAATAACATCCGAGCTGTGCTGGACGATGAAGCCAGCATCAATCTCGGCTCCGTCTATGAAAGCGTCGTAGCCAGCGAGCTTATCGCACATGGTTACGAACTGTTCTATTATGACAATCGCCATAAAGGTGAGGTGGATTTCCTCATCGACGATTATGCCACCTTATCCGCCGTCCCTATTGAAGTAAAGTCCGGTAAGGACTACACCATCCACAGTGCGCTGAATAACTTCGTGAAGAATGAAGACTACCATATCCAGAAAGCCTTCGTTGTGTCCAATGAACGAACGGTCTCCACGAAGGGAAAAATCATCTATATCCCCATCTACTATATCATGTTCTTCCAGCACGGTCTGAAGGACAGCGAGGCAATGCAATTTTAAGTCAGGCAATAATGCCTTGATATATTAGAGGGACACTGTGGCCTGCATTTAATAGCACAGCAACAAAACAACTACGACCAAGGAGGTAGCACCGTGCTGTCAAACAAGAACACCAAGAACGCCAATTTCCTCTTTATTGTTGATATGCTGAAGGATCTCCTTGCGCAGGAGTTGATCACAGAAAAGGAATATGCCAGGGCGAAAAAATATTATATGAAGCTTACCGGCGCAGATATCGTATTAGCCCACTGAAAATTGTACATAAGGTCAATTCTGTGCAATCTGCGCTGGCCGGCGGCCACAGATGCACTGCTCAGCGGCCGGATTGCGCTCCCAGCGGCCACCCAATAATTGAAGCATTTTGCTGAATCTCCATAATGGTATTATCTGCGTCAGCAGAAATACTTTTCAGGAGGACAGTACAATGCTGGACTACAAAGACATCATCGTCAAACACTTCGGACTGGGAATGTCCGGACGCCAGATCGCCAGAGAGCTTGGCGTCAGCAAGTCGGGCGTCAATGACGTTCTGGGGGCATTCAAGCGGTGCGAAAGTCTGGATTTCCCTCTGCCGGAGGGAATCACCAACTACGGGATCGCCGCAAAGATCTACGGCGGCAGCCCCGGCGCGGTTGGCCGTGACATGACTTATGCTTGCCCGGATTTTGAGGACATCCACAAGCAGCTCCATGGAAGGAAGAACATGACGCTGGTCTATCTCTGGAACCGCTACATGAAGACCTGCGAAGCAGAGGGGCGAAAGGGCTACCAGTACCGGCAATTTTGCAAGCAGTACAGCCGGTGGTGCGAAACGAACAAGGAATCCATGCATATCACCGCTGTGAGCGGACAGAAGATGGAGGTGGACTTTGCTGGGAAAACCTTTCAGATGGTGGATCATCTTACCGGAGAGCTTTTGGACATCGTTGTTTTTGTCGCCGTCCTACCATACTCCCAGTACATTTATGCGGAGGGAATGACCTCTACGAGGGAGCCGCAGTGGATTGCGGTGAATAACCATGCTTTGCAGTACTTTGGTGGCGTCCCGGCGCTTGTTGTCTGCGACAACTGCAAGCAGGCCGTGATTGCAAACCGTGACTGGATCGCCCCGGAACTGAACAGGGATTACGCCGAGTGGGCGGAGCACAACCACACGCTCATTCTCCCTGCCAAGGTAAAGAAGCCGAAGTACAAGAGTTCCGTGGAAAATGCTGTTGGCATTCTGGAAAAGGGCATTTTCCATGATATGGAGGAGCACGAGTATTTCAGCCTGGAACAGTTCGCTGATGGGTTGTACGACCCATGCGGAGCCGGAATCCAACAAACTGACGGAGGCGGAGCTTCAGGAGCTCCAGGAGCTGTTCGCCCCGGGAAGTTGGTATGCCCAGGCCTGCACCAGCTACTATGAAGCGGCGGAGGCCGTGGATCTGGGCCGTCTGTTCTACGATGGCATCGGCTACGCGGGACTGGTCTATGGACAGTGCTATGTGACCGATCGGGAGCGGGACTGGGTGCTGGAGCAGGAACCTGCGGCAGAGAATTACGGCATTTTCCGGGCGCCCCGGGCGGCCATGGATGACATTCTCCGGCAGTATTTTGACATCTCCCTGGACGATACCCGGAAAATGGGGCTGGATAACCTGCTCTATTGGGAAGAGGCCGACGCCTGGTACGCCGCCCACACGGATACGGGCCTGAATACGGTGACGCTGACCGGCGGTGAGCGCACGGACGATGGTCTGCTGAAGCTATCCTATTCCGGCGGCTGTATCACCCTGCGCCCCACGCCGGACGGACAGAGCCCACAGCCCTATTTCATCGTTTCCAACCAGCCGGAAGGTTGATGCCAATATAGGAAAAGGGAGAGCGATCACGCTCTCCCTTTTATCGTATTGGTTCACAAAGTCAGCGCGAAAAAGAAAGGATTCCGAGCATTTCTGCTCAGAATCCTTACATTTGGAGGTGACACCCAGATTTGAACTGGGGAATGAGGGTTTTGCAGACCCTTGCCTTACCACTTGGCTATGTCACCGTATGGAAAAAGGAGCAAAATGTTTGCTCCTTTTTCATTTGTGGAGCGGGCGACGAGGCTCGAACTCGCTACCTCCACCTTGGCAAGGTGGCGCTCTACCAGATGAGCTACGCCCGCGGAACAAGATGTACTATACCAGACATTTTTCGCTTTGTCAAGCATAGATTTTAGGATTCTGTTGCAAAATGCGGGGGGCTGTGATACACTTGCCCGGTAAATCGTATTTTTCAGGAGGCAGTCATGGCCACTTTACAGGAAGAGATCTCCCGCCGCCGGACGTTTGCGATCATTTCGCATCCGGACGCCGGTAAAACCACGCTGACGGAAAAGTTCCTGCTCTACGGCGGAGCCATCGCGCAGGCGGGTGAAGTCAAGGGCAAGCGCGAGCGCGCGGCAAAATCCGACTGGATGGAAATCGAAAAGCAGCGCGGCATTTCGGTCACGTCGTCGGTCATGCAGTTCCAACACGGCGGCTACTGCATCAACATCCTCGACACGCCGGGACATCAGGACTTCTCGGAGGACACCTACCGCACGCTGATGGCCGCGGACAGCGCCGTCATGGTCATTGACGGCGCGAAGGGCGTCGAGCCGCAGACGCGCAAGCTCTTCAAGGTCTGCGCCCTGCGCAATATCCCCATCTTTACCTTTATCAATAAGATGGACCGCGAGACGCGCGACCCGCTCGAGCTCTGCGAGGAGGTCGAGCGCGAGCTCGGCATCGACACCTATCCCGTCAACTGGCCGATCGGCTGCGGCAAGGAGTTTGCCGGTGTGTACGACCGCGACAAGCGCTGCATCCTGCACTTCACCGACGCGGGCCACGCCAAAAAGGCGGGCATCACGGAAATCGAGCTCGACGATCCCGCGCTTGTCGACCTGATCGGTCAGGCCCGCCGCGATACGCTCGCCGACGAGGTCGAGCTGCTCGGCGCGGGCCGCGACTTTGACCTGGACGCCGTGCGCCACGGTAAGCTCTCCCCCGTGTTCTTCGGCAGCGCGCTCACGAACTTCGGCGTTGAGCCGTTTTTGAACGCCTTCCTTGAGATGACCACGCCGCCGCTTCCGCGCGTGAGCGACGCGGGCGAGGTGGACGTCTACTCCCCCGAATTCTCGGCTTTCGTCTTCAAGATCCAGGCCAATATGAACAAGGCCCACCGTGACCGCCTCGCGTTCATGCGCATCTGCTCGGGCAAATTTGAGCGCGACACCGAGTATTTCCACGTCCAGTCCGGCCGCAAGATGCGCCTTTCTCAGCCGCAGACGATGATGGCCGCCGAGCGCGAGATCGTCGACGAGGCCTACGCGGGCGACATCATCGGCGTGTTTGACCCTGGCATCTTCTCGATTGGCGACACGATCACGACGCCCGGCAAAAAGTTCCGTTTCTCCGGCATCCCGACGTTCGAGCCCGAGCACTTCATGCTCGTCTCACCCAAGGACACGATGAAGCGCAAGCAGTTCGTCAAGGGCGTGGAGCAGATCGCGCAGGAGGGCGCCATCCAGATCTTCAAAATCCCCGACAGCGGCTTTGAGGACGTGGTCGTCGGCGTGGTCGGCACGCTGCAGTTCGACGTGTTCGAATACCGCATGAAGAACGAGTACGGCGTCGACCTGCGCATGAGCGGCCTCCCCTACGAGCACCTGCGCCTGATCCGCGAGTGCCCGTGCGACGTGAAGGACCTGATGCTCTGCTCGGGCTCCCGCGTGCTCGAGGACTTCAAGGGCCGCAAGCTCATCGCCTTCGGCGGCGAGTGGAGCGTGGGCTTTCTCACCAAGCACAATGAGGGTCTTATCCTCGACGACTGGCTCAGCGTGTGATTTTGCCCGAAAATTGCAAAAACATCAAAAAGAGCGCGGTTTCCGCGCTCTTTTTTGTCTGTTTTTTTGTCGAAAAAGCGCAAATGATCTGTTGACAAACGTTAAGAACGCGTATATAGTGTGAGCCGTAAAAAAGAGTAGGTGCAGCCGCTTCGACCGCATCTCAAACGATAATAGCAAACCCGGTGAAAACCGGCGACGCAAAGCTATAGGGCCTTACCCCTGGGAACAGGGCTGGCAGCCAGCTACCGAAAGGAGATCGCCGTATGAAACGGCTGTTTCGTCATGCCTGCGCTATGCTCGCAGTGCTTATTGTCATGTCCATGTTCACGGTTGTGAACGCCAGCGCTGCCAATGGCACCACCATTGACACCACGAATGCCAAGTATGGTTTCGTCACCGTCAACTACACCTCCAATGCCAAATTGAAGGTCGGCATCCAGTACGGTAACGAAAAGACGTCTTACAAAAACTGCCCGAGCGGCAAGGACGCCGTTTTCTCCCTCGAGCAGGGCGACGGCACCTACACCATCTCCCTCTGCGAGAACATCTCCGGCACGACCTACCGCGTCGTGACCAGCAAGCGCGTCAACGCCAAGATCGAAAACGCCTACGCCCCTTACCTCATCGCCACGACCGACGTGCAGTTCACCTCCGGTGACGATGTGTGCAAGAAGGCCGCCGCGCTCTGCAAGGACGCCAAGACCGACATGGACAAGGTCACCGCGATCTACAACTACATCGCCGGTCACTACACCTACGACACCAAGCTCGCGAGCGACATCACCTCCGGCAAGGTCAGCAAGTACATCCCCGACACCGCCGCCACCCTGAACAGCAACAAGGGCATCTGCTACGACCTCGCGTCCCTCTTCGCCGCCATGTGCCGCAGCCAGAACATCCCCTGCACCCTCACCAAGGGCTACGCCGGCAGCAGCTACCACGCCTGGAACAAGGTCAACGTCAGCGGCAACTGGTACCAGATCGACATGACCTATGCTGTCACCAAGCGCGTCATCAACGAGACCACCTTCGCCGGCTGCGTCTCCCCCCTGACCTACACCCAGCAGAGCGACACGCTCGCCGTGTCCGCGGTGGCGTAAAATATCACAATTCGTCGAAGTACGGCGGCAGGTATTTCCTGCCGCCGTTTTTTTCTGCGCATTATTAGTTCTGTTAATATCTTATATATTTTTTGAAAATCTCCTTGCATTTTTGGGCAAATCTGGTATACTGTGAACATAAAATTTTGGCACACCCAAATATCTGTGCGGCTCGCAGAAGAGCAACTGTACAGAAAAAGGCACAGCAGGCGAAAGCCTGTGTCGCAAAGCCACGGACCTAAACGGCGCTCGCGCCGCACGGCAGCCGGTTGCCAAATGCAGATTACCTCCCCCCTTCTTCGCGTCGTACAGGCAGAAGAAGGAGGATTTTTTTATGTCTGAGAAGAAAGTTGGCAAGCGCCTTCTCACCTGGGTCCTGGTCCTCGTGATGACGCTGTCGCTATTGCCGCTGAACGTGCTGGCGGATGAGGCCGGCGAAACAGAAAGCCAGATGGAGCAAACCGTCAACAATGGCGACTTCTCCATGACCAAGCGCGCAACCCCCAATGAAGATGGCTCCTACAACATCACCTTGAGCGTGACCCCGCTGAAACCCCCGGCAACAAAGCCGCTGGAGCTGGTCATCCTGCTTGACCTTTCCGGCTCTATGGTATATTGCCCCATGGAAGCTGGGAAGGGCGGTAAAGTCGACGATCCCAGTTATTCTGACCATGAGCATTACAATAGCCTCATCTATGGGATCGGCTGCACAGCTGTAGAGAACGGTATGGCAACCTCTCGCATCGACACTGCCAGAAACGCCATCAACAACATGGTCTCCGAACTGCAGAAAAAGGGCGTTGCCTTCAACCTCTCTGTGGTCAAGTTTGCCGATGTCTATGACGCTGCTGCCGTTATACAGCAGCAGCCCATTGCTAACCAAGACGACGTTAATTTTGTTGCCAGCACCCTGAGCAGCCTGACTCCGAATGGCGGCACCTATATGGTTCCCGGCCTGAATGTTGCCGCAAGTCAGTTCACCTCTGATTCCACAACCGAAAAAGTCTTCCTCATGCTGGCAGACGGTGACTTTGATGATTCCACTTGGTTTGGTATTATTCCTATTCCCAATAAAGATGGAATCCTCAACGCCGCAAAAAAGATCAAGGACAATGGTGCGACCGCCTATACCATCGGTTTTGCTGCGGATGTCGACATCTTAAAGGATATCGCCTCTGATCCGAGTAAGTATTCCACGGCTGGCGATGCAACCACTCTGAATAGCATCTTCGCGCAGATCACCGAAGAGATCAAGGGCGTTTATGTCACCGATACCATGGGCGCAAATGTTTCTCTTCGCCCCGGCACGGCTTTTGCGGCTGCCGTAAGCGGCACCGCCACGGAAACCAACGGCGGCATTACCTGGAATCTCGCCAAGCCGCAGCAGGACGAGACACAGACGCTGACCTACACTGTGACCCCCAACCTTCGCGTCGGCAGAAATCAATATAACCTCAACGGCGAAACTATGCTGCACTGCGGCGAAACTACGTTGTCGGTTCCCGCCCCCTATGTAACCCTTTCCGCTTATCAGGTCACTACCAAGCGATATGTAAACGGTGAGCTGAAAGATACTGTTACCGGCCCTGTTCAGCTGCTGCCCGAGGGCGGCTACGACCTCAGCTGGTCGTCCGATCCTTATAATAACGCGCCGCTTGTTGAAGCTAAGCTGAATAGCGAAGTGCAGGAAGGTAATTCCGCTCTCCTAACGGAAGCAAAGGCATATACGCTGGATCTGTATTATGCCAACGAGTACACGGTCGAGTACAAATGGGCCGACGCTCCCGCAGGCGTGACGCTTCCCACTGACACCGAGACCTACCTCGGCGTGGCCGCTGCCAAGGCCGCCGTTGACAAAAAATACACCAATGGCTATCAGTTCTCCGGCAGCGACGGCTACTTCTACACCTTCTCCGGTTGGAATGAGGGCACGGTTGACGGTCAGGTCGTCACCTTCACTGGTTCTTGGACCATGGGTGACAAGGACCCCTCCAAGTGGTACACCCTCGCTTACTCTTGGACCGGTGCTGATAAGCTGAGCGAAACTCTCCCCTCCAATCCGAACTCTTTCTTCACCCCTGATGAGGCCAAGGCTGCGGTCGATACGACCTTCACCTCTGGCAAAAAGGTCACCGGCAGCGACGGCTACTTCTACACCTTCTCCGGTTGGGGTGAGGGCACGGTTAACGGTCAGGTCGTCACCTTCACTGGTTCTTGGACCATGGGTGACAAGGACCCCTCCAAGTGGTACACCCTCGCTTACTCTTGGACCGGTGCTGATAAGCTGAGCGAAACTCTCCCCTCCAATCCGAACTCTTTCTTCACCCCTGATGAGGCCAAGGCTGCGGTCGATACGACCTTCACCTCTGGCAAAAAGGTCACCGGCAGCGACGGCTACTTCTACACCTTCTCCGGTTGGGGTGAGGGCACGGTTAACGGTCAGGTCGTCACCTTCACTGCTTCCTGGACCAAGGGTGAAAAGGACCCCTCCAAGTGGGCTACCGTCACCTTCAATTCCAACGGCGGCAGCACAGTTGCTTCTCAGACCGTTAAGTACAACGACAAGGCTAAGGAGCCCACTGCTCCCACCAAGAGCGGCTACACCTTCGCTGGCTGGTACACCGAGGAGCAGCTCACCACCAAGTACGTCTTTGACACTCCCGTGACCGGGAACATCACCCTCTACGCCAAGTGGAACACCAACTATGTTCCCTACTATCCGCCCGTTCCGCCCACGGTGAAGATCGAGGATGACGATGCGCTCGGCCTGAACACGACCGACCACTTCGCCTATATCGTCGGTTACGGCAACGGTGAGGTCCGCCCGCAGAACAACATCACCCGCGCCGAGGTCGCGACCATCTTCTTCCGCCTGCTGACCGACGACGTCCGCGACGAGAACCTGACCAAGACCAACCGCTACTCCGACGTGGCCGCCACCTCCTGGTACAACACCGCGGTCTCGACCCTCAGCTCCATGGGCATCATCACGGGCTACCCCGACGGCACGTTCCGCCCGAACGCCGCCATCACCCGCGCTGAGTTCGCCGCCATCGCCGCCCGCTTCGACAACGACGGCGACAAGACCGCTGCGAAGTTCAGCGACATCGCGACCCACTGGGCCAAGGACGAGATCAGCATCGCCTACAACAACGGCTGGATCACGGGCTATCCCGACGGCACGTTTGGTCCCCAGCGCGACATCACCCGTGCCGAGACCATGACGCTCGTCAACCGCGTGCTGAACCGCCAGCCCGAGACCGAGGAGGACCTCCTCCCGAACATGACGGTCTGGACGGACAACGCAAACCCGAAGGCCTGGTATTACCTCGCCGTTCAGGAAGCGACGAACAGCCACTACTACGAGTTCAAGACGAACTCCCAGTATGAGAAGTGGACCGAGCTGCGCGAGACCCGCGACTGGACGCAGCTGGAAAAGTAAGTCAAAAATCCTCCACCCCCTATTGTAAAAGGAAGAACCGCTCTTGCGAGCGGTTCTTCCTTTTTTGCACTCCCCTCGCGATCTCAAAATTCATTGACAAAGCGAGCGTTCCTGTGTATCATATCAACATACTTATAAGATAGGATTTATCTCAATGACCACTATTTACGCGGACAACGCCGCGACGACCCAGATGAGCCGTGCCGCAATCGACGCCATGCTCCCCTATCTGGAGACGATCTATGGCAACCCCTCAAGCCTGCATTCCGTCGGCCAGCAGGCGGCCGGGGCGCTGCTCAGCGCGCGCGACCGCATCGCAAAATGCCTGAACGCTTCCCCGCGCGAAATTTACTTCACCTCCGGCGGCAGCGAGGCCGACAATCAGGCCATCCTCTCCGCCGCGCGCCTCGGCGAACGCAAAGGCAAAAAGCACATCATTTCGACCGCATTCGAGCACCACGCCGTGCTGCACACGCTGAAAAAGCTCGAAAAAGAGGGCTTCACCGTCGAGCTGCTCCCCGTCGGCCCCATCGGCACCGTGACGGCGCAGCAGGTCAAGCGCGCCATCCGCGAGGATACGTGCCTGGTTTCCGTCATGTACGCCAACAACGAGATCGGCTCCATCCTGCCAATCAGCGCGATCAGTGCAGTCTGCCGCGAGGCGGGCGTGCTGTTCCACACCGACGCCGTGCAGGCCGCGGGGCATCTGCCCATTGACGTCAAGGCGCAGAACATCGACCTGCTGTCGCTCTCCGCGCACAAGTTTCACGGGCCGAAGGGCACCGGCGCGCTGTACGCCCGTCAGGGCGTCTTCCTGACGAACCTCATCGAGGGCGGCGCGCAGGAGCGCGGCAAGCGCGCGGGTACGGAGAACATCCCCGCCATCATGGGCATGGCTGCGGCGCTCGAAGACGCCTGCGCACACCTCGACGAGAACGCGAAAAGGGTCAGCGCCCTGCGCGACCGCCTGATCGACGGCCTGTCCAAGATCCCGCACAGCGCGCTCAACGGCGATCCCGTGAATCGTCTCCCCGGCAACGTGAGCTTCTGCTTCGAGGGCGTCGAGGGCGAGAGCCTGCTGCTTCTGCTCGACGCAAAGGGCATCTGCGCGTCGTCCGGCAGCGCGTGCACATCCGGCTCGCTCGACCCAAGCCATGTGCTGCTGGCCATCGGCCGCCCGCATGACGTGACGCACGGCTCGCTGCGCCTGAGCCTGTGCGAGTGGAACACCGACGAGGAAGTCGACCGCATCCTCGATGCCGTGCCCGAGGTCGTGGAATACTTACGCGGCATGTCCCCGCTGTGGAAGGACCTCGTCAGCGGCAAAAAGCCGTTCACTTTATAAGCACGCGGCAAAATAAGGCAAAGCGATAAACGCGGCATCACTTCTCACAGGGACATTCCCTGCGCCAATGCTCATGTACGGTAGAGAAGCACAAAGCAAAACAAGGATAGCCAGCCCTGC
>ERZ772872.3572-NODE-3572-length-11501-cov-3.459549_pt1 | contig 11501 bp, 10 predicted proteins | sample MGYA00512132_ERZ772872 | MGnify/ENA primary metagenome ERZ772872 (study PRJEB29015, sample SAMEA2737724) | human gut metagenome | biome: human gut; feature: human-associated habitat; material: faeces | place: China | collected 2012 ... | reverse complement strand
TGTACAGCTGATCGGAAATATTGCGGAGGAGACCAACCTCCTGTCCTTAAACGCTTCCATTGAGGCAGCGAGAGCGGGCGAGGCAGGAAGAGGATTCGCAGTCGTCGCTTCTGAGATCGGAACGCTTGCAAGCAACAGTACCGCATCGGTAGAGCATATTTCAAAGCTCATCCATGAGGTCAATGAACTTGTGGCGGATGCAGTGCGTCAGGCAGGCGACAGCGCCGACAATATCAATGAGAGCAGTGGATTGATTCATACGGCAATTGATACCTTTGATAGGATTTATGACAACATTCAGCAGACAAGCGCTCTGATCGACCAGATGGTTGACAAGATCAATCAGGTAGATGAAGTGGCGACCAACGTGGCGGCAATTTCGGAGGAGCAGGCGGCAAGCTCAGATGAGATTCTTGCAACATCAGAGTCCATGCTGACGCAGGCAAAGGGAATTGCAGAGAACAGTGAGAACGTGGCAAAAGAATCCAGAAGCCTGACAGAGTCATCCATACAGCTGGCAGATCAGGTTAAGCTGTTTCGCATTTAAGGGGGGTATCAGATATGAAGAGATTGATGAGTGCAGCACTCGTGGCTGCGCTGGGAGTGACGTGCCTCGGAGGCTGCCAGGCGGGCAGCACAGGAGGAGATACCGCGGTGAATGGCAAGGGAGTGAAGATCTATGTATCACTGTCACAGGCAGATGCGTTCCGTAATACATTGATCGATGCGGCAAAGAAGACAGCGGAGGCGAGTGGAGCAGAGATCGTGGTGTACGATGCGGAGAACTCCATCGAGAACCAGGTAGCGCAGATTAAACAGGCGGTTGCGGAAGATTATGATGCGATCATGTGTGGACCGGTCGATGCGGACACTGCGCTGGAACTGGAAGCGCTGGCGGGAGATATTCCGATTGTATTTTACAACAGCTGTCCGGATGCATCGGTGCTGGAACCGGACAAATACATTTATGTAGGATCGGATGAGGGAGTTGCCGGACAATACCAGGCAGAATATATTCTGGATCAGATGAGTGACAAGGATGAGATCAATGTGGTACTCTTAAAGGGACCGAAGAATCATTCCGCAACCAAGGGAAGATCCGAGGAGTTCAAAAATACGCTTAAGGCATCCGGCAAGAAGATCAACGTCGTGTTTGAGGATAACGCAGACTGGGAGCAGGGAATTGCAGAAGATTATTTCGATCTGTTCCTGCAGACAGGCAAGCAGTTTGATGCGGTGGTATGCAACAATGATACCATGGCGCTTGGAGTCATCGATTCCTGCAAGAAGAATGGCATATCGGGAGTACCGGTTCTTGGAATTGACGCGACAGCAGATGGCTGTGCGGCAATCCAGGCGGGGGATATGGCATTTACCGTATACCAGTCGGGAAGCGGACAGGGTGAGGCGGCTGTCAAGGCGGCAATCGCACTCGGTTCCGGAGGAACGACGCAGGGAATGGAAGGCCTGTCGGACGACGGACTTTACGTCTGGGTACCGTTCGAGAAGGTGGACAGTTCCAATGTGGCAGATTATCAGTAATAGAGAGGGAAGAGGGCATCAGTGCGGTCTGCACTGATGCCGTTTTGGTGTAAGAGAATGGAATATACGCATGTGACACATACGTTTGGACCTGTTTATGACGATGCATCCCGGATTCTGATTCTGGGATCCTTTCCGTCTGTAAAGTCGAGAGAACAGCAGTTTTATTACGGTCATCCGCAGAACCGTTTCTGGAAAGTGCTGGCAGCGGTCTTTGAGGATACGCTGCCGGAGACGATTCCGCAGAAAAAGGCGTTTTTGTTAGAGCACCATATTGCGCTGTGGGATGTCATTGCCTCCTGTGACATTGCAGGATCATCGGACAGTTCGATCCGCAATGTGACGGCGAATGACATGGAAGTGATCTTAAAGACGGCGGACATCCGGCGCATCTGTGCCAACGGGGATACGGCGTACCGCCTGTTTTCTAAATATTGTCTGACCGCGGAGATGCCGGAAGTAAAAAAGCTGCCGTCTACGAGTCCTGCCAATGCCGCATGGAATTTAGAGCGGCTGACACAGTGTTGGGCGCAGGAACTTTTGCTGTAAGAAAAAGAGAGGGAAAAGGAGGTGTGAGACATATGAAAAAGAACGAGATGACATGGCAGGTGATGCTCATTGAGGCAGTCGGTATCGTATCGGCGATCGCCTATCTCGGGTTACAGATCTATTACGGGATCGCGTTCCACGTCAATCCGGTGAACCTGATGATGAATCTTGTGTTTATGATTCTGGTATATGTGGGTTTGACCCTCCTTGCCGTCTACCCGGAACGTGTGAACGGATTGACAAGGGAGGTATGCAGCGGTAAGATCAGACAGTATACGCTTCGGATGGTTCGGATGGTCAAGCTTGTCTTTGTGGAGGGACTTTTATTCACCAGCGTCTGTGATGCGCTCGGAAAAGAATTAAAACAGGGATACAGCCTGATTATCGTGGTATTGATTGCAGCGATTGCGGTGTATTATGAGGGAAGGATCATACACATCCTGAAGCAGAACAACAAAAGATAGAAAGGCATCTGCAATGACAAAGGATATGACGGAAGGAGCGATACCGCATCTTCTGGTAGGTTTTACAATTCCACTTGTTCTCGGAAATCTGTTTCAGCTTCTCTACAATGCGGTCGACAGTATGATTGTCGGAAAATTTGTGGGGGAGACGGCGCTTGCCGCGGTCGGTACGAGCAGTCCGCTGATGACCCTCGCGATTCTGTTTATCAGCGGGATGTGCATGGGAGCAGGCGTTCTGATGGGAATGCACTACGGCGCAAAGGATTATGATGTCCTGGAGCGGCAGATCAGTTCGACCATGATCGGCGGGCTGATGTTTTCCGTCCTGCTTTCAGCCGTCTGCGTTTTTCTGACGCCGTGGATGCTTCGGCTGATAAGGACGCAGGAGGAAGTGCTTCCGATTGCTACGGGGTACCTCCGCATTATTTTCTGCGGACTGATCTTTACGTTTATTTACAACTTTTATGCGAGCACATTGCGGGCACTTGGCGACAGCAGATCGCCGCTTTATTTTCTGATGATCAGCGCTGCACTCAATGTGGCGGGAGACCTGTTTTTCGTGGTGGTGCTAGGCTGGGGCAGCAACGGATGTGCCTTTTCGACGGTGCTAAGCGAGGCACTCTGCTGTCTGCTGTGCGGGCTATATATTAAGAAAAAGGTAAAGATTCTCTGCCTGGGGCGCAAGTGGCGCGTGTTTGACCGGAGGTTATTTTATAAGACGGTGCAGTTTGGCTGGGTGAGCGCCATGCAGCAGGCGACGGTACAGCTCGGCAAGATCGGAATCCAGGCGATTGTCAATACAATGGGAATCTCTGTCATGGCGGCGTTTGCAGTCGTAAACCGCATTGATGATTTTGCCTACACTCCGGAGCAGAATATCGCCCATGCGATGACCGCGCTGCTGGCACAGAACAAAGGTGCCGGCAAAAAGGAGCGGATCCGGGAGGGATTCCGCTGCGGGCTGTGGATCGAGATGATCTATGCGCTCTTTATCTGTGTGGTCTGCTTTGTGTTTGCGCGTCCGCTGATGAAACTGTTTGTGACGGATGAGGAGGTGATCTCCCTGGGAATGATCTATCTGCATGCGATTGCGGCGATGTATTTTCTGCCGGCGGCTACAAACGGGATTCAGGGATATTTTCGCGGAATGGGCGACCTCAGGGTGACGCTCATCAGCAGTTTTATCAACATGGGAGTGCGGGTGGCGGCAGCCGTTCCGCTGGTATTTTCCATGAAGCTTGGAATTGTGGCACTGCCGGTTGCCTACCTGATCGGATGGCTGGCAATGCTGGCGGCGGAGACACCACTGCTTTTCCGCCGGAAAGAGTGAGCGGGAGGCGGTTGCTTTTTCCTGCTTTACAAAGAAAAATGATAATGATAGAATACCCATAGGTGTTTTTTGTTCGGAAGACACAAAGGGAGGAAGCGTTTATGGCAAACCTGTTTCAGCTTTTACTGGCGCAGATTCACCCCAGACAAGGAAGACCTGCAGGAGAGCCGGAACGGGCGGAGGGATATAAGACACACCCGAAGCGCGAGAGCAATAATAAGGTTCGGGAGACCAGGGTTTTAGAGACCGGGGAGAGCACGCAGGAACGGGAAAGGATACAGACAGAAGTGGAAAAGGAAGATTTCTTATTAAGTCAGATCGACGAGTTTCGTGAGAAGGCGAAACAGCTGCAGGATCTGCTTGCAGCGAAGGAGAATAAGGTACAGGAACTGCAGTCGATTGTCAACGAGCGGGAAGGCAAGGCCGAGGAGTGGCAGCACATTCTGGTGGAGCGCCAGGAGGAAGCTGACAAGATCGTGACAGAGTTCACGAAGAAGGTCGATGATCTGGCAGACCGTGTGACAGCGAAGATGACCGAGATTGAGACAAGCATCTCGGGGCAGGTTGCGGAGGTAAAGCGTGCGAGCGAGGAGCAGCTTGCATCGAACCGCAAGCTGAATGAGGATCAGATTGCTGCAAATAAAAAGCTTTCCGAGGAGCAGCTTGCGACAAACAAGCAGTTTTTGGAGGAGCAGGCAATCGCGAACAAGAAGCTTTCCGAGGGACAGATCGCCGAGGTCAAGGCGCTGCTTGAGAATGCGACAGCACAGCTGGAATCCATCAAGACAGATCTCTCCGAGAAGGTACATTCGGAGAACGTGAAGTGCTACCGCAACATTCAGGATCTGTTCAACGAATTTGATTCCAAGATCGAGAAGATGGACGAGATGGAGCAGGGAGTCGGATCGGTGAAGGGATATGTCAAATGCCTTTCCTGGTTTGCAATTCTGAATTTTGTTGTTCTGATCGGATTCATCCTGTATTCTCTCGGTGTGTTTAATTTTTAGCTTTAAGGAATAGAAGATCATATGAGTACAGAATCAAAGAAAGTGTGGGTCGTGGGGCATAAGAATCCGGATACGGATTCGATATGCGCCGCGATTTCTTATGCATATCTGAAAAACCAGAGCGGGGACAAGAAGACTTATGTGGCAAAGCGTGCGGGCGCGGTGAATGAGGAGACCCGCTACGTATTAGAGCGCTTTGGCGTGGAGGAACCGCCGCTTGTGAGCTATGCCGGTGCACAGATCAAGGATATCAATATCCGCAAGACGGCCGGTGTCAGCAATCAGATTTCGCTGAAACGGGCATGGGAGCTGATGAAAAAGCTGGAGGTTGTAACGCTTCCGGTCACCAATCAGTTCGGCAAGCTGGAAGGTGTGATCGTCACCAAGGATATTGCGACGTCCTACATGGACGTGCTGGACAACTGCGTGCTCTCAAAAGCGCGCACACAGTACAAGACGATTGCGGAGACGATCGACGGTGAGGTCTACGCCGGGAATGAGCATGCACATTTTGTGCGCGGAAAAGTTGTGATTGCAACCTCCAACCCGGAATACATGGCGGATTATATCGAGGACGACGATCTGGTGATCTTAGGCGACCGCGAGGAGGCGCAGATGCAGGCGATCCGGTCGAACGCGAGCTGCATCATCATCGGCGGCGGTCTCGAGGTGGCGGAAGAAGTCAAAAAGCTTGCGGAGAAGCGGGACTGCGTGATTATCACAACGCCGTTCGACACATTTTCCGTGGCGCGTCTGATCAATCAGAGTATGCCGATCAAGCAGTACATGACCAGACGGGAGCTCGTCACGTTTGACATTGACGATTATGTGGACGACGTCAAGGATGTCATGTCGCGGGTGCGCCACAGAGATTTCCCGGTGCTCGGCTCAAACGGCAACTACGTCGGAATGATTTCCAGACGTAACCTCATGAATATGCAGAAAAAACAGATCATTCTTGTCGACCACAACGAGAAGTCACAGGCGGTGGACGGAATCGGAGAGGCGGAGATCTTAGAGATCATCGACCATCACAGACTGGGAAGCTTAGAGACCGTATCGCCGGTTTATTTCCGGAATCAGCCGCTCGGCTGTACGTCGACGATTATCTATCAGATGTATCAGGAGCAGAGGGTGGAGATTCCGAAGGAGATCGCGGGACTTCTGCTCTCAGCGATCATTTCCGACACGCTGATGTTCCGCTCGCCAACCTGTACACCGTTTGACAAGGGCGTTGCAAAGCGGCTCGCAGAGATTGCGGACGTGGATATTGAGGATCATGCAAAGAAAATGTTCCGCGCCGGAAGTGATTTCAAGAACAAGACGACCGAAGAGATTTTCTATCAGGATTTTAAGATTTTCCACACGGAAGACTGTGATTTCGGTGTTGCCCAGATCAGCGCCATGAGCGGAGAGGAATTAGAACAGATCGGAGAACAGCTCCGCCCGTTCCTGCCGCAGGTGCTCGGCGAGAAGCGTTTAAATATGGTATATGTCATGCTGACGGATATTTTGGAGGAATCTTCCAAGATTATATTTGCGGGGGAGGATGCTGGAAAAATTCTGGCGCATGCGTTCAAGAAGCAGGAGGATGCGGATGGCATCCTGTTGGACGGCATTATCTCACGTAAGAAACAGATGATACCTACACTCATGAATGAGATGTCAGAGCGAGCGTAGCTCGCTCTGTGAACATAGCTTAAAGGCTTTGGCGGTAATCCCTCGGGGATTCCCCAAAGCTTTTTTTGTATGCTCTCGAGAAGGTCGAGTAATTCTGAAAGCCGCAGGAATAGCATACTTCCGTGATCGGCGTGCCGGCGGCGATCAGCTCTTTGGCGAGAAACAGCCGCTTGGTGAGCAGATAGCCGCCGATGGTGTAGCCGGTCTGCGCCTTGAACGTGTGCATCAGGTAGGAGCGGCTTAAGTAAAAGCGGGAGGCCAGGTCATCGATCGAGAGATCCTCGGTCAGATGAGCGTTTAGATAGGTGAGAATCGAGAGAATCTTCTCGTTGGAAGCGGAGTCTCCCACGAATTCAATGTGGTGGTGCAGGGCGGCGCGGTTGAGCTGAATCATAAATTCCAGGAATAAAAGCCGGTGGTGCAGCGCCGCCGCATAGTCGTCGTCGTTTAAGGAGGCGTCCAGCGCGCGGATGGAGGCGCCGAGCCTGCCGCCCTTGGAATCCTGCAGACGGAGGATGTGTGCCTGCTCGCGGTACGCCTGCTTAAAGCAGAAGGAGAGATCGCAGTCTTCCCCGGCGTACTCCGTAAGAAAATCCGGGGAGACATATAAAATGATGCGCTCGTAGGGAAGATCCGAGTGGATCTCGGGTTTGTGTACTTCCCCGGCATTGACCAGGACAATATCGCCCGGGGCAAGCTGGTAGGTGCGCCCCTCAATACAGTAGGTCACGTCACCGCCGAGAAGAATTAGGATCTTGTGAAAATCGTGATAGTGGTAGTGAAACTCCCGGCGGGAAGTATCTTTTAAATGAAACATCTTAAAGCTGGTGGTTAAGTATCCGACCTTTTTGTATTCCGGCATCGCGTGCGTCCTCCTTTTTCTATTACTGTATTATAAAAAAGCACTTTTTGCAATATAAAAAGCACTTTGAGACTATATATTATAAAAAGTGTTTTGTATAATAGTTGTATATGAGGAAACGCATGTCCAAACAGATGGAGGGAAATAACATGAAAAATTTCAGTAATTATACCGATTTTGATACAAAGGAAAATCTGCACTTTGAGTCCAAGGCCGTGCACGGCGCACTGGGAACGGAACCGCTTACCGGAGCAGTCAGCATGCCGATTTTCCAGGCGGCGACATTCCGCCATCCGGAGCTTGGCGAGTCGACAGGCTTTGCATACAGCCGTCTCGAGAATCCGACCAGACAGGAATTGGAGCGCACGATGGCAATTCTTGAGGGCGGAATCAAGGGATTCGCATTTTCCAGCGGACAGGCGGCAAACATGGCTGTCTTTTCCCTGTTGAATCCGGGCGAGCACGTCATTTTATCGGATGATATTTACGGCGGAACCTTCCGCATTATTGGGGACGTTTTTGGAAAATACGGTATTGAGCATACCTATGTAGACATGTCGGATCTGGATGAGGTGAAGGCGGCGATCCGGCCGAATACGAAGATGTTTTTCATTGAGACACCGACGAACCCGATGATGAAGGTGGCGGACATCCACGCAGTCTCTGAGATCGCAAAGAGCGTGAATGCACTCACGGTGGTGGATAACACGTTTCTGACTCCGTATTTCCAGAAGCCGCTCACGCTTGGCGCGGATATTGTCACACACAGCTCCACAAAATATCTGGGAGGACACAACGACACCATCTCTGGCATTGTGGTAATAAAAGACAACGAGGAGATCGCCGATCAGATCCATATTCATATGAAGTCCCACGGAAGTCAGCTCGCGCCGCTGGACAGCTGGCTGGTGCTGCGCGGAATCAAGACGCTGGCAGTCCGCATGGATCGTCACAATGAAAATGCGATGAAGGTTGCCGAGTGGCTCCGCACACAGCCGAAGGTGAAAAAAGTCTACTATGTCGGCTTTGCGGATCACAAGGATTATGAGGTGACGAGAAAGCAGACCACGGGATTCGGCGGTATGATTTCCTTCACCGTGGACAGTTTTGAGACAGTGAAGAAGATCTTAAAGGGCGTAGACATGATTATGTTCGCGGAGAGTCTCGGCGGAACGGAGACTCTCATCACATATCCGACGACACAGACACATGAGGACACGCCGGCAGACATCAAGGAGAAGCTCGGTATCACCGACTGCTTCCTTCGCATGTCAGTGGGAATTGAGAACGTAGAGGATATCATTGCCGATCTGGATCGCGCAATGAACGGCTGATAAAGGAGATTGGTGAGAAGATGCGATTTACAAAGATGCAGGCATTTGGCAATGACTATGTGTATATTGATGCGATTCATCAGGAATTAAAGAATCTGCCGGAGTTGGCGCGGTTTGTCAGTGACCGTCATTTTGCAATCGGTTCGGACGGAATGGTACTGATCTGTCCGTCCGAGAAAGGGGACTTCCGTATGCGGATGTTCAACCCGGATGGCACGGAGGGGGAAATGTGCGGCAACGCTCTGCGCAGCGTCGGAAAATATGTATACGATCACAGGTTGACGGACAAGACAGATCTTGTGATCGAGACACTTGGCGGAATGCAGCATCTGACCCTCACCGTGACCGACGGGCTGGTATCGAATATCCGCGCGGACATCGGTGAGCCGAGACTGTCCACCGCAGTGATTCCGGTAGTCACGGAGCTGCCCGAGTTCGTGGAGCAGCCGGTGCAGGTGCTTGACCGGACATTCCACATCACGGCGGTATCCTGGGGGAATCCGCACTGCGCCATGTATGTGGATTCTGTGGCAGATCTGGATGTGGAAGGCTATGGAAAGACGATTGAACATATGACATCCATTTTCCCGAATAAGACGAATGTGACATTCGTGGAATTTGTGCGGAAGGATTACATCAAGATCCGCGAGTGGGAGAGAGGAACCGGCGAGACGATCGGATGCGGGACAGGCTGTGCGACGGCGGTTGTGGCAGGCGTCCTCACCGGACGGACAGACCGGAAAGTGACGGTCGAGCAGATCGGCGGACCGCTTTTCATCGAGTGGGATGAGAAGACGAATCATCTGTTCATGACGGGACCTTCCCACACGGTATTCGAGTCGGAAATCGACGCGTCACACATCATCGGATAAGAGGCGCAGATAAGCAGCAGTGCATAAGATGCGCGATTGTGGCGCAGGAATGGAGATAAAATGAAGTTAAGGGAACTTTGCAGTGAATTCAAATACGAGTGTCTCTCGGGAAGCATGGATGTCGATGTGCGGGATGTCATCTATGATTCCCGGAAGATTACAGAAGGAACGGTGTTTGTCTGCATGGTGGGAGCTGTGACGGACGGACATAAATACATCCCGGATGCGGTGAAAAAGGGTGCGTCGGCGATCGTTGTCGAGCGTGCCGATGAGGCGCAGCAGATTCCGGATCAAATCACGGTCATTCAAGTGGAATCAGCCAGACGTGCGCTTGCCTACATGTCGGCGGCGTTGTTCGGACATCCGGACCGTAAGCTGGTCACGATCGGCATTACAGGTACAAAGGGAAAAACGACGACGACTTACATGATCAAGAGCGTGCTTGAGATGGCGGGGAAGAAGGTCGGACTGATCGGAACGATCGGCGCGATGATCGGTGATGAGCACATCCCATCGAAAAATACGACGCCGGAGTCCTATGAACTTCACCGGATGTTTGCGGCTATGGTGGAAGCCGGATGCGAGTATGTGGTTATGGAGGTGTCCTCACAGGGATTGAAGCTGGACCGCACGGCGGGCATCTTGTTTGATTACGGCGTATTTACCAACCTTTCCCCGGATCACATCGGACCGGCGGAGCATGAGTCGTTCGAGGAGTATCTGTACTGCAAGAGTCTTCTGTTCCGGCAGTGCCGTGTCGGCATCGTCAATGCGGATGATCCTCACTGGGAGGAGATTTTAAAGGGACACACCTGTCAGGTGCGCACATTTTCCGCAGAGGGAAATGATGTGAAAGACCAGGTGGTGGATCTGTTTGCGTCGGACATCGGTTATATCAACGAGGGCGGCAGACTCGGCATGCATTTTACCGTGAGCGGCTGCATGGACTGCAAGGTAAAAGTGCATATTCCGGGCAGGTTTTCTGTGTACAATGCGATGGTGACGATGCTGGTGTGCAACCTTGCCGGTATTCCGGACCGGGCAGTGCTCGACGGACTTGAGAAGGTTCAGGTCAAAGGGCGTGTGGAGATCCTTCCGGTCTCGAAGGATTATTCGCTGATTATCGATTATGCGCACAATGAGGTGAGCACGAGGAGCGTTCTGACGACACTCTTAGAGTACCATCCGAAGCGCCTGATCTGTGTCTATGGAGGCGGTGGCAACCGCTCCAAGTTAAGACGCTACGATATGGGCGAGGTGACCGGAGAACTTGCAGATCTGTGCGTTCTGACCTGCGATAATCCGCGCGATGAAGAAATCCGCGACATCAATGCCGACATCAAGGTCGGTCTGGCAAAAAGCAACGGAAAATATATCGAGATCGACGACCGCAAGGAGGCAATCGCCTACTGCATGACACATGCAAAGCCGGGGGATATGATCGTGCTGCTCGGCAAGGGGCATGAGGATTATCAGGAGATCAAGGGTGTAAAATATCATTTTGACGAGCGCGAAGCCGTAGCGGAAATCCTGGACGAGATCAAGTCGGGAGAGCGCACGGTCGAAGCGTAGAATAACATATAAGTATCGGACCTTTTGCAATAAGTAATATGATAGGAAGCATTACATGCAGATTTCTGGTGGAATGCCTATGAAACATTCTGTTCAAAAAATGCGGCATTTCTAACCAGCCGGTGACTGCATCTGTGATGATCCGTGTCTTTCCAAGTTTGGAGCACTCCACGGAGGGTGTCCGCAAACTGCAGACAATTTTAGGACTTTTGTGCGTGTCCCTTATTGGCACCACTGAACAAAACATAACCGCGCGAAGCCGATGTCTGAATTGGCATCTGCCATGTTT
>ERZ772872.3567-NODE-3567-length-11510-cov-3.228285_pt1 | contig 11510 bp, 10 predicted proteins | sample MGYA00512132_ERZ772872 | MGnify/ENA primary metagenome ERZ772872 (study PRJEB29015, sample SAMEA2737724) | human gut metagenome | biome: human gut; feature: human-associated habitat; material: faeces | place: China | collected 2012 ... | reverse complement strand
GCCTGAAAGATGGAGCCGGACGAAGAGAGTATAATCTGAATCCCTACGGAGAGCGACAGTATCCGGAACACGGGTACGGACGGCATCCATTGATCGCCGAAAATAATAAGTGTCACTTCCTCTGCCGTGAAGAAAAGCAGCACGCTAAGCGGCAGACCGATAAAGGCGAGGAAACGGACGATACGTTCGTAGGAACTCAACAGTTTTCCCTTATCATTCTGGAAATCGCTGAAAATAGGATGCATCACCGGAGTGATTACCTGCGTGATATTCTGCAAGGGCAGCATCATCAAACGATACGATTTTTCGTAATATCCCAGATCGGACATACTCATGTATTTGCCAATCAGCAGTTTGTCCAGATTACGACTGAAGTAGCAGATGACATTGAATAAGAATTGATAGGCGGAATAGGAGAAAATCTTTCGAAGAGATTGCAGTCCCCATGTCATGCGCAAACGTTGTGGGTAGCGTCGAAATGAAATGATGTATATCAGTATGCTTGATAGGATTGGGTTAATAAGTAGGGCGTACAATCCTGCGCCACTAAGAGCGGCGATGACAGCTCCGGTGCCACCCATTATTTGAATGAGGAAACTTCGGATAGCTATGAACTTGAATTCCTTGTTTTTATAGAATAGCGCTCCGGGTATAATGTTGGCCGATGCAAAGAATAGATTGACGGATAGTAGTTGGCAAAGTGTACGCAGGATGGGGCTGTCGTAATAGATGGAGATGGGCCATGAGGCTATAAAAAAAAGAAGAGCAATGGCTATTCCTGTCCAAAATGTGAATGAATAGATGTTTGCCAAGTCGTCTTCCGTGAGCGTTTTGTCTTGCACGACGGCGGGAGATATTCCCATATCGGTAAAAATGGCGAAAAAAGAAATGATGACTGTAGCTATTGCTACTGTTCCGAAGTCATTGGGTGAGAGTAATCGTGCTAAAATGCCGGCCACGACTAATGAAATTATGATGCCGATGTATTTGGCCATTGCTGTGTAGAATACTCCCGAAAAGAGTTGTTGTTTAATATTGTTTGTCACGTTGTTGTTTTATAGTTGATTTCACTGATATTGATACTTCGATAGATGATGGCGCGAGTGAGTCACCTTTTTTATTTCATTTTTTCAAAGTAATTTTCCCATTGTTTTATGATTGTTGGCAATTTTAGCGATTCTGCAATATCTAATGATACCTTCCCCATCTGATCCAGTTGTTCGGGCGTAAGCCTTGCAATGTCGGTCATGCATTTGGCCAGTTCCTCTATATTTTCATTCTGAAAAAATAGATGATTGTTTTTTTTATCCAACACTTCTTTGGTGAAAGGAAGATCGGAGCAGATAATGGGTAACCGATGGCTCATGGCTTCTGCCAATACGAGACCAAATCCTTCCCATCGGGAGCTCAATATATATACGCTGGCCGAAGCATAATGTTTTTGTATCTGCTTGGTAAAAGGAGATATGGTGATTCTGTTTTCTAGCTTATGACTGGCTATTTGCTTTTTCAGCAAAGGTGCTTCCGGTCCTTCACCGACAATTTCCAGAGTCCATTCTTTATTGTTACGGGCGAAAAGGGCGAATGCTTCAATCAGTATGTCGAATCCTTTTGTGAGGTGTGACATTCGTCCCACCGACAGGAAACGTTTATATGCGGGTTTTGCTTCTCCTTCGGGTATCAGAGGCAGGGGATTGTATATGGATGTAGGGAAAAGGTGCAATTCTTGTTCAAATCGTTCACGGTCATAATTGGTTAAGACCACCATTCCATCCAGTTTAGGCATTTCATGTTGAAAGTGTTTTTTCTGATCGTATAGATAAAAGCCCGGATTATTGAAGAATGCGTCAAAAGAAGTATGCATCCAGCCTATTACCCGTTTCGCTTTGAGCTGGTGGCGGATGCTGGCCAGTTGGAGTGACAGGAATGCATGTACGCCGATTATAAAATCATAATCTTCGGTATTCAATGCTTTAATTAATTTTTTTCGTTGAGAGCTCGGAAATGAGCTGTATCCATACCACTGTGAAGTGAGAGGTATTTGTGGTATGATTCTTTTCTTGTATAGAAAGCTGTATGTTTTGCAAGGCAGGTATTCCCCGCAACTGATGGGAGGCAGATGTATATATCGGAAGTGGATGTTTGTTCCTTCTAGTCCAAATAAGCTTAGGTCTTCAGATTCCGGCTTGTCATGTGTTAATATCGTAACTTCGTAATTGACAGCAAGTGCATTGGCTATTACCGCCAATACTCGTTGTACTCCTCCAACGCTAAATATGGAGTCGCAATAAAAACAAATTTTCATCATTTCAGGCTCGTAGATTCATAAAGTTGTACATACATTTTTCCTATCTTTTTTATGCTCATATTTTCCATGGCATATTCATAGTTCACTTCTCCCTTTCCCCATGCGGCCAGCTGTCGGGCTTCTTCCAGTGCCCGTATGATGTCGGCCTTATTGTCCGGGCAAAAAGTCGGGTTTCCCGTATTGTTCAACAATTCGCCCATGTTGCCCGTATCGGGTCCTACGGCTACTTTGTGGAAGAGAAAAGCAAGGGGAATATTGGCTGAATTCAGTACATCTTTTCGCTGGATGAATATCGCGTCTGAAGCAGCCATATAGTAGGGCAAATCGCAGTTGTCTATCAGTTCGTCGTTGGCTCCTGCCTGTAGTCTGAACATACGGTTGAACAACGGCACGAGTATATAGTATCCAATTCGTGAAGCCCATCGCTTTAGGATATTCCTGCCATAGCTGTTGCGTCTCGAGAAAGGGTAGAGGCGCGGAGCCAGCAGCAGCTTGTGCTCCTCGTCCCAGGCGCGGAAAGCTCCGAGCACCATGCGTATTTCTTCACGGTTGCGGAATTTTCCGAAAGTCGTGACGATGAATGCATCTTGCGAGAGGTTGAGATACTGACGTGCACGCTCTACGCTGATATCTTCTTTATAGGTATACTGGTAAATGTGATGAGGGATGACAACATTCTGACTGTCAGGATACTTCGTGAGAAATTCATCCCGGCTAAACCGTCCCATGTGTACAACGATATCACTCTGCGATTCGATAATGTCATAGGCCCGGCTGATGATTCCGTTTGCGTAATGCGGACGGACATTGTGGCGTGTGTAGACAAAACGTGTTCCCCTCGAACGAAAAAAACTGATTCGCTCTTCCAGACGCCTGATGATATCAGGATCGTTGCATGTCCATCCCACCACTTCTTCCGGCCACTGGAAATGTATGATATCATAATGCTTATCCGATTCCCAAAACTCTTTTGTGGAACATCGCACGTCGATTCCAGCCATTCTGATAGCATCGCATAAGATAGGAACAAATAGATTGTCGGTTTCTCCGTTTTCTCTGAAAACGATCAGTGCTTTTATTGATGGGCTGTCTGTTTCGCTATCACTCATTTTTTAAGTTTTAAAGACTTTTATTACATTGCAAATGTAATAAAACTTATGATAAGTTTCTCCTTTTCTGTGTTTTAATTGCAGTTTAAGTTGCTATTTGAGGAAATCTGAAACAGGTCTAATGTTTTTATAAGCCGTTTTTCTTCTTGGGTATAAGGAATGTGGTGACTTTCAATATATTGCTTGAGGAAGAGACAAGCATGTATGAAAATGTCTGCTTTCATATAGCTGGTGAAATTTATGTAACGGTAGTAGGAGGCTTCACTGATGTCGATATGCACGCAGAGGTCTACTGTGGCTAGCCGTGACGTTTTCAAGAGCTTTTTTATCAGCATTACTCTGTTCTGGTAATGCTCGTTCACTATTTTATTTTCTTCTATTTCTTCCAACGTTTGGTTGCGTTTTGTGTCCATATTGTTTGGGATTATTAATAATTTTTGGCAAAGGTCGGATAAAAAATATATAATCCCTCTCTCATTTTTGCGATAGCTGGAATAAAATACATTTTGCACCTTTGCGCCCCGGAAGTATTAAATGTGGAATAATAAATGATAAATGAAAATGAAGAAAGATCAGTATTTCAATTTGGAGGTAAATTTGTTGAATGACGACAATATTGCCTGTATGATGTCAGAGATGAATGCCGCGGAAGCACTCGGAATTTACGTGATGTTGCTGTTGCATCTGCGCACTAAAGATGCTTATGAGGCGTCGTGCAAACCGGTTTTACTGAAGGCCATGGCCCGGCGGTATGATGTGGATGAAGTTGCGGTGGAGCGGGTACTTCGCGAATTCGATCTCTTCGAACTGGATGAGGAACGACAGATGTTTCGTTCTTCTTACTTGGATAGGGTGATGAAAAGCTTGGAAGAGAAGCGGAAAATGGACATCGAAAACGGTAAAAAAGGAGGGCGTCCGAAAAAGGTGGCAAAAAGTGCTGAAACGCCCGTCAGTAAAGGGAGAAAACCCACTGAAAACCAGAAGAGGAGAGAAGAGGAGAGTAAAGAAGAGGAGAGTAAAGGAAGTGTTTCTGTTGTAAACAATAATAGGAGTAATATAGAAACACCGTCTCTTGTGAGCCGTTTGGCGGATGAAGGCAATCATGGTCCGTTACAACCCGTGTTGCCTTGGGAAAAGTTGGTGGACCAACTTTCTACTTTCCAGTCATATATGGAATTGGCCGGGCAGCATTCCGGTTTGGGAAAGCTTTTTGTAGACCATCAAAAACTTATTTTGGAAATCTTCAAAAAACATATCCGCCTTTATGACAAAGGAGCGGGACTGCTTTTTCCGGAGGACGTGAAACGGTATTTTTCAAATTATATCGCGGCCGGTTCCGTTACTTGCCGCACGTTGAGGGAAACCTTGCTGAAAGAGCTTGAGAATACGGTCGACAAGGATGTAAACCGCTTTGAAAGCGTCGTCGACGGGCGGCGAACGTATCTGGGACATCTTATTCCGGTTGATGCGCCGCCACGTCCCGATGCATCAGCTGTGTGGGATGATGTGAAGAAAAGATGGGCGCATTAATCCGGCAGATGACTGGCTTCGTCCGGCAGGTTGTTGATGTTCGTCTGGCAGGTAACGGAAGCTCGTCCGGCAGGTGGCAGACACTCGTCCGGCAGGTAAGTCCTCTGCGTGTGAATGATTATTTTAAACTATTTTTTAATTAGAAAAAAGGAAAAAATTATGAGAAATTTTGCCAACTATGATGTCGACATCCACGGTAAATCGAGTGGAGTCCTCAAGACGATTTGTAAAAAATGTCTTCCTACCCGCAAGAATAAGCGCGACCGTTCGCTACGTGTCAACGTCGACACGGGCCACTGTCACTGTTATCATTGTGGCGCTGATTTTTATGTTCCCGATGATGTGGAAGAGCGCAAGAATGCCGAACGTGTGGCAGCCCGCAAGCGTCGTGCAGCAGCCATTCCGCAGCATTTTCAGCGTCCAGTGTTTGATGCCTCGAAAACCACGCTTTCCGAAGACACGGAGCGTTGGCTGGTGGAGACGCGTTGCATCCCGCAGTCCGTCATAGCCGCCCTACGCATCACCGAACAGGAAGAATTTATGCCGCAATCCGGCAAAAAGGAACGTTGCATCTGCTTCAACTATTTTGAAGGGGGGCAACTGATAAACACCAAATTTCGCGCTCTCCCGAAACTTTTCAAAATGGTGCAGGGTGCCGAACTGATTCCCTACAACATCGACTCCATTGTGGGGCAGACCTCCTGCATCATCCACGAGGGCGAACTGGATGCTGCTTCCTCCATCGCCGCCGGATTTCAAAGTGTCATCTCCGTGCCGGCCGGAGCCAATTCGAACCTCTCCTGGCTCGACCGTTTTATGGAGACGCACTTCGAGGACCTGGAAGAAATCATCATTGCCGTTGATGCTGATTCTGCCGGAATCCGGTTGCGCAATGAACTCATCAACCGGCTGGGAGCTGAACGCTGCCGGGTGGTGACTTACGGTCCGGAGTGTAAAGATGCCAACGAGCATCTCTGCAAATATGGTATCGCCAGTCTCCGTATCGCCATCGAACAGGCAGCAGAAGTTCCGCTCGAAGGTATCTTCACCGCTGCCGACTTGCATGACGATCTGCGGGCTCTTTTCGACAACGGCTTCGGTCCCGGAGCGGAAACGGGATGGGAGGAGATGGATAAGATCTGCACGTATGAACGTGGGCGAAGTGTCTACGTCACCGGAGTTCCCGGTGCAGGAAAATCCGAGTGGGTGGACGAATTGGTGTTGCGTCTCTGCCTGCGGCATCAATGGAAAATCGGGTTCTTTAGCCCGGAAAATACCCCTATCGTCTATCATCTCCGCAAACTGATTGAGAAACTCACCGGACACCGTTTTCAAAACGGCTGTGGCATGACGGAGGGACTCCTTGCGAACTCGGAAGATTTTCTGACTGAAAACGTCTCTCATATCTCTCTGAAAGGTAATGTTTCTCCGGATCGTGTACTGGCCAAGGCTCATGAACTCGTTGTCCGCCGTGGCTGCCGCATCATTGTCTTCGACCCGCTCAACCGTTTCGACCACAACCCGCAGCCGGGACAGACGGAAACGCAATATATTTCCAACCTGTTGAATAAATTTACAGAATTTGCCGTGCAACATAATTGCCTGCTCGTGGTCGTAGTCCATCCTCGTAAAATGAACCGTAATCCTGTCACGGGCATTACCCCTCGTGTGGAAATGTACGACATCAACGGCTCTGCCGATTTCTATAACAAAGCGGATTACGGTATCATTGTGGAACGTGACAAGGAGGTTGGTGTCACACGCGTATACGTGGACAAGGTGAAATTCAAGCATCTTGGTGTCGGTGGAATGGCATCCTTTGTCTACGATCCCGTAAGCGGACGATACCTGCCCTGTGAAGAATCTCATGACCCTTCTCTCTCCGCTGACCAGCGTGTCCGAAATACAATGTTCGACAATTCCTGCTGGCTACCTGAAAAAGAACTGTTTTAGGGTATTAGGTATCAAGTATTAAGTATTAGATGTTAAGTATTATGATGTTAAGCATTATGATGTTATCCGTTGTTGTGATGTGTTTACCACGGTTAATACTTGATACCTAATACCTAATACTTGATACTTTAATTAGGGTTCTTGTAGCACTTCGATGATGAGCCTTACTTGTGCGGGAGTATAGTATCTGGCGCGTGGATTCATGCCGGTGGCTAGAAGTCGTTCTTTTAGTCCGGGTGCAGCTTCAATCCATTCGTTGAATCGGTCTACTGCGCTTTGTTGCAGGATATTGGGGAGGTATAACAAGGCAAGTTCGCCTTTCCCATAGGTGCGGTATTGGAATGTTTTTTCTTCTTCTTGTTCGGGGAGAATCTTGTTTTTTGTTTTCATTTATAGTAGTGCTTTTAGGTTGTTGTATTTGAAGTAAAGTTACTCATTTTTAGTGGAATAGGCAAATTTTGAGAGCAGATGTTCGGGCGTATTCATAAAAGAATTGATAATAATAGAATGCCAATTCTTGAAATTTATTGTATCTTTGTTTATGTTTCACGTTAAAAGCATAGAAAGAGGATGGAAGGAACATTCAGACGCTATCCGATAGGGATACAGAGTTTCGAGAGACTACGCAATGATAATTGTGTGTATATTGATAAGACAGAGTTGATTTATCGTTTGGTAAATACACATACGACTTATTTTCTTAGCCGTCCCCGACGCTTTGGAAAGAGTCTGTTAGTTTCCACTCTTGAAGCCTATTTTTCTGGTAAAAAAGACCTGTTCAAGGGTCTGATGATGGAACAGTTGGAGAAAGACTGGACGGTTTATCCCGTGTTGCATATTGATTTCAGTATCAGTAAGTATATGAATGCGGGGATGCTGCGCTCCGCTATCAACAATCGCTTGGTGGAATGGGAACGAATTTACGGATGCGACACGAGCGAAGACACTTTCAGTCTCCGTCTGAAAGGTATTATCAAACGTGCTTACGAGCAGAGCGGGCGTCAGGTTGTGTTACTTGTAGACGAATATGATTCTCCTATGTTGGATAGCAACAACAATGAGGAGTTGCAAGCTGAAATACGTGGCATCATGCGCGACTTTTTCAGTCCGTTGAAAGCGCAGGGAGAATATCTTCGTTTTCTTTTTCTGACCGGTATCAGTAAATTTAGTCAGATGAGCATCTTTAGTGAATTGAACAATCTTCAGAACATAAGTATGCAAGATGCTTATAGTGCCATTTGTGGTATAACGGAAAATGAATTGCGTACACAGTTGGAAGAAGATATAAGAAGGATGGCCGAGGCGAATGGTGAAACGTATGATGAAGCGTGTATGCATCTGAAGCAACAGTATGATGGGTATCATTTCAGTAAGAAATGTGAGGATGTGTACAATCCGTTTAGCTTGTTTAATGCATTTGCGCAGAAAAGTTATGAGAATTTCTGGTTCTCTACCGGCACTCCCACTTTCCTGATAGACATCTTGCAGCAAAGCGATTTCGATATTCGTCAACTGGATGGCGTTTCGGCGACTGCCGAGCAGTTTGATGCACCTACCAATGTCATTACAGACCCGCTTCCGGTACTTTACCAAAGCGGTTATCTCACTATCAAAGAGTATGACCGGGATTTTCAGATCTATACATTGGCTTATCCTAACAAAGAAGTTCGGAAAGGCTTTATCGAATCATTAATGCCGGCTTATGTGCATTTGCCTGCTCGCGAGAATACATTTTATGTAGTATCGTTTATCAAAGACTTACGGGTCGGCAATCTGGATCAATGTATGGAGCGGATCAAATCATTTTTCGCCTCTATTCCCAATGATATGAATAATAAGGAGGAGAAACACTATCAGACCATCTTCTACCTCCTGTTCCGGCTGATGGGGCAATATGTGGATGCAGAAGTAAAGAGCGCTGTTGGCAGGGCTGATGTTGTGATAAAGATGCAGGAGGCTATCTATGTATTCGAATTCAAAGTAGACGGTACTCCTGAAGAAGCGTTGGCGCAGATCAATAGCAAGCAGTATGCGATTCCTTATCAGGCAGATCATCGGAAAGTCGTTAAAGTGGGAGTTAATTTCGACAGTAGTACGCGAACTATTGGAGAATGGGTCATTGGAAACTAGGGAATGATCTTACATATTCCTACATATTTCCACATATTCCGGTATAATTTGTATAATTCGGTGTAATCCGTTTTAATCCGGCATAATCCGGTGTAGTCCGGTGCAATCCGGCAAGTCGTCAACGTGTTGTCGTATCTTTGTTTCATCAACAGAAAGGGAGAATGTACTTCTTTTCGTAGAAACAATTTTTAAATATGGCAACAGTTACAGTTGTGCGCTACAAGCGCAGAAAACGGCTCGGTGATGATAAATCACCGATGATGTACCTTCTCAAGCCCAAGGCTGGGGAGTCGAAAATCTATTCAATTGATTCACTGGCACAGGAAATCGAGTCTATCGGGTCGCTTTCGGTGGAAGACGTGTCGCATGTGATGAAATCCTTTGTCCGTGCGATGAAAAAAGTGCTTGTGGCAGGGAATAAGGTGAAAGTGGATGGACTGGGTATTTTTTATACCACGCTGACCTGTCCGGGTGTGGAACAGGAAAAGGATTGTACGGTGAAAAATATCACTCGCATCAATCTCCGTTTCAAAGTCGACAACTCATTGCGTCTTGCCAATGACAGCACGGCAACTACTCGTGGCGGGGATAATAACATGATGTTTGAATTGTATACGGAGAAGAAGTCCGTTGCCGGAGGAAACGGCGGTGACGGCTCCGATGATGATGGTAAAGGCGATGGGGGAGAACCCGGTGGTGGTAGCGGTGGAGGAGAAGCTCCGGATCCGGCAGCATAAACCGCTTTGATTGACTCTGTTCTCAATTTATTAATTTATCATCTCAATCTATTAAAATGTTAGATAAAATTATCGAAATCATCATGACGATTCTGCCTTTTCTGGGCAGTAGCCGCAAGAAGCGCCAGATGATGGCGCAAGAAGTGAAAGAGTTCAGTGAACTAGTGAAAGACCAGTATACTTTTCTGATGCAGCAGTTGGAGAAAGTGTTGAAGGATTATTTCGACCTTAGCTCGAAAGTGAAAGAGATGCACGCGGAGATTTTCTCGTTGAGAGGACAGCTGACGCAAGCTGCGGCTCTGCAGTGTAGCAGCAAGGAATGTGTGCAACGAGTACAGATGGTCACTGAAACGGAGGGATGAATTTATGCGAACCATCAATTTGATTGTGATCCACTGTTCCGCCACAAGGGCGGACAGGGATTTTACGGAAGATGATTTGGAAGTGTGCCACCGTCGGCGTGGTTTCAATGGGACGGGTTATCATTTTTATATCCGCAAAAATGGAGATATAAAGACCACCCGTGAGATTGAACGAATCGGTGCGCACGCAAAAGGACACAACCAGAATAGTATTGGCATTTGTTATGAGGGCGGACTTGACTGCCACGGTCATCCCGCCGATACACGTACCGAATGGCAGATTCATTCGATGCGAGTGCTGATCCTTGCACTCCTGCGCGACTATCCCGGTTGCCGGGTGTGCGGACATCGGGATCTAAGTCCGGACCTGAACGGAAACGGAGAGATCGAACCCGAAGAGTGGATTAAAGCGTGTCCGTGCTTCGAAGTGAAAGAATTCTGCTCAAAAATGTAATGTACTCTATAGAAAGACTTGTGACCGAGTACATAAATACTTGTCACAAGTCTTTTCTCGTTTTATCATTTCTTAGGTTATTTTCCGGTGAGTTTTACTTAGACACGGGGCAGATGTTTGATAAAGAAAGTTCCTTATATATACTCAATAACGATTCTGCTGTGTTTCTCCACGAAAACATCTGGCTGCGCTTAAGCCCGTATTCCACTTGTTGCTGGTAGAATGTCCCGTCATTTTCTAGTTTCAAGATTTTTGCTGTGATATCTTCGGGACTGAATGGATCAACCAATAAAGCCCCATCACCTGCAATTTCGGGCATTGCTGAAGTATTTCCTGCAATGATTGGTGTTCCGCAAGCCATCGCTTCCAGCATCGGGATACCGAAACTTTCGCGAAGTGAGGGATATAGAAATGCGAATGCACCACTGTAGAGCGCTGCAAGGTCGGTATTCTCAATGTAGCCGGGGAAGCTGAGATAACTTTTGATATCCATCATCTTTTCTTCTTCCAATATCCGGTCAATGGCATCTTCTTTAAGGTCGGCAATCAGTAATGGTAACTTCTTTGCCGATTTTTTCAAATATCCGCTGTACGCTTTCAGTACTCTCGGAGTATTCTTTTTCGGATCCGTGTTTCCTAGAAAAAACAGATATTCGTCTGCATCGATATATTTCCGGGTAATTTCCGGAGCTTTGGGCTGCAAATGGAAATGACTGTTGAACCCGTTATATACAGCTACTAATTGCTTTTCCGGCAGATGTAACGCTTCAAGAATCCGTTTCCGTTCGAACTGCGAAACGGTAATAATTTTCTCGCACTTGGGGAGTATGCGCGGAACGACTAACCGGCGATAATGCCATCCCATCTCTTGATACCACGACAGGCTGGACGACTGGCGCTTTTCCAGATAGATTATATCGTGCAATG
>ERZ772872.3564-NODE-3564-length-11515-cov-3.157941_pt1 | contig 11515 bp, 8 predicted proteins | sample MGYA00512132_ERZ772872 | MGnify/ENA primary metagenome ERZ772872 (study PRJEB29015, sample SAMEA2737724) | human gut metagenome | biome: human gut; feature: human-associated habitat; material: faeces | place: China | collected 2012 ... | reverse complement strand
AAAAGGAGATCACCGTGTGTCACAACCGGATGCTGCAGGAGGCGATTTCCATGGCAAAAAGCGGAGAAATCGACGTGCTGATTTTCGACGAATTTCAGGCGGCGTATGCGCATGGACTGCTCGACAAAGAAACGGCAAAAGAATTTATTTTGAAAAAACCGGCGACGCTGGAGCTGGTGCTGACCGGACGGAATCCTGATCCGGTATTTTTGGAGGCGGCGGACTATGTGAGCGAAATCCACGGGGTGCGTCATCCGTACCAGAAACAGATTCCGGCGCGGAAGGGAATCGAGTTTTAAACGGAATTATTACCCGAAGCGAAAAAAATGTCCAGTGACAAAATGGGGGTTCAGCGTTATGCTAGACAGGATGAAAGCATAAAAGGAGCTGAATTTGCCTTGGAACAGGGAAAAAAGAAGAGCTGGCTGAAATATGTCCTGGTATTTGGATTGATTTTCTTTGCCTGCTGGTATGAAAGAAATTTTCTGGCGCAGGCGGCGGAAAAAATCCGCAAATTGCCTGACTGGACGATCTTTATAATTATTGTGTTATCGTTGACCTATCTGGTCTGGGAAGGAACGATCATCTGGCTGCTGATGCGGCAGTCTGTAAAGCATTATTCCTGGATGCAGGGCGTGATATGTTCGTTTGTGTGCAGCTTTTTTCGGACGACGACCCTTGGAAGCGGAGGCGGGGTCGCACAGATGTATGAAATGAACCGGGACGGACTTCCGCTTGCACGCGGGGCAGGACTGTCCATGGTGCAATATATTTTTCATAAAGTATCGATTACGCTGTATGGTCTGATTGGCTTTCTCTGTCTGCTGTTTGCGAAGGATGAAAGCGTCTCCGGCTATACGGCGTTTCTGGCGGCGGGAATCGGTTTGACGGCGCTGATTACCGCAGTGCTGCTTCTGGTAACGGCATGCCCGCCGTTTTCCAATTGGGGATTTTTGATTGCAGAACGGCTATGCCATGGGAAATGGCAGGATAAACGGGATAAAATGAAGGCGCAGATTGATTCCATGCAGGAGGAATCGCTCCGATTGTTAAAGCATTCGCCGCGAACGGCAGGAGGTATTTTTCTGTGCGATTTTGCAAAGCTGACCTGCTGGTATCTGGTTCCCTGGTTTGTGTTGTCGGCAGACCTTCCGGTTTCCGTCTGGCAGATTGTGTGCATTACAGCCGCAGCACAGATGCTGGCGGGTGTAATTCCGACGCCCGCAGGGCTGGGTTCTCTGGAATTTGTTTTTCTGATGTTTTCCACAAAGATCGTAGGAGCGGCAGAAGCAGGTGCAGCCATGATCCTGCTGCGGTGTGCGGTCAACATTATTCCATTGGTCCCGGGCGCGTTGCTTGCCCTGACAGACCGCAGAAAAAAGAAAGGAAGCCGGGAATGCCCGGCAGAGTAAGTTATGGTACCTGATCTTGCAAGAATGTCAGTGATAATCAAATCGCAGCATGAAACCTCCGTGATGACGGGAAATTATGAAATGGGCTATGCCTGCGGGCTGCTCTGTAAGCTGGCGGGCAGGGAGGTTCCGCAGTGGGAAACTCCGGTTGAATTAAAAGACCGTGTGGCAGAGCTTTTAACTGGATATGAACCGGCGAATGAACGGGAAAAGAACGTCATCCATATGCTGCATTATTACCATCCGGATGAAACCGCAGACGAACAGGTAAAAGAGCTGATTGGATGGGGGTATGACGAGCAGCGCCTTTGGCAGATACAGAGGAAGTAGTGACTGGCACAGATGTTTTTTACGCGTAACTGTAAGGATACTGAACAGTTACGAAAATTTGAGATTGCAACCAAAAACCGGACTGGGAATCCTTATGAGAGGAAACACAGACCGGTTTTGTTTGTCTATGGAAGGTCCGTCACCATGCCAATGCCGGTGCGAATTTTTTACTTCGCCAGCCCCAACAGATCATCATAGAAGTTGGGATAGCTGATTTTGACACAATCCGCATCTTTAATAGAAGTAACGCCATCGGCTGCCAGCGCGGCAACCGCGAAGCTCATGGCAATGCGGTGGTCGAGATAGGAATCGATTTCTGCGCCGTGAAGTGTTTTTCCTCCACGGATTATCATACCGTCGTCCGTAGGTGTGATATCACAGCCCATCGCGCGCAGCCCGGCAGTCACCGTGGCAATACGGTCAGATTCCTTGACCTTTAATTCAGCGGCGTCACGGATCACAGTCTGTCCGTTGGCAAATGCAGCCATTACGGCAATCATAGGAATTTCATCGATCAGTGCCGGGATCAGATTTCCCTCTACAGTTGTTCCATGCAGGGAAGAAGCAGAGACGAGCAGATCAGCAACCGGTTCCCCTGCGCAGACACGTTCGTTTAAAACAGTCAGGTTTCCACCCATTGCGCGGAGCACGGTCAGGATTCCTGCGCGGGTCGGATTGATGCCGACATTGTGGATCAGAAGCTCAGAGCCAGGGACCAAAAGACCTGCTGCCAGGAAATAAGCTGCGGAAGAGATATCGCCGGGGACAAAAATCTGCTGTGCATACAGCTCGTTTCCTGGTGTGATCGTTGCAGTCAGTCCGTCAGAGCAGATATCTGCGCCGAAACCGGAAAGCATCAGCTCCGTGTAAGAAGAGCAGTCGCATCCGCAGTCATATTCACCCAGCATTTTGATCAGTGTCGGGTTTGGGTTCGCTTTTACAGCAAAATACTCACGAAATCCCGGATTCCAGGAAAAAGCTTCCTTTACCGCTTTCGCATTCTCACGAATTCCTTTTTCATCGTAAATGTGAAACGGAGTTGGTACTGCTGCTGCGATTTCTTCCAGTTTTTCTTTTGTTACAAAAGGCTTCTTCGTCATTCTCTTTTGTCTCCTTCTTCTGCTTATTTTGCCTGAATAATGTGAAGCATGTTTGTCATATATCCTTCACCCGTCACCTCGTTAGTAGCAGGGTCTCCGGCCGTAAAAATAACCATATCGCCACGTTCTACAAGCTCCTCACGGCGCACCATATACATAGCATGGGAAATGATGTTCTCCGTAGAATCTTCCTCGTATCCGGTCACCGGACGAACGCCCCAGTAGAGCTGCATTTTTCTTCTTGCCCATTCATATGGGGTAACGCCGTAAATCGGTACGCTCGGACGAAGGTTGGAAATCAGTCTTGCAGTCTGACCGGACATCGTCGGAGTCACAATGCAGGCTGCTTTGATGTGTTCTACCATAGAAACGGCTGCACTTCCGACTGCTGCGGAAACATTTAGCTTTCCTTCCAGCGCTTTTCCATCGCGGTAGTCTTCGAATTTCAGATAACGCTCCGTCTGCTCGGCAATCTCTCCCATCATGGTAACTGCCTCGATCGGATATTTTCCGGCTGCTGTTTCGCCGGAGAGCATGATCGCATCCGTTCCATCATAAATTGCATTCGCAACATCGGCTACCTCTGCACGGGTCGGACGCGGGTTCCGGATCATGGAATCCAGCATCTGGGTTGCTGTGATAACCGGTTTGTATTTATGATTGCATTTTTCAATGATGATTTTCTGTACATGCGGTACTTGGCACGCCGGAATCTCTACACCAAGATCTCCCCTTGCAACCATCACACCATCTGCCGCATCGATGATGCTGTCGATGTTCTGCACACCCTCCGCATTTTCGATCTTGGCAATGATATCAATATGCTCTCCTCCGTTTGCCACAAGGAACTCACGGATTTCGTTAATTGCCTCTGCATTCCGGATAAAGGAAGCTGCAACAAAATCAATATCCTGTTCAATACCAAAAAGAAGATCTCCTTTGTCTTTCTCCGTGAGGTTCGGAAGATTGATCGAAACGTTTGGTACATTCACGCCCTTTTTTTCTCCGAGCTCGCCGCCGTTTACTACGGTACAGACAATTTCCGGTGCATTTACTTTTTCTACGCGCAGACCGATCAGACCATCATCGATCAAAATCGTATCTCCCTCTTTGATATCTTCCGTAAGGCCGGTGTAGCTGACAGAACAGTGATTTTCATCTCCGGTCTCCTGAACGGTTGTCAGGGTAAAAGTCTGTCCGGTTACCAGATTCACTTTTTTTCCATCTTTTAAAACGCCGGTACGAATTTCCGGTCCTTTGGTGTCCAGAAGGATTGCCACAGGAGTTTTCAGCTCTTTTCGAAGCTCTTTCAGCATATCCATACGCATTTTCTGCTCATCGTGGTCTCCATGAGAAAAATTAAAACGAGCAACATCCATTCCGGTTTCAATCAGTTTTTTCATCAGGTCACGGGAGTTGGTATTTGGTCCCATGGTGCAGACAATTTTCGTTCTTCTCATACTTTCTCTCCTTCTTTATTTTACATGTTCATGCGTAAACAGGTGATCCTGGCAGTATTCATAGTTTCCGTTGCATCGGGAACAGAAACGGAACTCCAGATTCGGATCATCTTTTTCGGTCCGGCCACAGATCGCACATTTGTGTTTTGTGATCCCGTTCGGATTGCGGTATTCGGCTTCGCCTCTTGAAACGGCCTTTTTAAATTCCTTCCGGCGTCTGTTCTGCTGGAAAGAGCCGCGTTTTCCTTTTCTTGTCATCAGGAAGAACACAAGGACGTTTGCAAGGGAACAAAGAATAACAACACATCCTGCCCAGTTTCCGCTCATGATGCTGGTAATCATGCTGTAGGCGAGAAGCGCTACGTCAAGGTATGCCAGCCATTTGATTTTGATCGGAATAATGAAATACAGCAGTACCTGCATATCCGGGAAGCTGATCGCAAAGCCAAGGAAAATCGAGAGGCTGATGTAGTAAGTGCTGAATGCCGTTCCCATCAGCGACGGATATCCGTTGACTGCATATAAGATTCCATACAGCAGGAAGGAACCGATAATGGTCATCAGAATGCCGGAAAAGATGTAAACATTATACTTGAAATCTCCCCAGGCTCTCTCAAGGCTTGTTCCGATTGAGTAATAGAAAAACAGCATGATGATCGTAAAGATATCAAGGCTGCTCGGCGGAATCAGAATCCAGCTCACCAGACGCCAGATCTGTCCGTGCAGAATATAATATGGTTCCAGCGTCAGATACTGTCTCATGATGGGAGCCGCAAGCGCAATGATATATCCCGCAATGTACGTTACGATAATGTACATCGTCAGATGGCTTAACGCGTATCTCCCATATTTTCGCTCCATTTTGTCTAAAAAATTCATGCACACTCTTCCTTTTTGTTTGTTTTATTTTACCGGCTTTCACTGCCCGAAAATACATTCTCATTATACGTGCTGCCTTTTCGTTTGTCAAACGGTATAACGGTGAATTTCGTCTCCGAAAAAGAGCTTTACGAATGTTTTACTTTCCGGTATAATTTATTAGAAATCTTTTCCAGTTATTTTATAAATATACGAAAAAATTCAGGAGGACTTTATATATGGCAGGATCATCATTTGGTACCATCTTCAGACTGACCACCTGGGGAGAGTCTCATGGAAAAGGCGTGGGCGTTGTTGTGGACGGAGTGCCGGCCGGCCTTTCGCTTTCCGAGGAGGATATTCAGTTTTACCTCGACCGCAGGAAGCCGGGACAGAACCGCTTTACCACAAAACGGAAAGAATCCGATACCGTTCAGATTTTATCCGGCACTTTCGAAGGAAAAACGACCGGTACCCCGATTTCCATGGTGGTATGGAATGAGGATCAGCATTCCAAAGATTACAGCGACATTGCTTCCTATTACAGACCGGGCCACGCCGACTATACGTTTGATGCAAAATACGGTTTCCGCGACTACCGCGGCGGCGGACGCTCCTCAGGACGCGAGACGATCGCACGCGTGGCTGCAGGTGCCATTGCCTTAAAAATGCTCTCTGAGCTTGGCATCACCGTTTCCGCCTACACCCGCTCCATCGGTGACGTGGAAATCCAGTCTTTTGATACCGCTGAAATCGCGAATAACGCCCTGAATATGCCGGATGCAGAGGCTGCCGAAAAGGCTTCCGAGCTTTTAACAAAAGCCATGGCGGAAAAAAATTCCGTCGGCGGTGTGGTCGAATGTGTCGTTCACCATATGCCGGCCGGTGTCGGCGATCCGGTGTTTGAAAAGCTCGATGCCAACCTTGCAAAAGCACTCGTCTCCATCGGCGCCGTAAAAGGCGTGGAAATCGGAGACGGTTTCTCGGTCTGCACAGCTACCGGGCTTACCAATAACGATGCCTTCCATGTAAATGCGGACGGCTCCATTGTCAAGCTGACCAACCACGCCGGCGGTATTTTAGGCGGTATCAGCGACGGAAGCGATATCGTTGTCCGGGCTGGTTTCAAACCGACCCCGTCCGTTGCTGCTTCCCAGCAGACCATCAACAAAGACGGCGAAAATATTGCCATCGAAATCAAAGGCCGCCACGACCCGATCATCGTTGCACGCGCCGTTGTTGTCGTGGAATGCATGACCGCTCTTGTCCTGGCGGACGCACTGCTCGTCGGCATGAGCGCCAAACTGGACAATGTAAAGAAAGTCTGGGCTCCGGACGAGAAATAAAGGCCGGACTGCTTCTTTCTGGCTTCAACACAAAAAATGCCTGCGGGATACAGTTCTTCCTGCAGGCATTTTTGCGTTATTTTTTAGTGAACGCCTTTTTTCGTAATCAGAATACAGTTCGGCGTCTCCACTTTCATCGGGCGGCCTTTCTGAACCAGCACGTTTTTCTCATAATCAACGGTAAATGTTGTGATCGTGTTGGACTCATGGTTTGCCACTGCGATATGTTTTCCGTCCGGGAACATTGCAATATCCTTTGGATATTCGCCGCTGATCGGAAGTGCAAACTTCTTCTCCATGCAGCCGGTCTCCGGGTCGATATGGAACATTGCTACGGTATTGTCTCCGGCTGTAGAAGTAAACAGGTAGTGGTGATCCGGGGAAAGGCACATGCCGGATGCAGCGTCGTGCGCCTGGTCCACGTTCGCGGATGTGGTGCTGATCGACTGCAGTTTTTCAAATTCCGGTCCGTTTCCCGTATCACGGTAGCTGAATACATCGACTTTGTTCATCAGCTCGTAAATGACATACGCGTATTTTCCGGATTCACTGAAAACGATCTCTCTCGGACCGGATTCACGCTCACAGCGCAGGATATCCACCAGTTTCAGGCGGTCACGCTGTGTGTTCAGCTTGTACATTTTGATCTGGTCAATGCCGTTGTCGACTGCGCAGACATATTTGTTGTCCGGTGTAGGAACGACACAGCTGACATGCGGGCGGAAGTTACGCTCTGCCACACTGCCAAGGCCCTTGTGGAACACGCCGTCCATCAGACTTCCGAGGCGGCCGTCCTTATGGGTATGTACAACGGTTACTTTTCCGTCATGATAGCCTGCCACGAACAGGTATCTTCCGGTTTTGTCCACCGACAGATAGCAGCCGCGCATGCCGTCGATGTCTACTTTGTTGATCGGGGTCAGGTCTCCGTCATCCTCCACTGCAAACACTGCAACGCCTTCATCTGCAATCGAATACAGGTATTTGCCGTTTAAGGAACGGGCAATGTGGGAAGAGTTGTTGACCGGTATGACTTTTCGCTCTGTCAGAGTGCCTTCTTCTACATTTACATCATATAAATGAATACCAATGCTGCTTCCATGGGTATAAGTGCCTACATAGGCTACGTACTCATCCTTCATGTTGTTTTCATCCTTTCTGCCTTCTCGCACATCGTGTGAATTTTCTAAAAATATTTTAACACAATTTCCGCGCCACGACAACGAGGAAAACGGATTTTTGATATGTAAACGGTAACACTTTATTTTTAGACACAGGATATTCTCCTGCAGAGAATTTTTTAGATATTTCTATTGTTTTTGGATTGTAAGAGTTGAGGTTTCCGCTGCATACCATTTCCATTTTCTACGCTCTCGTCAGACTGATTTCCTGACTCATCATTCCCTGCAGTTTCTTGATTGCGCGGCTGTACTGGCACTGCAGCGCCTGCTCGCTTTTCTTGCAGAATCCGCTGAGCTCTTTGTAGCTGAATCCATATGCTCTCCCCCAGAAAATGCGCTGATCCATCGGATTCAGGTTCTGGATGCAGTTCTGCATCACCATTCGTTCCTCAATCTCGGCTGTCGCGGCCGCCTCCCCTTCATTTCTGTTCTCTTTCTGATACTGTGTATAGGAAACTTCATTCTGATAATAATGTTTTCTGCGCTGATTCTTGATCTTGTTTTTTGCCACACAGAACAGCCATTTCGTCATCTCTTCTCCTTCGAGATCGGCAACGGTTTCAAATTTTACCACCAATACCTCCCATACATCGTTCAGCACATCCTTCGCCGTCTCCCGGTCATTGTTCAACTGACCGCAGATATAACGGAACAGCACATGACTGTTTTCCTCGAATATGATCTGAAAAAATCGTTCCTTCTCTTGTCTCATACACTTCTTTCTCCCTCCTGTTATTTCGCTGTCCTTCTCTTCCGGGCCCGTCATATATGTAATGTGTTGAGACTATCGAAATCTTTCGTTTTTTCAGAATATTTCTACTATTTGACCTTATTACTTTTGTTAATAAAGCAAAATATTGCGTTATAACTGCACCGCGGCGCATAATCAAATTTTTTCTTTCGAAATCAGAAATTACTGTTTCTGACAAAAAATTCCCGCAGAAAGGAGCTTTCTTCCTCTCTGCGGGAATCTTCTATTTTGGTTTTATTTTATTTAAAGTAAGCAACACCGGACTCAAAGATCTTCAGATCCTGCTCTCCGTAGATGTTGACTGCTACGCCGTTGTCGCGGCGCTCTGCGTGTGCCATCTTACCAAAGACACGGCCGTCCGGGCTGGTGATACCCTCGATTCCGCAGTAGGAACCGTTGACATTCCAGTACTCGTCGTTGGTCAGGTTTCCGTTGACATCGCAGTAGCGGGTTGCAATCTGGCCGTTTGCCATCAGCTTGTCGATCCACTCTTTCGATGCTACGAAACGTCCCTCTCCGTGGGATGCCGGATTGGTGTAAACACCGCCAAGCTCGGCGCCTGCCAGCCATGGGGATTTGTTGGTCACAACCTTCGTGTAAACCATCTTGGAAATATGGCGTCCGATAGTGTTGAAGGTCAGAGTCGGGGAATCCTCCGTCTGTCCGAGAATCTCACCGTACGGAACGAGTCCCAGTTTGATCAGTGCCTGGAATCCGTTGCAGATACCAAGGGCAAGTCCGTCTCTCTCATTCAGCAGTTTGGTAACAGCTTCTTTGATCTTCGCATTCTGGAATGCGGTTGCAAAGAATTTTGCTGATCCATCCGGCTCATCACCTGCGGAGAATCCGCCAGGGAACATGATGATCTGCGCCTGGTTGATGACTTTTTCAAAGGCATCGACAGAACCGCGGATGTCTTCTGCGGAAAGATTGCTGAATACCTGAGTGATAACTTTTGCACCGGCACGCTCGAAAGCTCTGGTGCTGTCATACTCACAGTTCGTTCCCGGGAAGACCGGAATGAATACGGTCGGCTGTGCCAGCTTGTGGGAGCATACGTGGATGCTCTTTGCCTGATAGCAGCTGTCTGCAACAATTCCGTTTTCGTCTGCTGCTGCCACATTCAGGGCATCTACCTCCGGAAGCTCTGCACCGGATACGGTCTTGAATACTTTTTCCAGCGGTTTGTTCCATGCGGAAACAGCCTCGCGGATGGTGATTTCGGTGTCTTTATAGGAAAGAACCGGTTTGTCTGTCACTTCACCGATGACGGTGTAGGTGCTTGCCAGCTCTCCGACTTTTTCAGCCGGAACTTCGCAGATCAGATCTGCAATATATGGAGTAAAGAGATCTCTCTCGTCTACATTGTGCTCGATGGTTACGCCGAGAGCATTACCGAATGCCATCTTGGATACGGCTGCTGCGATACCCTGACGGTCTACGACATAAGCGGCTTTCACACGGCCGTTCTGCATATCCTCATGCAGTTTTCTGTAGGTTTCCATGACGCCTTCGTACTCTGGAAGCAGATGTGCGTCGACTGGAAGGTGGATCCACACGAGTTTGTCTCCTGTGTTTTTCAGCTCCGGAGATACTACATCTTTTAATTTTGCAACGTCAACCGCGAAGGATACGAGTGTCGGCGGTACATCGATATGGTTGAAGGTACCGGACATACTGTCTTTTCCTCCGATAGACGGCAGGCCGTAGCCCATCTGTGCGTCGTATGCACCAAGAAGTGCTGCGAACGGCTGGCTCCAGCGGTGCGGATCCTCAGTCATTCTGCGGAAATATTCCTGGAAGGTGAAGCGGACTTTGCTGTAATCGCCGCCGACTGCCACGATGCGGGACAGGGACTCGGTTACGGCATAGACTGCTCCGTGATACGGGCTCCAGCTCGATACGTATGGATCAAAGCCGTAGCTCATCATGGTAACGGTGTTGGTTTTTCCATCCGGAACCGGCACTTTTGCAACCATGGCCTGAGTTTCAGTCAGCTGATATTTTCCACCGTACGGCATCAGCACGCTGGCTGCTCCGATGGAGGAGTCAAACATCTCGACAAGACCTTTCTGGGAGCATGCGTTGAGGTCTGACAGGGTGGACAGCCATTTTTCTTTCACGTCGGCAATGTCACCGCTTCTTTTTAACGGGGTGTCCTCTGCTTTTGGAATCTCTACGAAGACATCATTCTCCTGATGTGCTCCGTTGGTATCCAGGAATGCACGGGAAATATTGACGATCTCTTTTCCTCTCCAGGAGAGTACCAGACGCGGGTCCTCGGTTACGACTGCAACTTCGGTTGCCTCCAGGTTCTCTTCTGCGGCATATTTCAGGAACTGCTCACGGTCTTTCGGGTCGATGACAACGGCCATACGCTCCTGGGACTCGGAGATGGCGATCTCGGTTCCGTCGAGGCCGGCATATTTTTTCGGTACTTTGTCCAGATTGATCTTAAGGCCCGGTGCCAGCTCGCCGATGGCAACGGAAACTCCGCCTGCACCGAAGTCGTTGCATTTTTTAATCAGAAGGCTGACTTCCTCGCGGCGGAACAGTCTCTGCAGTTTACGCTCAGTCGGTGCGTTTCCTTTCTGTACCTCTGCACCGCAGGTCTCGATGGATTCTGTCGTATGTACTTTGGAGGAACCGGTTGCACCGCCGCAGCCGTCTCTTCCAGTACGGCCGCCGAGCAGGATGATGATATCGCCCGGATCGGAATTTTCACGGACAACGGCACGGCGCGGTGCTGCTCCAAGGACGGCTCCGATCTCCATACGTTTTGCCACGTAGTCCGGATGGTAAACTTCTTTGACATAGCCGGTTGCAAGACCGATCTGGTTTCCATAGGAGCTGTAGCCGTGTGCTGCTTCTCTTACGAGTTTTTTCTGCGGAAGTTTTCCTTCGAGTGTCTCGCTCTGCGGACGGGTCGGATCTGCGGCTCCGGTCACACGCATTGCCTGATATACATAGGTTCTGCCGGAAAGCGGGTCACGGATTGCACCGCCAAGGCAGGTTGCTGCACCACCGAACGGCTCGATCTCGGTCGGGTGGTTGTGGGTCTCGTTTTTGAAGTTGAT
>ERZ772872.3563-NODE-3563-length-11522-cov-3.372722_pt1 | contig 11522 bp, 7 predicted proteins | sample MGYA00512132_ERZ772872 | MGnify/ENA primary metagenome ERZ772872 (study PRJEB29015, sample SAMEA2737724) | human gut metagenome | biome: human gut; feature: human-associated habitat; material: faeces | place: China | collected 2012 ... | reverse complement strand
GTTCCAGATCATCCTCTCCAAGCTGGACAATGTGGACGCGAAAAAACTGCGGCGGTATCAGTTTGTGTACGCCCGCCTGCACGATTTTGAGGATTATATGCGCAGCCTGGGCGTGGACGTGGATCTGACCGGCCACCCGGCCCCGGTGAAGGAGCTGCCCTCGGTGGTGCTGCGCAGCGTGGACGACACCATTCAGAGTCTGGTGTTCCTGGGCATCCGCCACAATCTGATGCACACGCTGGCGGACGAGCGGGGCTTCGGCAACATTCTGGAAGCTGCCCGCAGTGAGAAGGACTGGAAGAACATCCGGGCCTATCTGGACATTTTCCGGGAGTATTCCACCTACCTGAGCGGCGCCCAGAAGAGCCAACTGCTGGATTTCCTCTATGAGCTGCTGTGCCACCGGGAGGGCGACATCCGCCGCTACGCCGCCGATTTGACCGGGCAGGTGGTGGCCCGGTTCAACGCGGGCTACCGCAAAGAGCGGCCCGCCGACACCCCCGACGTGAACGAGCAGACCGCCCTGAGCCTGTGGGAGCTGACTCTGGCCCGGATCATCCGGCCGGACCACAAGCTCACCGCCCAGCACAAGAACTGGATCGGCTATTCGCTGAAGGGCGTGGTGGGCAGTCTGCTGGCCCACGCCCTGCCCGAGGACCTGCCGGAGTTCTTCCAGCGGCTGCTGGACTGGTACCGCCAGCCCGGCCGCATGGGCGACGGCGGAGCCTTTGCCCTGCTGGACACCCTGTATGACCTGCCGGTGGACCGCTGCACCGACGAAGAGATCGAGATGCTGGTGGAGTTTGCCGCCTTCTATTTCCTGCGGGATGCACTGCCTCTGCGCATTTCGGCGGCCCGCTTTTTCAAGGTGCTGACGGCCCGGCTGCCCCACGGCCACCCCAGCCGCCGGCGCATTGCCCTGTTGGCCACGGCCATGCCGGTGGAAAACGACGTGACCACCCTGTTTCTGCAATACCGCATCCTCTCCAATCTGGAGCTGGATGTGACCATGCACCGGCGCATTCTGTACGGCACCGATGTGGTGAGCGAAATCTTCCTGGACAACCTGAAAACCGGCACCCCCTGGATCATCAAGGCGGTGAACATCAAGCTGCTGGCGGATCAGGTGGACCAGGGCCGCACCGACCACATCCTGCACATTGCCACCCATCTGTGCAACCTCATCAAGGTGAGCGAGCAGGTGGTGGTGCGGTGCGATGCCGGCGCGGCGCTGCTGCGCATTGTCAAGCTGCTCACCCCGGACCAGCGCAACGAGATCTCGGTGGAGCTGGTGAAGGGCCTGGAAGTGGGCGAATACGAATTTTCCAAGTACATTCCCCGGTATCTGGGCGAGTTTGCCCTCTGGCTGCCGCCGGAGCAGCTGGATGAGCTGATCGAGAACCTGCGGGCCTCCCTCTCCAGCGCCAACGAGCGCATCGTGTGCGGCGCGCTGGACACGCTGGCCGTCATTCTGGAATATTACGGCGTATACGCCAGCCAGTTTGCCGAGCCGCCGGAGGAAAACCGCCGCCGGGCCGACCGGCTGCTGGGCTGCCTGCTGGGCGGGCTGGCCAGCCACCGGGTCACGGTGCGGCAGGAGGCGCTGCAGCTGCTGGGCCAGCTGTTCGCCAGCACCCGGCTGAGCGCGGAGGAGAAAAACCGCCTGTTCGGCCTGTGCTTCCAGAAGCTGCTGTTCTTCCTGGATGAAAACCAGCCCACCATCCTCAGCCTGTATTACCGGGCCGCGGCCCTGAGCCACATCTGCCGCTTCATCTCCAACTACCATGTGGAGAACGGCCGCCTGCCCGTGAGCATCTGGAACAAGGTGGCCTTCTTCCCCGGCACGTTCGACCCGTTCACCCTGTCCCACAAGGGCATTGTGCGGGCCATTCGGGATATGGGCTACGAGGTGTACCTGGCCATTGACGAGTTCAGCTGGTCCAAAAACACCCAGCCCCATCTGGTGCGCCGCCAGATCGTGAGCATGTCGGTGGCGGATATGTTCCACGTGCACCTGTTCCCGGATGAGATTCCGGTGAACATCGCCAACCCCAGCGACCTGGCCCGGCTCAAGGCGGTGTTCCCCGGCCGGGAGGTGTATCTGGTGGTGGGCAGCGACGTGATCGCCGGGGCCTCGGCCTACACGGCCCCGCCCCGGGAAAACTCGGTGCATAACATGAACCACATCGTGTTCCGCCGGGCCAGCCAGTCCGAGCGGGAGGTGGACCACCAGCGGGACCCCAAGGACTTCATCACCGGCAAGGTGGTGGAGCTGGAGCTGCCCACCCATCTGGAGGACATCAGCTCCACCCGCATTCGGGAGAACATCGACCTGAACCGGGACATCTCCAACCTGATCGACCCGGTGGCCCAGCAGTTCATCTACCAGCGGGGCCTGTACCTGCGGGAGCCGAAGTTCAAGCGGGGCCTGCCGGACCGGAAGTTCCGCTTCCGGTTCGAGCGCAGCCCGGAATTCGGCTTTTTGCGGGAGCTGACCCACGGCGTGCTGGGCGAAAGCCCCGAGGCCGGGCTGCTGGCGGCGGACCTGCTGCAGACCGGCGACGGGGTGATGGCCCTGTGTCTGCCGGACGGTGAGCCCGTGGGCTTTGCCCGCCTGCGCTTTTTGCAGCCGGAGCAGCTGTTCAGCACGCTGCACGACCTGAAGCTGGCCGACTCTGTGCGCCGCAGTGCCTGCGGGCGGATCCTGCTCATCAGCGGGGTGTATCTGCGCCGGGGCGAACCCCTGCCGGACGCCTGGCAGCTGCTGGTGGCCGAGACCGTGGCCACCAGCCTGGCCCACACCTGCAACTACGGCGTGTGCGCCCCGCTGGACGGCCACTGCCCCGACGGCCTGAAGGACGCGCTGGAGCGGCAGGGCTTTGTGCCCGCCGAGCAGAGCGAACGGCCAGTGTGGTTGGTGGATATGCACCAGCCGCTGGTGCTGATGCAGAACCTGGCCACCACGTTGAAGGAGCCGTTCGCCAGCGATGAGCGGGCACTGGCCGCCTGCCGGGCCGCCCACCGCCGCCTGCAGCTGACCATGGCCCGTATGTACCCGGGCAAGCTGGTACTGAGCCTGCCCTCCGGCTCCATCATGCAGCGTATGGTGGACCGCATTACCCAGCTGAACGGCGTGCCCCGTGAGCCGACCCAGCCCCGGGTGCTTGGCCCGGTGATGTGCGTGCCCTTCGGCAAAATTCTGCGCGGGCGGGTGGTGCCCAACACCGTGACCAAGACCCTGCACACCGACAAGGTGTACGAGCCGGACCTCTCCCGCGATACCATCGAGCCGTTCCCCGGGTACAGCCCCCTGATCAGCCAGATCCGGGCCATCAAGTCCTTCGGCCGGCCGGTGGTGCTGGTGGACGACCTGCTGCACCACGCCGGCCGCCTGAAGGCCATTCTGCCCCTGTTCAAGCAGGAGGGCGTGGAGATCCGCACCGTGCTGGTGGGCATGCTCTCCGGCTACGGATGGGACAGCATGGCCGACTGGGGCCTGCCGGTGGAGAGCGTGTACACCATTCCCACCCTGCGGCACTGGTTTGTGGAGTCCACCCTGTACCTTCATCGGCGGCGACACGGTGCGGCGGTCCACCCGCCAGGCGGCGGGCCTGCAGCCCTCCATCAACATGATCCTGCCCTACACCACCCCCCGGCTGGAGGACTGCGGCCGGGAAGCCCTGTTTGACTTCTCCGAGTGCTGCCTGGAGAACGCCCGGGATCTGTTCCGGATGCTGGAGGGCCTGTACCGCGCCCAGTACGGCCGCAACCTGACGCTGGCCCGCCTGAGTGAGGCGGTGATCCTGCCGCTGTGCCCGGACAAGGGCAGCTGCATGAGCTACGATGAAAACCTGGCCCCGTCGGTGTATCTGGAAAATGACCTGGAGCTGCTGCGCCGCACCCGCGCCTTTGCGCTGGGCGGCGAATAAACCGCGCCTGTGCGCCGTGGCACCGGCAAAGCCTTGCCCGCCGCGGCGCCTGCCCTTATAATGAAAAACAAGAAATAGGAAGCAAGAGATGGGGAATGTGCCCCATGACAGGAGGAACAATCATGCTGAATTACTATCAGATCGGCGGCGCGCTGTGCTGCAGCGCCGAGGAGCTGCCCTACCCCGCGGCCCAGCCGGGCCAGCTGGGCGACGGAGTGCTGAACTATCTGGTCCGCCGGGAGGACCTGACCCGCAACCGTGCCAGCTGGAAGGTGAACGACCTGCGCACGCTGGACGCGGCCGAGGATGTATCCTGGCTGAACGGCAAGGCAATGCCCGCGCTGGAGCGGGGCCTGGCCGACGGCACCGTGGCCGACGCGGCCGAGCAGGGCCGCCTGCGGGCGGTGAACCTGGCCCACCCCGCCTGGGAGAGCCTGCTGGCCCCGGCGGCCCCCAAGAAAAAACAGCGGCTGCACCTGCTGGCTTTGGGTGATGTGGGCAGCACCCTGCTGCTGGGCCTGCGGCTGATGGGCGCGGATGTGCTGGACTCCATCGGCATCTGCGATGTGAACGAAAAGGCCGCCGCCCGCTGGGAGTTTGAGATCAACCAGATCGCCTTCCCCTGGAACTACGACGCCCTGCCCCCGGTGGACGTGGTGCCCATGGACAAGCTCATGGACTGCGACGTGTTCGTGTTCGTGGCCAGCAAGGGCATTCCCCCGGTGGGCAGCGGCGTGAAGGACGTGCGCATGGCCCAGTACGAAAACAACAAGGCCATTGTGAGCCAGTACGCCAAGCAGGCCCGGGAGGCGGGCTTCAAGGGGCTGTTCTGCGTGGTGAGCGACCCGGTGGACGCCCTGGCTCGCGCTGCCTGGCAGGCCAGCAACACCGATGAGAACGGCAGCTTTGACGGCAAGGGCCTGCGGCCCGAGCAGGTGCAGGGCTACGGCCTGGGCGTGATGAACGCCCGCGCCGCCTACTACGCCAAGCGCCAGCCCGAGCTGTTCGGCGACTTTTTGACCGAGGGCCGCGCCTTCGGCCCCCACGGCCAGGATCTGGTGATCGCCAATTCCATCGCCAATTACGATGACGAGCGCAGCCGCGCCCTCACCAAGCTGGCCGTCACCGCCAACATGGAGATGCGGGCGCTGGGCTACAAGCCCTATGTGGCCCCGGCGCTGTCCTCCGGCGCGATCAGCATTCTGCTCACCCTGCGGGGCGAGTGGCACTACGGCGCGGTGTACTTCGGCGGCATTTACATGGGCTGCCGCACTCGCTACACCGCCGTTGGGCTGGAGACCGAGGTGCTGGATATGCCCGCCGCCCTGTTCGAGCGCATCCGCCAGGCGGAAGCCGGCCTGGCTGCCCTGAAATGAGCGGGCAGGAGGATGCGCTGCTGGTGATCCGCCCCCGGGCCGGCCAGGCCCCCCGCATGGAGCAGGCACTGGCCGGGGCGCTGGCGGGCCGCCGGTATGAAACGGTGGAAACGGCCGAGGCCCTGCGCCCGGTGACGGGCCGACGGGTGCTGTTTGCCGTGGCCATCGGGGCGGACGGCGTAAATCTGGAGTACTACCGGATGCTGGCCTGGCTGCGGGACCACCCCGGCTGCCTGGAGGGCTGCCTTGGCGCGGTGATCGTGGACGGGCAGAGCGAACTTTATACCAAAACTCTCAGCCGGGAGCTGGTGCTGGCGGCCAACCTGTGCGGTTGCGCCTTTATCGGCGCACCGCTGGTGGAGGCCACCCTCACCCTACACAACTTTGACATCAAGGCCGCCAACCTGGGCACCGACCCGCTGCACGCCTATCATGCCGCCGCCCGGGATCTGGCGGACCGGCTGATGCGCTTCGAGTTTCAGCGCCACGGGGCGCCCCGGCTGGCGGTGCTGCACGCCTCCAGCCACAAGAGCAGCAACACCTTTGCCCTGTGGCACCTCATCCGGGAAACCCTGCCCGGCTGGGAGACGGACGAGATCGGCCTGCGCAACGGCGCCGTGGCCGACTGCGGCGGCTGCCCCTACAAGATGTGCCTGCACTTCGGCGAGCAGGGCAGCTGCTTTTACGGCGGCCTGATGGTGGAGGAGGTCTACCCTGCGGTGCGCGCGGCGGACGCGGTGGTGATGATCTGCCCCAACTACAATGATGCCCTCAACGCCAACCTGACGGCCTTCATCAACCGGCTGACGGCCCTGTACCGCACCCAGAGCTTCCGCCAGAAGGCGCTGTTTGCGCTGGTGGTGTCGGGCTATTCCGGCAGTGACCTGCTGGCCCGGCAGCTGATCGGCGCACTGAACATGAACAAGGGCTTTTATCTGCCGCCCCGCTTTGTGATGATGGAAACCGCCAACAAGGCGGGCGAGCTGATGGCCCGCCCCGGCATTGTGGACCGGGCCGAGGCCTTTGCTCACAGCATGGAGGCCGCGCTGCTGTAAAAACCGGGCCGACGAAACGGTGAAAACGGCTCTGCCGCCCCGCGGTGCGCAGAGCCGCTTTTTCGCACAGAAAGGAGCAGCCATGAGCGATCTGGAAGGCATCCGGCAGCGCCGGAGCATCCGCAAATACAAGCCCGACCCGGTGCCCCGGGCCGCCATTGAGGAGATTCTGGGGGCGGCGATTCTGGCCCCGTCGGGCAAAAACCGCCAGCCCTGGAAGTTTCTGGTGTATCAGGGGGCGGCCAAGGCGGCCCTGCTGGACGAGATGGAGAAGGGCATTGCCCGGGAAACCGGCGGAAACGCGGCCCTGCCCGGGCTGGCCAGCGGCCTTGTCTATGCGGGGGCCACCCTGCGAACCATGCGCGCGGCCCCGGTGGTGATTCTGGTGCTGAACACCAACGCCGCCTCGCCCTTTGAGGCCGGAACCCCGGAGAGCCGCTTCATGGCCATGTACGACGACCTGGCCGTGGGGGCCGCCATTCAGAATATGCTCATCCGCGCCGCCGAGCTGGGGCTGGGCACGCTGTGGATCGGCAACACCGGCTATGCCTATGAGGAGCTGACCCGTTTTGTGGGCACCGATCACCGGCTGGTGGGCGCGGTAGCCCTGGGCTGGCCGGACGAAGCCCCCAAGGCCCGCCCCCGCAAGCCGCTGGCGGACGTGGTGGAATGGCGGGAGGAGTGAGCGCGGAAGGCTTTGCGCTTCTGCGGCGGGGCGGCTTTCTGCCGAGAATTTAGGCTTCCCCGCAATCTTAAACTGCTCCACAGACTGCGCACCCTGCCCAAAGGCGGGGTGCGCTTTTTGTGCGCCTTGCCAATGCAGCAAAACAAACGACAAAACGACAAGATTCAAAAAACATCGGAAAAACTCATAAAAAATTAAAAAAGTGAAGCCCGAAACTGGGCACAATTTGCTTTTTTATGGAAGAAGAGGGATTAACTTTATAAAGCAAATATTCCACTTTTTCCGGTGCAAAATATGCGTTGGCCTCTGTACAGGTTTCAAATCGTATGGTATAGTAAGGGTGAAATTTAAAAATATTAAATCGATGCGATTGAATCTGCTCCGGGCGGAGCGTTCCATGGTTCGGAATGCGTTCTCTCCGGCGGCGTTTTTGGATAAACGGAAGGGACCCTGCATGAAATCGGACTGGCTGAAGCATTGGAAACAGAACGGCTTGGTGGCGCTGGCCATTGTGCTGTTCAGTGAGCTGGGCCTGCATTTCGTCATCAGCGATTTCCGCATTTCGCTGGCTGTGGTGCTGTTCCCCTTCTTCCTGCTCACCATCAGCCGGGAAACCCCCGCCTGGGAGGTGGGCGCGACGACCGGCCTTGCGGTGTGGGTGTTTCGTGTGCTGTACGCCACGGCCCGCGGCACCGCGCTGGCCGCGGCGGCGCGGGCCAATCTGCCCGGCGGCCTGTACTACATCTTTTACGGCGTTCTGTTCGGGCTGATCGTGCGCCAGCGGTATGTGTACCATTATAATAAACTCTGGTATCGGATCGCCCTGTGCGATCTTCTGGCCAACATCAGCGAGGTGCTGGTCCGGCTGGAGCTGGAGGAGAGCCTCCACTTCTACCTGATTCTGGCGGCCATCGCCCTGGGCCGCGGCGTGCTGACCATTGTGCTGCTGGCGGTGTACGGCCGCTACCACGACCTTTTGACCCACGCCGAGCATGAAGAGCGGTATCAGCGGCTGTTTTTGATGAAAACCAGCCTGCGCACCGAGCTGTACTTCATGCAGAAAAGCTGCGGCAACATCGAGGGCATTGTAAAAAATGCCTATACATTATATGAAAAGCTCAGTCTGCTGGACATTCCCCCCGAGGTGAAAAAGCTGGCGCTGTACATTGCCTGTGACGTGCACGATGTGAAAAAGGACTATCTGCGCATCACCCAGGGCATTCAGACCCAGCTGGGCGAGGACGGGGAGGACACCCTGATGCGCTTTGCCGACCTGCTGCACATCCTGCGGGAATCCACCTACCGGATGCTGGAACAGGAAAAGCTGGACATCCGGCTGGACTTTGAGCACAGCGTGGACTTTACCACCCGCCACCACTACCTGCTGATGTCGGTGCTGCGGTGCCTGGTGAACAACTCCATCGAGGCCATCACCTCGGCGGGGGTCAAACCCGGCAGCGTGGTGCGCATCCGGGCCGATCGGGTGGACGGCGACTACCTGCTTCAGGTGAGCGACAACGGCCCCGGCATTGCGCCGGATCAGCTGGACAAGGTGTTCCAGATGGGCTATTCCACAAAATTCGATTCCAAAACCGGCAATATTTACCGCGGCATGGGCTTGACCGGCGCAAAAATGTCGCTGGAAGAGCAGCTGGGCGGCAGCATCTGGGTGGATTCCATCCAGAACGAGCGCACTACCTTCTGGGTGCGGGTGCCGGCCGCCAACCTGACTGAAACCGCCAAGAAAACAAAGGAGGACGAAGTACATTCATGATCCGGATCTACATTCTGGAAGACGATCCCTCCATCATCCATAACCTTACCCAGATCATCACCAGCGAAAAGCTGGGCATCATCTGCGGCGATTCCGCCGACGGGATGCCCTCCACCGCGGAAATTCTGGCCACCCGACCGGATGTGATCATGCTGGATTTCTTTATGCCCCAGCGGGACGGCATTGAAGTGGTGACCGATCTGCGCGCCCAGGGCTGCACCGCCAAGTGCATCATGCTGAGCCAGGTGTCGGAAAAGACCCTCATCGGCAAGGCGTACAGCGCCGGAGTGGATTTCTTCATTTCCAAGCCCATCAACCTGCTGGAAGTGCGGGGCGTGATTCGGAATGCCTCCTGCCAGGTGGAAAACGAGCGCACCCTGGCCAACATCCGCAGTATGTTCAGCAGCACCAGCAGCGCACAGCCGGCGCCCCCCAGCGACGAGACCCAGCGCCTGCGCCGGGTGCAGAATGTGCTGGGTTCGCTGGGAATGTCCGGCGAAAAAGGCTCGGCCGACATTCTGAAGATGTGCGGCTACCTGTATGAAAACCACCTGACCGTGGCCCAGACCAGTGTGGGCCAGCTGTGTGAGGCCCTGTGCCCCACCCCCAAGAACATGGAGCAGCGGGCCCGCCGCGCGGTGGCGGCCGGCATGGTCAACCTGGCCCACATGGGCTGTGAGGATTTCACCAACGAGACCTTCTCCCGCTATTCCGGCAGCCTGTTCCCCTTTGAGGAGATTCGGGCGGAGATGGATCATATCCGCGGCCGCCGCGCCGCCGGCGGCAAGGTCAGCCTGAAAAAATTCTTGGACGGGCTGATGATCATCATGGAGGAGTAAGCGCTTCAATCAGAAGCGGCTTCCCCTTCAAAAAACACAAGCTTTTTCTTCAAATCTTTGATAGATTGCGATGCGTGGTGCTCAAACGTTCAGCAATTGCGCAATGCATTCGAGAAAATCTGAAGCGTTTGCCGAAATGCACAGAAGAATTCGTCCGATAACGTTGATTTTGTAGATTTTTGACAGACGCGCAGTACACTCTTCTCAACGGAACGGAAGGCACGAAGCCTTCCGGGTGTGAGAAATCTTGAGAGAAGAGGAGAGAATCGAATGTTTGAACTCAATCTGAACATGTACCATGCAACCGCCATTGCGGCATTGGTACTGTTGCTGGGCCGCTGGATCATCAAAAAGGTCCCCGCCCTCAACAACTACTGCATTCCTGCGCCCGTTGTGGGCGGCCTGGTGTACGCTCTGGTTCACCTGGCCCTGTACGCTGCCGGTGTGCTGACCATCAGCTTTGACGGCACTCTGCAGACCTTCTTCATGACCGTGTTCTTCACCAGCGTTGGCTTCATGGCCAGCTTCAAGCTGCTGAAGAAAGGCGGCATTCAGGTTGTCATCTTCCTGGTGGTTGCCATTGTGCTGGTGGTCCTGCAGGATGTTCTGGGCACCGGGCTGGCCGCCGTGTTTGGGCTGGACCCCCGTCTGGGCCTGTGCATGGGCTCCATTCCTCTGGTGGGCGGCCATGGCACCTCCGGCTCCTTCGGTCCCATGATGGAGGGCTTGGGCGTTTCCAGTGCTGCTACCGTGGCCATCGCGGCCGCGACCTACGGCCTGGTCTCCGGCAGCCTGATGGGCGGCCCTGTGGCCCGTGCCCGCATCAAAAAGCACAACCTGCATTCGGACGGTGGCACCATCAACCAGAATGACAGCGAAGTGGTTACCACCCAGGCGGTCGAGAACGATCGCTTCCTGAACGCAGCCCTCTACTTTGCGCTGGCCATCGGCCTGGGCGCTGTGGTTTCCCAGTTCCTGCAGGACATCGGCCTGACCATGCCCAGCTACATCGGCGCCATGCTGGTGGCTGCCATCATCCGCAACATCGTGGACGCTGCCCACGTCGAGGCCCCCATGGTTGAGATCGACGCTCTGGGCAACCTGAGCCTGAGCCTGTTCCTGGCTATGGCCCTGATGGCCCTGAAGCTGTGGCAGCTGGCCGACCTGGCCATCCCCATGATCGTGATGCTGCTGGCGCAGACCGTCCTGATGGCGATCTTCACCTACTTCGTGGTGTTTAACATCATGGGCCGCGATTACGAGGCCGCCGTTTTCTCCAGCGCTACCTGCGGTTTCGGCATGGGCGCTACCCCCAATGCAATGGCCAACATGCAGGCCGTTGCCGATAAATATGGTCCCGCTCCCCGCGCCTTCTTCGTGGTGCCTCTGGTGGGCAGCCTGTTTATTGACTTCTTCAACAGCATGATTATCACGGCTTTCCTGTCCTTCCTGGGCTAAACCTCAGGGCGGATCGGTTAGTATAGTAAGCGGCTCTTGCCAGAGAGCCAAACCACCATCCCTCATTTTATTCTATTTTTTGATCCACGCCGAAAATGCGTGGGAAATCAGGAGGTAAGAAACAATGAACAAGTACATTGAGCGCGTGCTGGCCGAGACCAAGGCCAAGAATGCCCAGGAGCCCGAGTTCCTGCAGACTGTCGAAGAAGTTCTGAGCAGCCTGGAGCCCGTCATCGATCAGCATCCCGAGTACGAGGAAGCTGCTCTGCTGGAGCGTATGATCGAGCCTGAGCGCGTGATCGAGTTCCGCGTTGTTTGGGAAGACGATAACCACAAGCCCCATGTCAACCGTGGCTACCGCGTGCAGTACAACAGCGCCATCGGCCCCTTCAAGGGCGGCCTGCGC
>ERZ772872.3555-NODE-3555-length-11545-cov-4.521932_pt1 | contig 11545 bp, 6 predicted proteins | sample MGYA00512132_ERZ772872 | MGnify/ENA primary metagenome ERZ772872 (study PRJEB29015, sample SAMEA2737724) | human gut metagenome | biome: human gut; feature: human-associated habitat; material: faeces | place: China | collected 2012 ... | reverse complement strand
TCTCACCGGACGGGATCAGCTCATCTGTTGTAGTAACCGGATCATGGATCTCAGATACCACTTTCAAAACCAGATTGTCTGTCAGTGCGCTCATTGCCGGCCAGTCTTTGATGTTTGGTCCAAATTTCAGTTCTTCGTTCGGATCAGCCACACCTTTGCTGTCAAATACACGGTTCTCATAAATTGTTTTATCAAAGAAATATTTCGGTCCTGTGTATTCTACATCCAGATCTGTAGCCGGTGTCAGATAACCTTTGTTTGCAGCGGTTGCAGCGATGGAACGTGCATCCATCAGTGCTACGGAAGCGATCTGTCCATTCTGCAGTTTGGAACCTTCACGGTTCGGGAAGTTTCTGGTTGTATGACGGATACTGAATCCGTTGTTATTCGGTGTATCACCGGCACCGAAACATGGTCCACAGAATGCAGTCTTCATAATTGCACCTGTCTCCATGATCTTAGCTGCGGCACCATTTTTTACTAATTCCATGTAAACTGGCATACTTGCCGGATATACGCTTAAAGTAAACTCATCCGGTCCGATGCTCTTGCCATTCAGAATGTCAGCAGCGGCACAGATATTTTCAAATCCACCACCGGCACATCCTGCGATAATTCCCTGATCTACATATAATTTTCCGTTGCGAATCTTATCTCTTAATTTGTACTCTACGGCTCCATCCAGACTTACTAACGCGTTTTTCTCAACTTCAGCCAGAATCTCTTCCAGATTTGCATTTACTTCATCAATAGTATAAGTATTGCTTGGGTGGAACGGCATAGCGATCATTGGTTTGATCTCGCTTAAGTTCACCTCAACACAGCCATCGTAGTAAGTAACTGCTTCCGGTTTCAGTTCTGCATAATCTGCAGATCTGCCGTGAATATCATAAAACTCTTTAATTTTTTCATCTGTAACCCAGATAGAAGACAGACAGGTTGTCTCTGTGGTCATAACATCCACGCCGATACGGAAATCTGCGCTTAAGGATGCAACACCAGGTCCGACAAACTCCATAACTTTGTTATTTACATAACCATTTTTAAATACCGCTCCAATGATTGCCAGAGCCACATCCTGCGGGCCAACACCTTTCATCGGTTCACCGGTCAGGTAAATTGCTACTACACCCGGCATTTTGATATCGTATGTTTTGCACAGTAACTGTTTTACCAGCTCCGGACCGCCCTCGCCCATAGCCATAGTACCAAGGGCACCGTAACGTGTATGGGAGTCAGAACCAAGGATCATTTTGCCACCGCCGGCAAGCATTTCACGGGCAAACTGATGGATAACTGCCTGATGAGGCGGTACATAGATTCCGCCGTATCTCTTTGCACAGCTCAGTCCAAACATGTGGTCATCTTCGTTGATGGTTCCGCCAACCGCACACAGACTATTGTGGCAGTTTGTCAGTACATAAGGAACCGGGAATTTCTCCAGTCCTGACGCACGTGCTGTCTGGATGATACCGACAAATGTGATATCATGGGAAGTCAGCTTATCAAATTTAATCTGAAGCTGCTCCATATTTCCGGAAGTATTGTGTGCTTTCAAAATACGATATGCCATTGTACCGGTTGCAGCTTCTGCAGCGGTCACTGTTTTTCCTGTTTTTGCCGCAAGACATGCTGCAGCCTCCTGATTATCTTCGATAATCTCCGTTCCATTGAGCAGATATACACCATTCTCATGTAATTTTATCATGGTTCTGGCCCTCCTTAGAAAATTCTTTTTTACAAACTCTTAATTCCAATATTATAATAAGGCACAAAATAAAAAGCAAGTTTTTTCACTTCAACTCATTAAAGTTTCTGTTTATTTCTCACAGCGGCTTACCCATTCCTGCAATTCTTTCACATCAAAATACATTACGGAAAGTTTCATCCATCCATGGTTTCAGTTTCATACACAAATCTTTTTCCAATAGTTGAAATCCGTTTTCTTTTGTATAACGAAATTCAAGAATGCTCCAGCATTCTTGTTGCGAGGTGCGCGTCATGCAATTGCATGACATACTTCAACTGCGCACCTCTGTAATCCTGCCGGAGGCTATATCAGATGGGGGATTGGCTCCCACCACTGATACTAGCTTGTTTCTCACCACCTATAGAGGTGGGAGTCATCTCCCATCTGATATACCTATTATTTTGTACATTTTTCAGGAGGAAACATCATGATAAATAAAGAATGGGAAGATTTTTTTGGCATTGAAGAAGCATCCGATCCTTCTTATATAGAAACCGATTTCAACATTAAGCAAAAAGATGCCGTTGCCGTCCTTGCTTCCTGCGTCAATGCAAATGGATGTGTCGATCTGAACTGGATGTGTGAAGCATCCGGTCTTTCACTGGATGAACTGATACACTCCCTGCATGGCGCGATCTATCAGGATCCGGAAGTCTATGATCTCTGTCGCTCGGACGATCAGGGATGGATGCTCAGAGCACAGTATCTGTCCGGTCACATTAAGTCCAAACTGGAAACTGCAAAAAGACTGAACCACAAATATGACAATCGTTTTGCCTCAAATGTTGCGGCTTTGAAGTCTATCATGCCTTCAAAATCAGACTTTGATGCCATCGGATTTTCCATCGGTTCTCCCTGGATTCCTAATGAGTATTATGAGGCATTTGCCAAAGATGTTCTGGGACTTGCCCGTACACCGAAAGTCAGTCACTCTGCCATCCTTGGCCGTTATCACGTAAAAATTGCTTCCAAATATCAGGACACTGTCCTTAATCGTTTTACTTATGGCACCCCACGTTTCTCCGGATTGCAGCTTATCGAATATGCCCTGAACGGTATCACGCCCAAACCTTATGATGATGTCGTAAGACTCGATCGAAAATCCGGCATTACAAGAGTCCTGAATAAAACGGAAGCACTTGCTGCACAGGAAAAAATGAATCTTTTACAAAAAGCCTTTTCTGACTGGATCCGCAAAAATTCTTTCCGTGTAAAAGAGCTGAAAAAAATCTATTACAACACCTATGCCTGCAATGTGCCAGGCCGTTACAGCGGATGTTTTCTGGACCTGCCCGGATTGAATACGGAACACTTTACACCGTATCCCCATCAGAAAGATGCCGTGACAAGAATCATTCTCGACAAGGACGTGCTGCTAAACCACAAAGTCGGAACCGGCAAGACAAACATTATTATCATGGGAATCCACGAACGAAAGAGAATCGGTCTTTCAGCGAAAAATCTCATTGTTGTTCCGAATAATGTGCTGGAAGCCTTTGAACGTGCACACCACCTACTTTATCCACAGGACAACATTCTGGTGGTTCATCCGGAAGACTTTCAACCGGCATACCGCCAGAAGCTTCTTACCAAGATCAGAGATGAAGACTATGTTACGGTGTATATGCCCTTTTCATCCTTTGGAGCGATCAGCATGAGCCGTCAGTACAAACTAGACTGCCAAAGCGAATTGATCCGCTCCTACCGCGCCAAAGCGGCAATTGCACCAGAACAGTGGGAACGTTCCAGACTGGAAACCATCGTGAACCAGCTGAGTAAAAAACTTGCGGAAATGATGACCGACCTTCCATATGATGAATATCTCTGTTTTGATGAATTGGGAATTACAACACTGGTCGTTGATGAAGCCCACAATTTCAAAAATATTTCTTTAAACAGTCATACAGACGGTGTCGTGGGCATGCACGTAAAAGGCAGCAAAAAATGTGATGAAATGTATGAAAAAGTACAGTTTGTCCGAAATCATGACGGCGGAGTCATTTTTTCAACCGGAACGCCACTGACGAATTCCATTGCCGATTTATTTGTAATGCAGTCGTTCTTACAACCGGAACAGCTGGAGCTGCTTCATCTCAATCATTTTGATGAATGGATCAGCAACTTTGCAACCCGCCAGACAAGTTTTGAAGTGGATGTGGATTCTCAGAACTATCGCATGAGAACACGTTTTTCCAGTTTTCACAATATCCCGGAACTGATCAGTCTCGTTGCCAATATCTGTGATTTTTATAATGGCGATGAATGTCAAGTGGATTTACCGAAAAGTGAAACTTATACCGATGTCATTGTACCAAAATCCCCCGAACAGGATGACTATATTAAGTCTCTGGCGGATCGTACTGAAAAAATCCGTCAGAAACTTGTTCGGAATGCAGCAACCGATAATCTGCTGAAAATCACACATGATGGTCGTGCTGCTGCACTTGACATTCGTCTGGCAGATCCGGAAAGCCATCCGGCTACAGAAAGCACAAAAACCTGTGCCTGTGCCAAAAACGTTTATCAGCTCTATCAGCTGTATCCGAATACTGCTCAGCTTGTATTTTGTGATCTCGGTACTCCCAAAAGAGGTTTTAACATTTACGACGAATTAAAAAGACTTCTTGTGGAGATGGGCATCCCGAAATCAGAAATTGCGTTTGTTCACGATGCCGGAACAGATGCCAAGAGACGAAAACTTTTTGAAGCGGTAAATCATGCCTCTGTGCGCGTTCTGATCGGCAGCACTTCAAAACTTGGAACCGGCGTCAATGTCCAGAAGCGTCTCATTGGCATCCATCATCTGGATATCCCATGGAAACCATCTGACATTGTGCAGCGCGAAGGCCGTCTGATCCGTCAGGGGAACGAAAACGCTACCGTTTTCCGCTTCCGATACATAACAGCAGGTACTTTTGATGCGTACTCCTGGCAGCTGCTGGAAAACAAACAGCGCTTCATCTCACAGTTTATGAACCATACACTTGCATGCAGAGACGCCCGTGATATAGATGATGCCGTACTCACCTATGCAGAGATCAAAGCACTTTCTGTGGGTGATCCGCTCCTCAAAACAAGAATTGATACTTCCAATGAACTGGAACGTGTAAAAATTCACAGCAGACAGCGGGAGCAGGAACTGAAAAAGATGAATACCGTCATTGCCGAGACTCCACAGATACTGGAAAAGCTGAAAGACCAGAAAACACGCCTTGCACTGGATCTGGCACACGCACTTGCCCATCGTGAAAGTCTGAGCAAAGAAGAACGGTATGCCTTTGGCGAAGATGTTCTCGAAGCATTGAAGGAAAACAGTTTTATGGAAACAGACCGCAGATTCGATACCCTTCATGGATGTTCCATCCTCCTTCCGGCAGGCATGAATCCGGAACGCCCATTTCTGCTGGCAGAAGGTATCTCCGGCAACCACTACAAAGTGGACATGCGCGATGCCAAAACAGGCGGATGTATCCAGCGTATTGAGTACGCATTGTTTCATTTAGATGAAAGTATTGCGCGTGTCGAAGCAAAGATTCAAAACGCCATCGATCAGAAAACAAATGCCAAAGCAGAAACACGAAAGGGAAATCCCTATGCTTCCGATGTGCTGAGACTTACCGAAAAACTTCTTGATATCGATGAACAGCTGAACCAACGGGCAATTCAAGTCGAACGCACGTGAGACTTGGTGCGTGATTCTGGTCAGCGCAAGCTGACATCTTCTTTTCAGAATCACTGCACATCCTCGCGGAGCATTTATCTCAGTCGGAGATTGAACTCCCACTGAGAAATACTTGTTACTACTCACCACTTGCAGAAGTGGGAGTCTCAACTCAGACTGAGATGAAAAAGAATCAGCCTGAAGCCACAGAAATCAGAATTTATAACGCTCCATTTTATAACACCAGAACGGACAATCTAAGAAAGTGAGGACAACCATTATGTCAGATAATACTTATAATATTCCAACCATGTCAACCGGTACTATGGTCGAACAGTTAACCGAACTTTATACACAGGCTTATCGAAACCATACCCTTCCTTTCCTCCCATCTGTGGCTCTCTGGGGCCCGATGGGCGTAGGGAAATCCACAGCTGTAAAAACGATTGCAGAAAACTTATCAAAAGAATTTCAGCAGCACGTCGGTGTCACAGACATCCGTCTGCTGAACTTTTCACCGATCGATCTTCGTGGAATTCCATCCGCAGATATCAACAAAGAATTTACCGTCTGGTTGAAACCCAAAATTTTCGACCTGCCGAAAGATATTCCTCATATCCTTTTTCTGGATGAGATCTCTGCTGCTCCACAGTCCCTTCAGGCAGCGGCTTATCAGATTGCACTGGACAAACGAATCGGAGAATTTGAGCTACCTGCAAATTGTATCGTCATCTGTGCCGGTAACCGTACCACAGACCGATCTGTTGCTTTTCGTATGCCAAAAGCTTTGGCAAACCGCCTGTTGCACATCGAAATCCTTTCCGACTTTGACAGCTGGTATGAATGGGCTCTGCAGCACAAAATCGACAAACGTATTTTAGGTTATCTGGCATTTGACAACAGTCGTCTGAACGTAGAACCTGATATCGAAGAACTGGCATTTCCAACACCGCGAAGCTGGGAATTTGTCAGCAAATTGCTGCAGATCACCGAAAAAACTCCCGGAGAAATGCACAGTCTGATTTCCGGCTGCGTCGGTGTCTCAACTGCACTGGAATTTGAGCATTGGTGCAATGTCTATGACAAACTGCCAAACACCGCAGATATTCTCGCCGGAACATGCACTATAAAAATCATGAAAACAGATGTCATCTATGCATTAACCTCATCCCTCCTCTCCTATGTAGCTGAACACAACGAAACCATCCGTGATGAGGCGCTTGAAAACATCTGCCGTTATGCTTCTCAATTTCAGGCCGATTTTTCCGCCATGTTCTTTCGTGGCATGCTTACGTTAAACGGAATGAATCTGCGTCTTACAAAAAGTCCGTCTTTTTCGGTCTGGATGAAAAAGAACCGCCGATTTTTATAACTTTGGTCCTGATAAACGGAGGTATTTACAATGAATGAAACGAAAGTGAAACATACGATCAAACGTATGACCGAAGAACGTGCCTTATTGATAAAAAATAGTCCTTTTTTCGGACATTTATCCATGGGACTGCAGCTTGCCTGCGCCCCATGCCAAACCGCATGCACAGATGGAAGCAGATTGATTTTTGATCCTGCCTTTGCAGAAAAATTATCCGATCAGGAGCTTCAGTTTGTGATTCTTCACGAAGTGCTTCATTGTGTGTTCAGACACTGTATCCGTGGAAAAGGATTGCATTCTGAGTTATACAATATTGCCTGCGATATGGTTGTCAATTCCACCATTCTTGCCATGTGGGGACTGGACTCCATGATGATCGCAGGGGAAGAAGCAATGCATCTTGCACCAGATGGAAAAGAAGGACGTGAATATAACGCGGAAGAAATCTATCAGATGCTAATTCACCAAAATCATACAAATAGAATCTCTCAGATGCAAGCGGATCAGAATAACACAAACGGAGTCTCTCAAATGCAAACAGATTCGAACAATGCAAATAAATCCTCTCAGATACAGACAGACAACGGGAAATCTGAAAAGAGTTCTTTTGACCGACATGATATCTGGCAGGGTATCTGCGATAAAATACAGCTTCAGGATAGCTGGAATAAAAAAATCCAATCTGCATTCAGACAGTGTGGTGATTCCACCGGAATGCCACAGCATGTCCGAACCATCGTACAGGATATTGCCCGACGCTCCGGTTTAAACTGGAAACAGATCCTTCATGATTTTTTACAGTCCGACACCTATGACTACAACTTTCTTCCCCCGGATCGAAGATATGCGTTTTCCGATTTTTATCTGCCTGCATACAACATGGATGAAGAACATCAGACTGCGGATGATATCTGGGTATGTATCGATACTTCCGGATCTGTTACGGGAGAAGAACTGACCTGCACGATGGCTGAGATTCTAGATGCTATGAGACAGGCAGGCTTAAAAGGAAGCATTTCCTTTTTTGACAGCAACATTACGGATCCGGAACCCTTTGAATCTGAAAACGACCTAAAAGACCTGACCGCACAGAGTGGCGGCGGCACCAGTTTTCATATTATCTTCCGTTACCTGAAAGAGAAACTGTATCCGAATCTTCCACGGGCAATTCTTATTTTTACGGATGGATGTGCAAGATTTCCAGATGAAAAAGAGGCTTTCAATGTGCCGGTATTGTGGCTGATCTGCAAAGGTGGAAATGCGGATATGCCATGGGGACAAGTAATCCAGTTGTAACGGCATTCTCCCCCGCGATTTAGCCTTTCAATCTTGTCCTCACGATGGTTCTTATAGTATAATTATTTTATATACGATTACGATAAAAGCCCAAAGATATACTGTATTTCAGACGAAAACAAAAGGGGGATTCTTATGATCAACATTACATGGGGTAATCTTATGCCACCACGCTGTTCGCAGGCATACATTGTAAATTTTTTGCTGGCGCCTTCATTTTTTAATAACCCGGATTTGGGAAAATCGATTCAGGAGTCATCTTTTTATCAAAGAAAAGACGGTACGATTCTGGATGCGCTGAATAACGTTAAAGCCTTTCGCAGCAGATTATTTAACTTCGGTGACTCTCCCAAGACATCTGAGAAGCTCATCAATCTGCTGTTGTTGAAAACCAAACAGGACAATATCGCATATACACTGGATACTTTTCCAATCCGTCATGAATTTAAAAAGCAATGGAAATTTTTCCTCAAAGAATATTTTGGTGACCAATATTCCATATACCTTGAAGATTATAAAAAATATATTCATCTCTTCCTTGAGGACAATTACACCATTGAAGATTTTGAAGCTGAAGCTGACACGGATTTTTTTAAAAGAGTAAAATCCGATCGACGGGATTTTCAAAAAAACAAAATTACCATTCCTTATCACGGAAATGAAATTCCGCTTGGCAAACTGTTGCATTCCATAGAAGCTGCCGATTACAGTAAATCCCCCTTCCTTGATGAACGAAACAGCTCCGATATTTCCAGTGAGGATAATTTATTTTTTGAACGTCTGTCCACCTTATCCATCCTCGCCTGTGTCTGGATTATTTTTGCAAAAGTGGAAGAAAAAGAAAACAAGCAGATCACATCTGAAAGGAAAGACAAAAAGAATATATATGCAGAGCTGATTGTACGTCTGGCTCCGATGATTTTTCCAACAGAGACCGTCAATACACTTTTTTACACCACTCCTGAAAATGATGGTTCGGATTTCATTGCAGACACTTTTGAAATCCCATCGGAAAAAACAGACACTGCTGAAGCCAGAAAAATGTTAGCTCCGGTTCCAGGCTACATTAACGCAAAGGCATTTACAGAAGCGGGCGAACTCTGTGAACAGGTATTTCAGAGCTACAAATACGCCTCCGACCCTGTCATGGCTGAGACTCTGACGTATCTGCATACCTGCTGTGTCAACGGTTATCCGGTTCCAAAAGCATTTTCATCCATCGAAGATATTGAAAAACAGGCATACTACTATGGCAGTATTTACAGCAGTCAGAAAAGAAATGATATTAAGGCGGCTCCTGTGCCTTCAAAGACAGTCACATCCGGATTTTTTACCGCCAACTGTAAAAATAAGATTTATGACTGGATAGAAAAAACCAAACCGGAAAGCTGGAAGAGTTCTGTCTCAAGTGTACCGGAATCAGCAATTTTACCGCATGTGCATCAGAGAATGCTGCTCATTCATGACGATTTTGATCTTAATCTGCAGGATGCCCTTAATGTTCTGGATCGTATCAAGAAAAATATCGCTACAGAAAAAGAAACAACGATCTCTGACTGGAAAAACTTTGAACTGTACATAAGATGTGATGAGGCGGAAGCTACTCCTATACTGGATACTGCCCTCAGTTATTTTACGGAAAACAATGAGATCAAATCTTCCGCAGATTTTTCTCTCATTAAAATTTATCTGATCGATGAAGCAAAACGAAGCGCGGATTACCTGTTTGCCAGACATCCTCTGTTTTATCCGCTCACTTTGCCAAAACGGAATGCGAATGAAATAGAAAAAGTCCAAAATATGCATCTGGTCATCTTCTCCGATAATCCAGATCACAACTATGCAAAATGGCTGATCAAAGAAGCCTTTTGGACCTTGCCGCGCTTATGCGAAAAAATCAATACCAAGATTTCCCTGATTTCTCCGCATGCTTCTGAAATTGCAGATTCCATTTTGTTGGATTGCCCGGGACTGGCTGATTTTTCTTATCATGTCAATCGCAATAAATCATACGCAGATACGGACAACGAATCCAAAAATATCCAGATTGATGATATTCCATTCCCGGAAATCTGGTATCAGGACACTTCCTTTTCAAGTCGTTCCATTTTGAACACCTTGAAAGATATCAGTTCTTCCAACGATTATTTATACTTCGTTGTGGACTCTGTTTCCGATGTAGGAAGCATCAAACTGGCAACCAGAATCCGGGAGCTTACGATCCGCAAATCGGTTCTGGACGGACGTATCAACAGTTATTCAAAGAAAAATTTTATCATTGCGGTTCACTGTACCGATCCGGATTATGCAGGTTTGTCCAAAGATCTGATCATTCCAAAGGAAACGGAGCATGCAAACAAATGGTTTAATAATTATAATTTTATTCCGTTTGCTTCTATCGCAGATCTGTATTCCTGGGATCAGTTAAACGGAGGTGTCATTGAAGAAATATCACAATGCGTTCATTTGCAGTACTGTCAGTCTTCTCAGCAAAAAGATGCCTGCTATGAGAATCTGAAATCATATTTTGAGCGATTATACAACCGTGATTCTTCCTTTTCTGCTGCCGTGAGCATGCCATACCGCTTATTTGAAGCAGGAATCACACCGACACCGGACTGGAGTTCCTGGGATATTCAGGATCCGGATGCCTGGTGGAATCCGGAAACACGCTCTCATATGGCAGAAACATATCTGGAAAAACTGACCGATACATCCGTGACAGATGCCAAGAATGAACATCCTTCGTTTCATCAGGATCTTGTCGAACAGCTTGCCAAATATGAGCAGATGCGTTGGTGCTGCTATCAGTTAACCCGCGGCTGGCTGCCAGTAGAACCATCTCAGGTATTGCAATATATCAATAGCGGTGTGAGCCGCCACACGTTGCAGATTGCGAAACTTCATCCATGTATCTGCTCCTGGAATGATCTGAAAACACTACAGGAAATTTTATCTGATGAAGCCAAAAGAGAGATCTGCACCAGCAAGAATATTGATACCTTAAGCAAGGAAGAACTTATACCGTTATTAAATCCAAAATTTGCAAAATATTTTTCCTATGAAAAAGATTATTCGTATTTTCAGAAACTCAACTATGAAAATATTGAAAAAACAGCGGATATATTGACGAATCAATGGCACACCGACCAAGCTTTTTGATTCAGAGAAACCAGAGAGATAAAGCACAAAGGCAGGTATAAAATGATATCAAAATACAAAAACGTAGCTGTCATTTATGGTGGAAAAGGCAGAAATTACGCCGAAGCACTTCACAAATCCATTTTAAAAATATCAGATGAGGAACGATATCCCATCTGTTCCAAACTCATTATGGAACCTTAATAGAGATCCGCAAACGGTTAAACAAAAAAAGACAGGATCTAACCAAAGAATAGCTGTATTCTATGAAGAAAATTCAAGAATGCTCCGGCATTCTTGTTGCGAGGTGCGCGTCATGCAATTG
>ERZ772872.3552-NODE-3552-length-11548-cov-2.892978_pt1 | contig 11548 bp, 10 predicted proteins | sample MGYA00512132_ERZ772872 | MGnify/ENA primary metagenome ERZ772872 (study PRJEB29015, sample SAMEA2737724) | human gut metagenome | biome: human gut; feature: human-associated habitat; material: faeces | place: China | collected 2012 ... | reverse complement strand
CTTTCCGCACAATACCTTTCTATGATAATCAGATTTTCGCGCCAGAAGGCGCCTATTTCATTTTTTTGCGAGGTGATTTCCTTGGCGCGTGACCGCCAGCGCGGGCGTGAAAAGCTGAAAGACCCCGGCCGCTCTTTGTCGCGGGCGGTCTCGATTTTCTACATCAGCGCATTCTGCCTTCTCTTCCTGCGCGATTTCCAATGGCAGGCGCTCGCACTCGCCGTCGCCGTACCGCTGGCGGGCGCGTTCACAACTGGCTTCCTGCCGCGGCTCTTCCCAGTGGATAAGCTGCTGCTGTCGCTGACCAACTTCCTGTGCGCGCTGGGGCTGCTCGTCCTCTACGACACCAACCCGACGTATGCCTACCACCAGTCCATCTACTATTTCGTCGGGCTGGCAGCGATGGTCGTGTGCATCTACCTCATCCGCGTCGGGCGCAGCTTCCGGCTGCTCGTGTGGCCGATGATGCTGCTCTCGCTCGTGCTGCTCGTCCTCCCGTTGTTCATCGGCAAGGAGACGTACGGCGCGAAAAACTGGTTCTATGTCGGCGGCATCTCCGTTCAGCCCAGCGAAATCGTCAAGCTGACGCTCATCATCGTCATCAGCCGATTCATGGCGGATCGGCGGCTGATTCCGTGGCTTGGCTTCTCTGTGGCATGTCTTGGCGTGCTGATGCTGCAAGCCGACCTCGGCACGGCGCTGCTATACTACGGCGTGGCGCTGATGCTCTATTTCGCTTCGTCCGGGAATCCGGTGCTGATGCTGTGCGGCATCGGCGGCGGCGTCGGCGCAGCGCTGCTGGGCTACCAGAAGTTTGCGCACGTCAAAAAGCGCGTCGCGATTTGGCTCGACCCGTGGAGCGACTACGACAACGCGGGCTATCAGCTCATTCAAAGCCTGATGGCAATCGCCAGCGGCGGCGTGTTAGGCGTCGGCTTGGGACTTGGCAGCCCGACGACGATTCCCGTTTACCACACGGACTTCATCTTCTCCGTCATCTGCGAGCAGTTCGGGATGCTGTTCGGCTCGTGCGTGCTGCTGATGTATGTTGCCATCATCTGGCGCGGCACATCCATCGCAATGGCGGCGCGCACCCGCTTCCACGGGCTGCTGGCCATGGGCTGCACCGCCATGCTTGGCTTGCAGACGTTCATCATCATCGGCGGCGTGATTAAGCTGATTCCGCTGACAGGCGTGACGATGCCGTTCGTCAGCTACGGCGGCACGTCGCTGGTGGCGTGTCTGTGCCTGATTGGCCTGATTCAGGGCGTTTCCAGCGTCAATGAGGATGATTTGGCGCGCGACGCGGACTTGGCGGATTACGGTGGAGGTGCGGCATGAAGCGGCAGCGGTTCAAATTCAAGCTCCTTGCTTTCTTCCTCTTCGCGCTTTTTGCCCTGCTCGGCACATACGGGATACACTCGATCGCCCTCTACGGCAACCGCTGGTTCACCTACGCGAAGAATCCGCGTGTACGGGCGCAGAAGCAGAACGTCGTGCCGGGCGATATTCTCGACCGCAGCGGCGTGGTGCTGGCGACCTCTTCCGTCAGCGAGGACGGCACCGTCACCCGCGTTTATCAGTCGGATGAAGCTGCCCGCCGCGCCGTTGTGCACCTGCTGGGCGATTCCGACGGTCAGGTTGCCAACGGGGTTGAAAGTTTTCAAACGGCATACCTCTACGGCTTCCAGACCGGAATTTGGGAGCGGATTCAGGCGCTTGTGACCGGACAGAAGCGCCACGGCGACAACGTGACGCTGACCGTGGACAGTTCCCTCTGCACGTCAATTCTGCAATCCTTCCAGCGGCGCGCGCCCGGCAAATCCGGCGCGGCGGTCGTGATGAACTACAAGACAGGCGAAGTGCTGGGGATAGTCAGCCTGCCGACGTTCGACCCCATGAGCAGCAGCGCCGTGTCCGCCTCCTCCAACGCCTACTGGAACCGCGTCACGCAGAACCCCTATACGCCCGGCAGCACATTCAAACTTGTGACCGCCGCCGCGCAGCTCCGCGTGAACCCCTCCGCGCAGACGATGCAAGTCAACTGCACCGGCAATTTGACCGTGGACGGGCAGGTCATCCACGACTACGGCTCTGCCAGCCACGGCGCAATTGACCTGAAAACCGCCTTCATGCGCTCCTGCAACAACGCCTTTGCACAGTACGCGCTGTCCATGGGCGACAAGGCGCTGCGCGAAGCGGCGGAATCCTTTGGCTTTAACGACAACTTCCTTTTCCGCGATCTCGTCGTAGAGAACAGCGTCTATCCGACCACGAGCCGCAGCAATTTCAACATCGCCATGAGCGGCTTCGGGCAGTCCGCCATCACCGCCACGCCGATGCACCTGTGCCTGCTCGCCGCCGCCGTCGCGAACAAGGGCGTGATGATGGAACCCGTGCTGATTGACCGCGTCGCCAGCCCGTCCGGCGTGACGCGCTATACCCGCTCCAGCCGCGTCTACCGCACCGCCATGACGGAGGGGCAAGCCGCGATTCTGGCGGAGTACATGCGCGCGGTCGTCACCAGCGGCACAGGCACACGCGCCGCCGTCAGCGGGATGATTATCTGCGGCAAAACCGGCAGCGCGGAAACATCACTGAACGGACGTGCCATCACGAACGGTCTGTTCATCGGCTTCGCACAGAACGTCCCCTACGCGCTGTGCGTCGTCGTCGAGGATATCGACGATGGTCAAGGCGGCGGCTCAACCGCTGCGCCGATTGCCCGCGATATCTTCGCGTACCTCAAAAACATGCAGTAAAATAGCGTCGGACAGTTTTCACGGCTGTCCGACGCTTTTGATTACCCGTTTCCCGCCCAGAGCCATTCCTGCGGGATGTAGGCAATTTCTTCTTCGCTGTTCATGATAATGTAGAAATCCCCCGCCATGCCGATGAGATAATAGCTTTCCCCGCTGTGCCAGCGCATCGTGTCCGCCGACAAGTCCGGCACCGTGAACACGCGGTATTCGTAGACAAATTCGTCCGCTCCGTACTCCTGATGCGCCTCTTTGACCGTCAGCTGCGGGAACGCACACGCCACCTTCTCCATATCCGCGCCGAACGCCAAATAGTCCGTCATCATCCAGCCGGAGAGGTCGCGCCCGATGGTGACGTGCGCCCACTCGCCGCGAATTTCGTCGACGTACACGGGCGTGCGGTTGTAGAACTTGCCCAGCGATACCGACTTGCGGTCGGGTTCGGTGCGCAAATGCAGACGGTCGGTCGGTTTTGGATTGTTGACGACCGCCCAGTTGGTGTTATCCAGCTGCTGGACGGCTTGCGCATAGCTTGTCGGGAAGTCCGCAAACGGCAGATCGGTCACGTCATCATACGGGTGATTGCCGTACACATAGCCGTCGTTGGTGCAGGTCGTCAGCGTGCCGTCATTGCAAATCGCGTGCGGCTCGATGATAAAATACACCTGCTCGCCCCACACCGAATGCAGGTGGATTCTCCTCTTCTTCAGCGTCAAGCGATATTGATAATATGGCTCGCCTTCGATGAAGATTTCCGCCAGATTCCCCGCCGCGTTCGACGTTTGCAGCCAGAAATCCTTCCCGATGACCTTGCGATACACCGCGAACTGCCTGCCATCCCACTCTGCCCAGCGGAGCACGTTACCGTCCGTCGCGCTGCGGGTGTGCATGACAATGATGGCTTCCGTCGCGTAGATTTCCAGCAGTTCTTCGCCGCCCGTCAGTTCATTCGACACATATGGCAGCAGCACTTGCGGCAGATTCATCGGCGTTCCAAGATAGGCGTTTTCAGCCGCTAATTCCTGCGCTTTCGCGGCGAATCCTTCCTTCACGGCAATGGGCACGTGCTGCTTGCCGTCCTCGGCGGGGAAAATCAGGAAGCCGGATTCGATGGCGTACGGGAGCGGGGCGGATTCAGCACACGCGGCGCTCATCAGCAGAAGCAGAAGCAGTGCAAGGATTCTTTTCATGCGGCTTTTCCCCTTTCGTCAGCCATTGCCCGCCCAGAGATGGCTTTGCGGGATGTAGCACACGTTCTCGTTGTCGTTCATGACGATGTAGTAATTGTCCTTGATGCCGATAACGACCCAGTTGTCCCCGCTGTGCCAGCGCGTGTACGGTGCGGATTTGCTCGGCTCATCCAGCACCTCAAATTCATACGTCGTCTCGTCCGCCACGTTCAGCCGATATTCTTCGCGCACCTCCATCTGCGGAAACGCGCATTCCACCTTGTCCGCATCCTCGCCGAACGCCAGATACTTGGTCATCATGTAACCCGTCGTCGCGCGCCCGATGCGCACATATGCCCAGTCGCCGCGGATTTCCTCCACATACACGGGCGTTCGGTTGTAGAACTTGCCGAGATTGCGCCCTTCCTTGCTCGCCTTGCCGCGCAGGTACAGTCGATCCGCCGGATTTGGGTTGTTGACAACCGCCCAATTCGTGCGGTCAAGGTGCTGCATGGCTTCTTCATAGGTCGTCGGAAACTCCGCAAACGGCAGGTCAGTCACGTCGGAATACGGATGATTTCCGTAGCAAAAGCCCGCGTTTCCGCCTGCCGACTCCACGCAGGCTTGCAAATCGTAGAGGGCGTGGCGCTTGATGCCGATGCCGCCCGCTCCGTTCCAGACCTCACGCAGCGTCAGATAACCATTTTCGCACGTCATGCAGTATGTTATTTCATCGACGTACAGGAGGATGGATGCCGCGCCGCCGTGGTAGCGGTCGAAGGAGAACGGCGTGCCAATCACCTTGCGGATAACATAATTCCCCAGATTCGTCCTGTACGCCACGCGCAGCACGTCGCCATCCGCCGCATCCACCGTGTGCATGGCAATCAGTTCCGTCGTGCAGTACAGTTCCACCAGCGTCTCGCCGCCGGTCAGCTCATCCGACACATACGGCAGCAGCGTCTCCGGCAGATTCAGCTGGATTGCGCCCGATATATCCGCATCCGCCAGCAGCGCTTCGGGAAAGTCCGGTTTCATGGCAATCGGCTGGCACTTCCGTCCAGCGCCGTCCATCAAAATCAGCGAACCATCCTGCATGGTATACGCTTCTTCCGCGCCAGCAATGGGCAGGAGCAGCCAAATCATCAGCAGCGCAAGCAGTTTCTTCATTGGCATTCTCCCCTTACCCGTTGCCCGCCCAGAGCCAGTCCTGCGGGATGTAGCGCACGTTTTCGTCGGTGTCCATGATCATATAGAAGTCGTCAATCACGCCAATCAAATAGCACTCTTCGCCCCAATTCCAGAGTGTTTTTTCTGCTGACCAGTTCGGCGCATCGAACACATAATAGTCATAAGCCAGTTCATCCGCCACATTCTCCTGATACTTTTCTATCAGCGACAGCTGCGGGAAGGCGCATTTCACCTTGTCCATATCCGCACCAAATGCGAGATACTTCGTCATCATCCACCCTGACAGGTCGCGCCCGATGGTAACGTGCGCCCATTCGCCGCGGATTTCGTCCACATAGACCGGCGTTCGGTTGTAGAACTTGCCCAGTGAAACCGACTTTCGGTCGGGTTCTGTGCGCAGATGCAGACGATCGGTCGGATTCGGGTTGTTCACAACCGCCCAGTTCGTGCTGTCCACCTGCGCCAGCATTTCCGCATACGTTTCGGGGAAGGCTGCGAAGTCCACCGCTTCCACGTTGTAGAAGGGATGTGCGCCGTAAACGTAGCTGTCATTTCGCATCGCAATCACTTCTTCCATATTACCGATAGCGTGTGGCTGAATGTACACAATTTTCCTGCCAGCGGTGTACCACAAAACGAGTTTTCCATTTCGCAGCTTCAAGGCATATTCCTGTCCTTCGACTTCCATGCTGACTTCGTCTGCCGAGACGTGCACCGTGTCCAGCGAAAAATCCTCCCCGACGACTTTGTCAAGCATTTGATAGCCGTCGCCCGTCCACCACGCCACGCGAAGCACATCGCCCTTCGCCGCGTCGCGCAGGTGCATCCCAACCAGCGCCGTCGTGCAGTAAATCTCGACCAGCTCTGCGCCGCCGGTCAGCTCGTCCGCCACATAGGGCAGCAGCGCCTGCGTCAGCCCCATCGGCACGGCAACGAACGTATCCCCCTGCGCAGCGAGCGCCTTGGCTGCTTTCGCAAACCCCTCCCTGACGGCAATCGGCTGATACGTCGTGCCATCGTCGGACTGGAAGGTCAAGTAGCCATTTTCGACGGTGCAGCGGTACGCATCATCCCAGAAGTCTTTGCCGCCCGAAAATTCCTCTGCCCCGGCGGTCGTCAAAATCAGGAGCAGGGTCATCAGCAGCGCACACCATTTCTTCATTCGGCATCCCCCTTTGATTCGGTGTTCTGACAATGAAACGAACGGGCGGCGCGTTTTCTTCCGCAGAATTGGGAATTACGGCAAAAAATCCCCCTGCGGGTTCAGTAATGGATGGTTCCGTTTTTCGAGCAGGGGCGCATTTGCCTCAAATCGCCGTTCCTTTCGTCGGACGAAACAGCCCGTGCATGTCCGTCTGCTCAATTTCCAGCAGCCTGATTTTGCGTTCAAGCCCGCCCGCGTACCCCGTCAGGCTGCCGTTCGCGCCGACAACCCGATGGCACGGAACGATGATGCTGATGGGATTATGCCCGACTGCGCCGCCGACCGCCTGTGCCGACATGTGCACCCCGCCCAGCCGCTTCGCCAGCGCGCCGTATGTCGTCATCTGCCCGTATGGGATTTCAAGCAGCAGCTGCCAGACCGCCTGCCGGAAAGGCGACCCGGTCGGGTGCAGCAGGGGCGTGAAGTCCGTGCTGCCGCTCTCCAGCATGGGGGAAAGATAGCTGTCATAGAGCTTCTGCAGGAACAGCGTGCCATTCAGCTGGGCCAGCACCGTCAGGACGATGCAGATCACGACGGCAAGGCAGTGCCATTTGTAGTGCTTCAGGATGAAGGCCATGGTGCGGCGCATGGTCTTGCCGGTATTCTTCGGCCGTTCCGTGGCGTGCATCGCGCGCCCGCCGGGGCCGCGCATCGGTTTCGTCGCCATATTATGCACCCTCCTTCTCGTCGAAGTCGCCGCCGCCCTGCGTCTGGCCCTGATAGACCTCCTGATAGATGCGGTTCGAGGCAAGCAGCTGCTCATGCGTGCCGAAGCCGTTGACGCGGCCCTCGTCCAGAACAAGGATGCGGTCGGCGTCCTGCACGCTGGAAATGCGCTGGGCAATGATGATCTTCGTCGTATTCGGGATCTCCTCGCGCAGGGCCTTGCGGATGCGCGCGTCCGTCGCGGTATCGACGGCGCTCGTCGAATCGTCGAGGATGAGGATCTTCGGCTTTTTCAGCAGGGCGCGGGCGATGCACAGACGCTGCTTCTGCCCGCCGGAGACATTCGTGCCGCCCTGCTCGATGTAGGTCTCATAGCCCTGCGGCATGGCTTGAATGAAATCGTCCGCGCAGGCAAGACGGCAGACACGCTCGCACTCCTCCTGCGTGGCCTCCGCGTTGCCCCAGCGGAGGTTTTCCAGGATCGTGCCGGAGAACAGCACGTTCTTCTGCAGCACGACCGCGACCTCGTCACGCAGCGTCGTCAGGTCATATTCACGCACATCGTGCCCGCCGACGCGAACACTGCCCTCCGATACATCGTACAGGCGGGAGATCAGGTTGACGAGGCTCGACTTCGCGCTGCCCGTACCGCCGAGGATGCCGATGGTCTGCCCGGCCTCGATGTGCAGGTCGATGTCCTGCAGGACGGGCTTGCCCTTGCCCTGCCGGTAGGAGAAGCTGACGTGGTCAAAATCCACGCTGCCGTCCGGAACGGCCGTGAGCGCCTGCGCCGGGCTGGTGAGGTCGGCCTTTTCGTTCAGCACCTCGCAGATGCGGCGGGCGCTTGCCCCGCTCATGCTCATCATGACAAAGATCATGGAGATCATCATCAGGCTCATGAGGATGCTCATGACATAGCTGAACAGGCTCATCAGGCCGCCCTCCGTGAAGCCTTCAAGCACGATGGCCTTTGCGCCGAGCCACGACAGGCCCAGCATGCTGCCGAACACCGTCAGCATCATCACGGGGTTGTTGAACGAGACGTAGGTCTCCGCCTTTACGAACATGCGGTAGACGGCGTTGGCCGCTTTGTTGAACTTGCTGCGCTCATAATCCTCGCGCACGAAGGCCTTGACGACGCGGATAGCACCGACGTTCTCCTGCACGCTGGCGTTCAGATCGTCGTACTTCTTAAACACGCGGTTGAACGTGCCCGTCGCCTTGAAGATGATGAACGACAGCGTAGCCGCCAGAATCACGATGGCCGCAACGAAGATCATGCTCAGGCTGGCGTGAATGGAAAATGCCATGATGAGCGCCGTGATGAGCATGACAGGCGCGCGCACGCAGATACGCGTGATCATCTGATAGGAGAGCTGCACGTTGCTGACGTCTGTCGTCAGGCGCGTAACAAGGCCTGCCGTGGAGAAGCGGTCGATGTTCGAGAACGAAAAGCTCTGGATGTTGGCAAACATGGCCTGCCGCAGATTCGCCGCGAAGCCCGTTGAAGCGATCGAGGCGAAGCGGCCCGCCAGAATGCCGCATAGCAGCGCGCCGATGGCAACGGCCACCATGATCGCGCCGTAGTGCAGCACGGCCTGCATACCGGCCTGTCCGCCGACCTTGACGCCCTTGTCGATGATCTGGGACATCAGCATCGGCAGGAACATGTCAGCCACGGCCTCCAGCGCAGAAAAAACGGGCGTGATGAACGTGACCCAGCGATACTGCTTCACCTGCGCCCCCAAGGTTTTCAGCATGGTATTCCTCCTTGCTTCAAATTGTTAGCATGCTAATTATATGGCGATATTACTAAATTGTCAATGGATTTTTTGTTAATTCTGTCATTCCACGGTTGACGGAGCCGCGATCCGGCGGTATAATAAGATTTATAAATTCCAAAAGCAGAAACGGAGGCGGAGCATCCATGCAGCAGATGGAGCAGCCCATCGGCGGTGTCGTAAAATGTCTGTCCAATCAGATCCGCCGCCATCTGGACGCGGCGGCATCGGAGGCCGGGCTTGTAGAGCTGACCGGCACACAGGGCATGATCCTGCACTATCTGCTGCGCAACGAGGGCCGTTGCCTGACGCAGCGCGACGTGGAGCAGCGCTTCCAGCTGCGCGGTGCAACGCTCAGCCGCCTGTTTCAGCGCATGGAGGCCGCAGGCCTGCTCGAGCGCCGCGCGGTCTCTCGCGACCAGCGCTGCAAGCAGCTGCTTCCAACCGAAAAAGCACGCGCCATGCATGCACAGTTTGTTACCTGTCTGGATGAAACGGACCGCCTGCTTCTGCAGGGAATCCGGCCGGAGGACGAGGCTGTTTTCCGCAGCGTGTGCCTGCAGATGCTGAACAACCTCACGCAGCAGGATGCAGCAGGCCCGGCCGCTCACTGAGAGCAGCCGGGCTTTTTTGACAAGCTGAGCCAAGGGACTGCAGCTGCACCATATGGATCAGAAATGGAGCGTATCTGCACCGATACGCTCCATTCACTATCTTATACTAGAATCTGATAAAAAGCTTTAAAAGCTTTTTATAGCGCCGAGGGCGCGTCAGATTCTGCATGAGACGGCGCAGCGTGCGTCAGCACGATGCGAGTGTGCGTAGCACACGGGATTCCTGATGAAATGTTTTAATCAGGAATCAGTATTACTGGTGCCCCGCAAGGGACCCGTTTTGGCGTGTTTTCCAGCCTGTTTATGTGCCCGCGGGGGCGACCATGGCAGCGAAGCTGTCAAGGCCCGTATACCGCGAGACGTAATAGCGGCTCACAAGGAAGGGATCGTCCGCCGTATTGTACTGCCCGCCTACCATTTTCAGGCCGAAGTTGTAGTAGCGCTCTGCGACCTCGAGCGTCAGGTCGCTGTAGCGGCCCGTCGGATAGCACAGCACCGAGGGCTGGCGGCCCGTCACGCGCGTCAGGATACGCTGCGACTCGCCAAGCTCCCGGATGAGCGTCTCCTCGTCCATGGCATCCATATCCGCATGAGTCAGGCCGTGGCTCTGGATGGAAACGAGGCCGGAATCCGCCATCTCGCGCACCTGCTCCTCCGTCATTTTGTGCTGCATGCCCATGGCATCGGCGATCATGAACACCGTCGCCTTGACGTTGTATTTCTGCAGCAGCGGCAGAAGCTCTGTGTAGTTGTCGTCGTAGCCGTCGTCAAAGGTCAGAATGACCGGCTTCTCATACTGCTCCAGCTCCGCCAGATCGGAGAACCAGATCGGCTCATAGCCGTTGTCCACAAGATACCGCAGCTGCTCCTCCATGGAGGCCGGGCTGACAAACAGCTCGTCAATGCCCCACATATTGTCGCTGACAGCATGGTACATGAGCACCGGCACGTTCACGCTCTGCTCGATGGAAAAGCGCGCCGCACCGGGCGTCAGATAGCGAAGTCCGGTCTCGTCGTCGACATATTCCGCGCAGCGATTCTCCTCCGAGACGGCGGACAGCACATAATAGTCCATCCCGCCGTTTTGAAGCGGCTCCGCCTCCGGCAGAGAAAGCCCCGCCTGCTGCAGCGCGTCTGCCGAAACGTATTCCGTTCCGTCCGAAACGGCCGTGACAAGCTCCGTCCCGTTGAGGACCAGCGTCTCGCCCGCCTCCATGGGCGGCTCCGTCGGCGCTTCGGTCGGCGGCTCCGTCGGGCGCTCTGTTGCGGGCTCCGTGGGCGCGGCCGTCTCCGGCTGCGTGGCCTGCAGGCTCTCCACGCCGCGCGGTGCCGTGCTGAGCATATAGCCGACGACCGCCGCAGCGGCGATCGCCAGAACGGCTGCCAAAACAATCCACCACTTTTTCATTCGTTTCCCTCCCCGCTCTGGCGGCTGTAATGCTCACCAAAAGCGCATTCATTGGAAAAGTGCTCACAGTTGTTCGTCCGGTAGTCATAGCCGCTGCGGCCGACGGCAGAAAGCGCGGCTGCAACGATCTCATCCGGCGCGCGCAGCAGCTTTCGCTCCGCGCGGCCATAGATACGAAGCTCCGGCAGGCCGCCGCGCAGGAATTCCTCCATGCCGGTGCGGCGCACCCGCACGGCCGCAGCATCCTGCTCATTCGGCGAGCCGTCAAAATGGACGATCTCGCCGTTTCCGATGTAAATGCCGTGGTGGTAATACCCGCTGCGCCGCACACGCACCTGCGCACCGGGCGTCAGCTCGCCGAAGTCCCAGTGTTCCGGCAGGTCTGCCAGCCGTTTACGCCGGAGCATGGAGCAGCTCCTCGATGACGGCGACCACATCGCCAACGGTGTGCAGCTCCGGCAGGCGTTCCGTCGGGAAGCGGATGGAAAATTCGTCCTCGATGCCGATCATGAGCATCAGCATCGTGATGCTGTTCAGGCCGAGGTCCTCCTGCAGGCGGGTCTGCGCCGTCACATGGCCGAGATCTGCCTCCGAGCCCTCCAGCGCCGTCTGCGCAACACGGATCAGGCGTTCAAGCGTCATGGTTTTTCTCTCCTTCTTGCTGCTCCCGCTGCCGCCGGAGCGTTGTTTCCCGGAAGCGGCGGTGAAATTCCGCCGGCAGGCGACCGTATTGTAGAAGTAGATGATTCAGCTTTT
>ERZ772872.3542-NODE-3542-length-11576-cov-3.603333_pt1 | contig 11576 bp, 6 predicted proteins | sample MGYA00512132_ERZ772872 | MGnify/ENA primary metagenome ERZ772872 (study PRJEB29015, sample SAMEA2737724) | human gut metagenome | biome: human gut; feature: human-associated habitat; material: faeces | place: China | collected 2012 ... | reverse complement strand
TCTCTCTCTTCCTCTTACATATGGTACAATACAGTAACTGCAGAAGTTATTACATCCATACATGATATTGACTCCACATTTGAATGAAAACTTACGGTCACTTGGAAGATCTTCCACAATCTGGTCTGTATCTTTCCAGATATCAACGATCATCCCCTTAGAATCAACTCTTGCGTTTAATAATTCAGCTAATTTGAAGATATTATGTGTTCCAAAAATGATATCTACGAATTTATAACTTGTACGGATTTTCTCAATGACATGTTCTTCCTGCATCATACATCCACATAATCCGATCATCATCTGTGGATTTCTTTCTTTCATCTTCTTAACCTGTCCTAAGTGTCCATATAACTTTGTATTGGCATTTTCACGGACAGTACATGTATTAAAAATTAAGAAGTCTGCATCTTCTGTCTCAACTTCTTCATATCCGATCGTTTCTAGGATTCCTAATAACTTTTCTGAATCTTTTTCATTCATCTGACAGCCAAATGTTGTTACATGGCATGTTAACTTACGTCCTAATTCTTCAGACTTTTTCTGAACCCATTTTTTCATTTCTTCCATATATTCGTACTGTCTTGACGACTCATTCTTTAACTGTTCCATTCTATTATTTCTCCTACTTTATCTAATTCATCTCTATTTTTACAGTATCTCTGATTATATCATGAATATTTTGCTTAGACAAATATTAATTTGCTGGTTTGATGACGTAATCGAAACCACTACCGGATGTGTATGGGGAATGTTACTGGCTGTAAACTGATGTTTTCTCAGACAGAAGATGTGAAGTTTGAATATTTCTATCTCATACATGCAACTCTATCACAAATCAAAATTTTTCTTGTCACATTGCCTCGTATAAAGTAAAATATAAGTAATATTTATGTTAAGTTATTGTTAAAAAGGAGAAATGTTGTATGGACTATACTATCATACTTGCTCTGATGGGAGGCCTTGGCCTCTTTCTTTATGGAATGAAACTGATGAGCGATGGACTTGAGAAAGCTGCCGGTGCCAAACTTCGCCGGATTCTTGAAATATTTACTACAAACCGTTTGACCGGTATGTTAGTCGGTATCTTTTTTACCGCAGTCATTCAGTCCTCCAGTGCTGCTACTGTTATGGTAGTAAGCTTTGTAAATGCTGGGCTTATGAACTTATCTCAGGCTGCCGGAGTTATCCTTGGTGCCAATATCGGTACTACTGTTACTTCTCAGCTTGTATCTTTTAATCTTTCTGAGATCGCACCTGTCTTTTTGATGGCTGGTGTTATCATGGTATTATTTATGAATAATCCTACGGTTCAGAAAATTGGAGAAGTTGTTCTTGGATTTGGTGTTTTATTTATGGGATTAACTTCCATGTCAAGTGCTATGTCTGTGTTAAAAGATTCACCATTGATCACGTCTTATCTTCAGACACTTGATAACCATTTCCTTGGAGTTTTATTTGGATTTATCATGACTGCGATCTTACAGAGTTCTTCAGTCACTGTAAGTATCGTTTTGTTAATGGCCTCACAGGGATTATTAAGCCTTCCGATCTGTTTCTTTATTATCCTTGGATGTAATATGGGATCTTGTGTATCTGCATTACTTGCCAGCTTAAGTGGTAATAAGGGTGCGAAACGTGCTGCGATGATCCATTTCTTATTTAACGTATTTGGAAGTATCATCATCTTTACAGGACTTAGTATCGCACTTGAGCCTATTACTAACTTCTTCTTAAGTATTTCCGGTGGAAATCTTGGACGAAGTGTTGCAAATGCACATACAACATTTAAGATCATTGAAGTATTATTCATGTTCCCATGTACACCTTTAGTTGTTGCATTAACTGAGAAGATCATTCCTGGAGAAGATCAAAAAGTACATCATAATGAATTACAGTACATCACAGAGATTTCCTTAAAATCTCCTGCAACTATGATTCCTCAGGCTAAGAATGAATTAAAACGTATGGCAGATATGGCACAGGAGAATCTGGATCGTTCCATCAAAGGATTTTTAAATCAGTCTGATGAATATCTGAATAAGATTTATCACAGAGAAGAAGACATCAACAATGTCAGCCATGCGATTACAGATTATCTGGTAAAATCAAACCAGTTATCTTTGCCTTTGGCCGATCAGAAGATTTTAGGTTCCATGTTCTATGTAGTCAATGATATTGAACGAATTGGAGATCACGCAGAGAACTTTGCTGATTATACAAAGACCGAATTAAAACATAATACTGGTCTTACTGGCGATGCAAAAGAGGAAATCAAAAAAATGTATGAAGCTGTCTCTAAACTGTTAAAACTTTCTTTAGAAAGTTTTATGGCTCAGGATGGTGTGAACACACAAGAAGATAAACTTGCTGAGATTGCTGCTTTGGAAGCTTCCATCGATAAGATGGAACGCCGCTACCAGAAGCATCATATCAAACGTCTTGCCAAAGGTGACTGTGAGCCAAGAGCTGGTTTATTATTCTCTGATATGCTTTCTGAATTAGAGCGTATCGCTGATCATAGTGTCAATATCGCATACTCTATGAGCGACGAAGATGAAGATGAAATGCTTGCTGCTGAGAATGAGGCCCTCGCTACGAATAATTAATTTCAATCGAATCAAAAAATATATAAATGATAAAAAAAGAATCCGCAAACCAAAGATACATAAAGTATCGAAAGGTTTGCGGATTCTTTTTAGTAGCTGTACACCCAATCCGAATGTATATCACATAATAATAACAAGATCGGCAGTGCAAGATACTTAATTGCCGCTAGTGTGAAATATACAAAATGTGGAAGAAAAATATTGCCTTTAAATTTTCCAATGATGTTTTGTATAGAGTTCTGACTGATATAGCTTCTTCATAAGGCATTCTCCTTCCTGTCCGTCCTTATTTTTGTTTCAAATCCTATCCCTCTTTCCTTTTTATAATTCTATTTATGATCCTTCTTATTGTTTTATTTTTTATTATCCAGATATGTAAACATAAAAACTTTTACTTTCGTCTTATATCTGTTTTCTACAAATACCCTGTAATTTCCCTCTTTCTGAATCTTGATCGAACAGTTAACATCCATGGAATTCATTGCATACCATTCTTTTCCCCGATCATCAATGATCCCTGAAACAAATTTTGAATCCTTCTTGGTATTTTCATCCATGGAATTTCCATTTGAAATCTCTACTGTCTCTCCTTTCTTTAGATAGACAGAGTTCGATTCCATTCTTGTCCCGGCTTTTAATTTCTGCACGAATACAAGATCATCTTTTTTTCTGGTAATTCTTTCTTTCATTGGTACAACTGGAAGCTTCTTTGCGAGTCTGACTTCATCATGTACTTCCAGTTTCTCAACATCCGTAACTTCTGCGATTGGCTCAGGGTCCATATATTTTTCCCTAAGATCACTAACTGTTATGACTGTTCTCATATAAATATCGTGATATCCTCTTGTAATAAATATCACAGCAAACATGGAAGTCACAAACAATAATGTACCCATACAAAGCCCTGCAAAAATCTTTATTATGTTCATACTTTCAATTGCCCTAATCCTGTATATCCTTGTCTTCAGCTGATTCTTATCTTCATATAGTGTTGCACAAAGATACGCCCCTTTTTCAAATGGTTTTATTCCTAGTCTGCATATGGTTGTAAAATATTCTTTCTTATTCTTTAAGATCTTTGTAACCGCCTGATCACAATAGCTTTCATTCCAGCTGTCTACATCAAAGACAAATCTCTGGATTAGTGGATTCCACCAGAAGACAATACGGCTGAATGCACAAAGCTGTTTCCATAGGATATCCTTATGACGGCAATGCATCAGTTCGTGTGCAAAAATGACATCCAGTTCTTCCTTGGAATAATCTTTTACTGGCAGCAAGATGACCGGTTTTATGATACCGCATATGATTGGTGTTGCGATCGTATAGGTCTGTTTCACTATTACATTTTGATGAATTCTAAGTTTCTTCTGCCACTCGTCCTTTACCTTTATCACATCTTTTTCACATAAACATGCTGTATTGATCAGATATTTCAACCTCTTGTGGATCTGAATACTATGAACGAAAGCTTTGCCCCATCCAACTGCCCAGATCAGCAAAAAGCATCCAAACACATAAGGCAATGGATAATCTATTGAAAATGTCACATTATCATCGTACACACGGAATAATAAAACAAATACAACAGGTATCAAAAATGATAAGATCACAACTCTTAGTAATCTGATGCTCATCTTTATCAATCCCATTTTCTCAAGTGGCTTTTCTAATAATTTAAAACAGATAAATATGCAGCTTCCTGTCAATGCATTTAACAAAATCAAACTCATTATATAAATAATAGTCTGTTTGATCGTATAAATTATATTAATCCAAATCATCAATTAAATCCTGTAATTCTTCTTTCTCCTCTGGTGTGATCGTCTTTGTCAGTGTCTGGAACATTTCCTTGACCGAACCATCGTGCCAGAAATCTTTCATCTTTCTCATCTGTTCCTCACGGTATTCTTCCTCAGAAATGATCGCTGTGATATAACTGTAGTTTCCTCTTACTTCTGTGTTTAGAAAACCTTTGTCTTTTAGTTTTGCTATATAAGTTTTTACTGTGCTTCTTGCATAATCACGATCATAATGGTCTTTTAAATACTCGATAATATCATATGCCGTGATGTCATCTCCTAGTTTCCAGATACTCTTCATTATCAAAATTTCCACTTCTGATAATTCTTTTAATTTCATTCTTTTATCACCCTCCTTTATTGGTTATATTTATAGTTAATTATAACTATAGTTAATCTGAATGTAAATGATTTTCTCAAATTATTTCTTTTTCTCTATTGTGCATAATTTCATCACTTGTTTTTCGTTAAAATGCACAAAAAAGGCAGCTTCTCTTTGAAACTGCCTTTTTCTTTGGTCTTAATGCATTTTTGTTACAGCTCTATGATCTTGTAATCCATTGGTGCTGCCTTTGTCTTAACCACAGTCTTTGTTAAATTCTTTGACAGTAGCTGTAATTCACTCTCGCTTACACCTTCTTTAGCTTCTGCAAGATCGATCTCAATCTCTTTTTCCATTTGTGTTGGATTGATAAGAAGCAGCAATGCTTTATTCTCACATGCCTCTCCAAAAACATCTTTTTTGCTACTGATAAAACGCATGATGACTAGTACATCATCGTCTGCTGCCATATACAATGCATGTCCTGTCTGCAATACCTTTTCCCGATTTCTCATATTAGTAAGTTTCAGAACATCCTGATATGTTTCTTTATCATTTTCAAAAAATGTTCCTCTGTTAAATGGATCCATCAATCCATGCATTCCGTATTCATCTCCATAATAAATACATGGCATTCCAGGAACAAAGAACTGGACTGCTATCGCAAGCCTTGTGAGGGATTTTCCTTTCTGATCCATCTTTGATGTTATGACATATTCTGCCTGCTGCTCTCTCGATGGAAAGTTCTCGTTCATTCCTGTTGCAAGTGTCGTCCGAATTCTTGGAATATCATGAGAAGATAATAGGTTCATCAGTGCATAATACAGTGGTTTTGGATAGTTGCACTGCTGGGATAGCAGGAATGTCTTCATATCTTCGGCGCTTTGATTGCCGAGTAAATAATCTGTGACATTGACTTTCAACGGATAGTTCATTGCGCTGTCTAAGCCTTTTCCCAACGCGTATTTACGTTTCGTTCCGTAGCTTTCTTTGGTTGTGACATCTTCCCATACTTCCCCGATCAAGGCATAATTCTTGAACTTATTCTTTAGTTCACTTCGCAGTTTAAAGATAAATTCATCTGGAAGCTCATCTGCTACATCAAGACGGAACCCTGATGCTCCAAGACTTAACCAGTGTTTGATCACCGAATCTTCTCCTGTGATAATGTAATCCACAAATTTCTCATTTAGTTCATTGACTTCCGGAAGGGTTTCAAATCCCCACCAGCTCTTATAAGTTCCGTCCTCATCAAAGTCATACCAGTCGTAATACTTCGATTCTTCTCCCTGATATTCACCGGGTTCCTGATAGTTTCCCCTCTTATTAAAATAGACGCTGTCATCTCCGGTATGGGAATATACGCCGTCTAAGATCACATGAATCCTTCGTTCTTTGGCAAGCTGGCATAGCCGCTTGAAATCTTCGTTATTCCCAAGGAATGGATCGACTTTCTTATAATCTGATGTATTGTAGCGGTGATTTGATGCTGCTTCTCCGATTGGGTTTAAATAAATACAGTTGATTCCTAATCGTTTAAGGTCATCTAGTTTTGATATGATTCCTTCGATATCTCCTCCAAAATAATCACACGGATCATAAAATTCTTTTCCAGGAAGTGGTCCAAAGATTGGGCGTTCTTCCCATTCATCGTGAAGATACACATCTCTTCCCATACTCTCATGGTATGCTTTTCCACGTTCCATATTCTTTTTATTTCCCTGACAGAAACGGTCTGGAAAAATCTGATACATGATTCCTTTAGACATCCATCTTGGTGTGTCAAAGTCTTTTTCATATACCGTGATCTGGAAACTTTGTGGAGTATCATCATAGATCATCCCTTCTCCCTGTGTCTGTCCATGTTTCGCTCCATAAAAATAACATCTGCCATGTTCCCAGATTCGAAAATAATACCACACAATCCCTGCTTCATTTGTAATCTTTAAATGTTCTTCCATACAGTCTTTTTTTCGTTTCATCTCGTATTCCCGATGAAAGGTTTCGGAATACATAATAATCTCTGCTTTGCTGACCGACTTCCCTGTTTCATAAAGCCTTATGGTCATCTCACTTCCGCAGGTGACTGCTCCTACGGGAGTTCTGTATTTTTCTATTGACGCGTTATGAATCATAATATTAATCTCATCTTCTTGTAACTCTTATTTTACTGGTTTCAGGTTCCAGATTTTTTCATTATATTGTTCAATCGTTCGGTCTGATGAAAAATATCCGGATTTTGCTGTATTGATCACTGTTTTTTTGATCCATTCCTCTTTTTGATCTACATACAGCCGGTACATCGTTTCATATGTTTCGATGTAAGATGGAAAATCTGCCAGAACATAATATGGATCTGCTTCTCCATATTCCCCAAATAGTAACGACTGGTAGATTTCTGAATATTTCTTGCCGTAGTATAACAGATTTCCTTCGATCAGGCAGTTGCATACATCACGAATCCATGGATTATTTTCAAATATGATTCCTGGATTGTATGTATGATAGGTTTTTTTATTATAATTACCTTCTGCACTATCTCCGAAAATAAAGATATTTTCTCTTCCGACTCTTTCAGCGATCTCTATATTCGCTCCGTCCATGGTTCCGATCGTTAATGCTCCGTTCATCATAAATTTCATATTTCCAGTTCCAGAAGCTTCCATTCCGGCAGTCGATATCTGTTCACTGATATCTGCTGCCGGAATCAACATTTCTGCAACAGACACACAATAATCTTCTACAAAAACAACCTGAATCTTTCCTTTCATATCCGGATCTTTGTTAACCATCTCTGCCACAGAATGAATCAGCCTTATGATCTCTTTTGCTTTCGTATACCCAGGTGCCGCCTTTGCTGCAAAAATAAATGTGATCGGTGTCGTAATACATTCCGGATCTTTTTTGATCCTCTGATAAACATAAATGATATGCAGACATTTCATTAACTGCCGTTTATATTCATGCAGACGTTTACAATGTACATCAAAGATGGAATCTGGATTAATTTCAATTCCTTGTTTTTCTTTAATATATTTTGCAAATCGAATCTTATTATTCTCTTTTACTTCGCTGTATTTCTTTAAGAATTCTTCATCCTCTTTATATAGAAGAAACTGTTCAAACAGATGATAATCTTTAAGAATATCTCCCTTTATATATTCTTTCGCCAAATGATAAAGTCCCTGATTTGCAAGCCCAAACCAACGTCTGTGTGTGATCCCATTTGTGATCGCAAGATATTTCTGTGGAAAGATACGATACGAACTATTAAATATCTTCTCTTTCAGAATATCCCCATGAAGGTTTGATACTCCGTTCACTCTTCTGCATACTGCTACACATAAATTTGCCATGCGGATCTCATTGTTTCCGATAATCGCCATACTTCGCACTTTTTCTTCATCATGACTGTAATATGCCCTAATCTTATTACAGTATTTTTCATTGAACGCGCAGACGATCTGATAAATTCTTGGAAGCAAAAAACGAAACATATTTTCATCCCAGCATTCCATGGCTTCTGTCATGATCGTATGGTTTGTATAATGGAACATTTTCTTTACAATCTGATAAGCTTCGTCCCATCCAAATCCTTCTTCATCCATCAAAATCCTCATTAATTCTGGAATTGCAAGAGCTGGATGTGTTTCATTGATCTGAATTACAACATGATCTGGCAATGTATGCAGATCACTAAATATCTGTTTATGTCTCTTGAGCATTGACTGCATTGTTGCAGATGCAAGAAAATAAAACTGTTTTAACCTTAACTGTTTCCCCTGCATATGGTCATCGGATGGATATAATACTTTTGATATTGCTTCGGCAAATGTCTGATCTGCCATTGCTTTATCATAGATTCCTTCATTAAAAGAATGAAGATCAAATCTTTGTTTACTTCTTGCACTCCATAAGCGAAGAGTTGCCGGAGTTTTGGTTTTGTATCCAATGATCGGCATATCATATGGAACTGCGATCACTGTATTATAATCTTTGTGCTTGATCTCTAAACCATTCTCTGTCCAGTTTTCCTCAATTGTTCCGTTAAAATGAACTTCTACACTTAATTCGGGCCGTTCAATTTCCCATATATTTCCGTCTCTTAGCCAGTCATCTTCCATCTCGATCTGAGTTCCATCGACAATCTTTTGACGAAACATCCCATATTCATAGCGGATTCCACAACCAACTGCTGGCAGTTCCATGGTTGATAGTGAGTCTAAGAAACATGCTGCAAGCCGCCCAAGTCCACCATTTCCAAGTCCTGCTTCGTTCTCTTCCTCTGTGATCGCATCAAAGTCAATTCCCATCTCCAAGAATGCTGCTTTATATGTTTCATATAGTCCTAAATTGATCAGATTATTTGAAAATGCTCTTCCTAAAAGAAATTCTGCAGACATATAATAAAGTTTCTTTGCCCCTTGTTCCTGAACTCTTCTTCTGCTGTCCGCCCAGGATGTCATGATATCTTCCCTGATACACTCTGCTGCCGCTTTATAAATTTCATCATTGGTCGCCTCACCGATCGTTGTTCCTAAGGCATGAATCAGTTTACTCTTGATCCTTTGTACGATCTGTTTGCTGTCTGTTACGTTCATCTATGCCTCCTTTCTGTGAAAAAAACAGGGCATCTTATAGATGCCCGTTGTTTTTCTGAAATTTATAATACGCTCTTATACATGTCCAGATAAATTTTTGCAGATTTTGCAAAACTGTTATCGGATTCCATAGCTCTTCTGATCAGTCCATGTTTTCTCTTTGGACTCTGCAGAGTCTGTAATGCATAATGGATTGCTCCAAGCATCTCGTGTGCATTGTAGTTTGCAAATGAGAATCCATTTCCTGTATCTTCGTATTCATTGTAGCTTTGTACCGTATCACGCAGTCCACCTGTCTCACGTACGATTGGAAGTGTTCCATATCGAAGTGCGATCATCTGTGAAATTCCACATGGTTCAAATTTGGATGGCATTAAGAACAGATCACTCGCTGCATAAATCTGGTGTGCGATCGCATTATCATATGCGATGTATGAACATACTCTTCCTTTGTATTTATTTTCCATATAACGGAAGAATTCTTCATATTCATAATCACCCGTTCCAAGAATTACAAATGCAACATTCTCTGTACACATGATCTCATCTAACATGTATTTTACAAGATCCAGACCTTTCTGCTCTGTTAATCTTGTAACCATACCGATGATCGGAACTCCTGGTGTGATGGATAATCCAAGATTCTTGATAAGTTCGATCTTATCCTTTTTCTTTCCAGATAGATCATCTTTGTTAAAATGATATGGAATAAGCGGATCTGTCTCTGGATTAAATTCTTCCTGGTTCATTCCGTTTAAGATTCCCCATGTATCTCCTGCTCTTGCATTCAAAATTCCTTCCTGACGATATGCGAATGCAGGATCACGGATCTCCTGTGCGTAAGTTGGACTTACTGTACTCAAGCGATCTGCAAATACGAGGGCTGCTTTCATAAAGCTTGCACACTCATAATTATGCATAAATTCTGGTGTATCATATTTTGGATCGATTCCTAACCAATGTTCGAACTGATCAAATCCAAACTCTCCCTGATACATCATGTTGTGAATCGTAAAGATCGTTTTCGCATTTCCAATATCCCAATGTCCGTACTGTGTACGAAGTAAGATTGGGATCAGCCCTGTCTGCCAGTCATTACAGTGAATCACATCTGGAATAAATCCAATACGGCTTGCTGCCTCGATCACGGCACGGCAGAAGAAAGCATACTGCTCTCCTTCTGCAAGTCCACCGCGGTATACAGCATCTCCAAAGAAGCCTTCATTATCGATCAGATAATATGTAACATCATTGTAAAATAGTTCTTCTACACCGACATATGTTTCTCCACCAGCAAAGTTGATGTTGAAATCTGCCCGATGTTTTGTCTGAGCGCCATACTTGCCTTTCATCTGACTATGAAAAGGCATGATCACACGAGCATCAGCACCAATCTGGTTTAATTCTTTTGGAAGCGTTCCCATAACATCGGCCAACCCTCCAAGTTTCACAAATGGTGCACATTCAGCTCCTGCTAATAGCACTTTCAGTGAATTATTTTTACTCATTAACACTTGCTCCTTTCGGAATGAATACTGGATGGTTTGAAGATCCTGATAAGTGTGCCTTTGAATAAACTTTTACATGTCGGTCTAAGATTGTATTATTGATTTCTGCTTCTGGTGCGATAAATCCTTCTGCCATAACTACAGAATTCTTGATCACTGCACCTTCTGCAATCTGTGATCCACGGAAGATGATGGAATTCTCAACTGTACCATCTACTTCACATCCACTACAGATCAAACTATTGCTGACTTTCGCATTTGATCCATATTTTGCTGGTGCTCCATCGGCAGATTTTGTATAAATTCTTCTTCTTGCAAGGAATAACTCATTGTAAACTTCTGGTTTTAACATATCCATATTAACATTATAGTATGCTTCCAAAGATGTGATACATCCAACATATCCTTTATATTCATATCCCTGAATAGCCAGTCGGTCAAAGTTTGGAACAATAACATCAAAGAAGAAGTGTTTCTTATTATGTGCGATCGCTGTTTCGATAAAATCGATCAACAGTGTTGTTTTCATAATATAAGTATCCATACTCTTCTTATTAGAGCGATGTTTTCCTTCTGAATAGCACATATCAAGAACTTTGTCATCTTCATCTGTCTTTAAATAAACTCCTTCATAATCGCAGTTTGTTGCATCATCGCTGTTATCAAAATACATCAGTGAGATATCTGCTCCAGATTTGATATGTTTATCTAACATATCCTGAAAATCTGCATTA
>ERZ772872.3540-NODE-3540-length-11588-cov-5.028960_pt1 | contig 11588 bp, 11 predicted proteins | sample MGYA00512132_ERZ772872 | MGnify/ENA primary metagenome ERZ772872 (study PRJEB29015, sample SAMEA2737724) | human gut metagenome | biome: human gut; feature: human-associated habitat; material: faeces | place: China | collected 2012 ... | reverse complement strand
AAACATTCCAGTGGAATGTTTTTCGTAGGGAACCCTCGCAGGGGGTTCCCTGAAAAAATAAATGTTGTTTAAAACTTTGAATTTATATTATATAATCTTCATTTTTATGCGTTGAACCTCTCAACGCACCGATTTTTTAAGCATATTTTTACTTGTAATTATTAGGAGGTTTACTATGGCACTTGACGGTGTTTTCTTACGCCACATAAAAAATGAATTACAAACAGCTCTTGCCGATAGTCGTGTAGATAAAGTCTATCAGCCTTCAAATGATGAAATTGTTCTAACTATGCGTTCTCGTGATAGTGGCTCGAAAAAGCTTCTTCTCTCCGCAAGAGCTAATAGTCCCCGCATAAATATAACCTCTCAGACACCCGAAAATCCACAAACTCCGCCTATGCTATGTATGCTTTTGCGAAAAAGGCTTGCAGGAGCAAGACTTCGTGAAATTCGTCAGCCTGAGCTTGAAAGAATACTTTTTCTTGATTTTGAGGGCAAAAATGAACTCGGCGATACAGTTATGATGACACTTGCTGTCGAAATTATGGCACAGTATAGCAATGTTATTTTCATAGATGGTGATGGTATGATTATTGACGCACTAAAGCGTGTTGACCCTACTATGTCGTCAAAAAGACTTGTACTGCCCAATGTTCGTTACGAACTTCCACCAAAGCAGAATAAGCTCAATATGCTTGAGGTGTCAGCCGAGGAGATACTTTCAGCAATAAAAGCCTATCCGAAAAATGCAGACCTGTCTAAGGCTATTCTTGCAACGGTTCAAGGGGTTTCGCCTATTATATGTCGAGAAGTTGCACATCTCACAGGCAGAGGAAATGATGTATTTTCAAAGGAACTAACCGCTGAAGATGAAAAGCGTTTGCTATATTTCTTAAATAGAATTATCGAAACAGCTAAGAATATAAGCGGTTCGCCTATACTCATAAAGGATAACACAGGCAAACCAACAGATATTTCGTTCCTTGATATAACACAATACGGAAATAGTGTTTCTATCGAACACCCCGAAAGTTTTTGTAGCCTGCTTGATGAATTTTATTCAAGGCGAGATTCTATCGAGAGAATGAGAGCGAGGTCACAGGATTTATCAAAGCTTTTGACTAACCTTTGTGAAAGAATTTCCCGAAAAATTATCGCACAGCAAGCAGAGCTTATGGCTTGCGTAGATAGAGAGCATTTGAGAATTTGTGGAGATATACTTGAAGCAAATCTTTATAGAATAAAAAAGGGCGATGAATTTTGCGAGGCGGAGAATTTCTATGATGAAAACCTTGCTAAAATTAAGATTAAATTAAATCCAGCCCTTTCTCCAACACAAAATGCTCAGAAATATTATAAGGATTATCGTAAGGCTAAAACAGCCGAACAGATGCTCAAGGTTCAGCTTGAAAAGGCACACGAGGAATTGCAATATCTTGAGGCTGTGCTTGATTCTCTTGGCAGAGCGGAAACAGAAAGAGAACTCAATGAAATCCGCACAGAGCTTGCAGAGCAAGGCTATATCCGTACAAATCGTAAAAAGCAGAAAAAGGAAGCCACACTTCCACCGCTTGAATATAAATCCAAGAGCGGATTTACTATTCTTGTCGGCAGAAATAACCGCCAAAATGATAAATTAACTCTAAAGCAAGCTGATAAAAACGACTTTTGGTTTCATACTAAAGAAATTCCTGGTTCACATACGATTATAGTCACTAATGGACAAACTCCTGATGATGATACCATTCTTTATGCAGCAAGTCTTGCGGCATATCATAGTAAGGCAAGAAATGCAGGAAAAGTTCCTGTTGATTATACAAAAATCCGCTATGTTTCTAAGCCACAGGGTTCAAAGCCCGGTATGGTAATCTATGTCAACCAAAAAACTTTATATGTAGAGCCTATGGAAAACTAAAAGTTGAAGTCAGGAGGTCAAATAAATGAAAAAGCAGATTAGATATATTATTATCGCAGGAATAATTTTAGCTATTCTTATCGGAGCGTTAGTTTTCTTGCTTACAATGCCAAATAAAGAAGATGAAAGCACAAGTACAAGCTCCAGTACGGCAACAACACTCATTGAGCAGGCAACAGGTAATATAGAGAAAATTGTAGTACAAAACAGCGGTGGAACATATACACTTATGGGTTATGGTGCTCAGGTTGAGAGTACAGTCGAGAGCAGTGGTGAAACAAGTACTGTTACAACAACAGAAATGGTCTTTACAATGCAGGAGCATAGCTCTTATCTTATAGACAAGGATAAATCAGATGCCCTTGCCTATGATTGTGCGAATCTTGTTGCCTCTAAGGTGGTTAATGCTAATAATAATCCAGATTCCGACTATGGTCTTGATAAGCCTCGTGCTACTGTAACAGTCAGCTTTTCTGATGGTTCAGAAAAAACCATAAAGGTTGGAAATGATGTTCCGGACGGCAAAAGTGCTTATATAAGAATGGGGGATAGCAATAAAATTTATGTTGTTGCTCTCGATTCAGTAAATAGTATGCTTGTTGAAAAGCTTCAGATGTTCGATAAAACCATACTTAACAGCCTTAGTGATGACGAAACACTTAGTCTGCTATCTGTAACGGGTTCAGGCAGAAAGAAAGCACTCAAGCTTGAAAAGAAAGCTTTCTCTAATATCTCAAGTTATTATCTTTCATCACCAAATCAGGCGGCTTGTGATGCAGATAAAATAGAAAGCTTGTGTGATTCGAGCTTATTCCCACTTGTTGCAGATTCTGTTGCTGCAATAGATGTTAAAGAAAGTGACCTGAGCAAATATAACTTAGATAAGCCATATTATATTTTAGATGCTAAGACAAGCACACGCTCATATAAAATTCTTGTTTCTAAGCCTGATAAAGACGAAAATTGTTATATTATGCTCAATGGAGCTGACATTATCTATAAAATTGAGAGTAGTGTTATTGATTTTATGGGCGGAGATGGCAGTGACATAGTGTCAAAAACTATTTTCTATCCTAATAATCTTAAACTAAAATCTGTTGATGTTTCTTATGGCAAGATTAAAGATACCTATACTATTGAAAACACGGTTACAAAGAATAAAGATGGTGTAGATATTACTACAACAAAGGTTTATTATAATGGTGAAGAAACTAACATTACTTTATTCAATAAGTTTATGAGAAATCTTTCTGTTTTGGAAAGAGCAGAAAAAATTCCATCATATGACGAAAAATCGAATCCGGTTTTAAGCGTATCAGTTACATATACTGATGATACAATAGATACTCTTGAAATTTATAAGGGAGATAAAAAAGCAATAGTTGTATTAAATGGTAAGGCTGTTGGCACAACTGAGCTTGAAACGGCTGAAAAGCTTAATAATTGTGCGAAGCTTCTTGCAACAGGTACAGACTTTGATTCTCTTGTTGAGGACGAAAATGAAACATCTGATATTAGCCAGGCGACTGCATAAAGGAGATTAAAAAATGGAAGAGCAGAGTAGATTGAAACAGTTATACACAAAGTATAAAGAAATGATTCTCTATTTGGTTTTTGGTGTACTTACAACAGCTTTGAACTATATAGTTTATTTCATTTTTGCAGTTCCGCTTGGTGTTCACTATGAGATTTCAAACTGCATTGCGTGGGTAGCAGGTGTAATATTTGCATTTTTAACAAACAGAAGTATAGTATTTAATTCTCAGGCAAAGGGCTTCAAGAAGAAATTTATTGAAGCAATAGAATTTGTTGCCGCAAGATTATTCTCGCTTGTAGCAGAAATGGTTATTCTATGGTTCTTTATAGACATAGTTCCGCTTTATCCTGATGAAAAATGGAATAGTCTTATCGCAAAATTCATAGGTGCAGTAGTTGTTGTTATACTTAACTATATTGCAAGTAAGTTTGTTATTTTCAAAAAGGATAAAGATGAACCGAAAGAATAAAACTCTTGTTTCTGAAAGTTTATATTAGGAGTTGTATTTTGCTGTGAATGATATAAGATATATTTGTCCCATTTGCGGAGAACATCTTGCAAGAATTGAAAAAAGTTTTGTTTGTGAAAATAATCATAGCTTTGATATTGCAAGACAAGGCTATGTCAATTTACTTCCAGTAGGTCAGAAACATTCCTTAAGACCTGGTGACGATAAAGAAATGCTTAATGCTCGTAGAAATTTTCTGAATAGTGGATTTTATGAGCCAATCGCAAATAGCGTTACAAGTAAAATACAAACACTTACAGCTAAGCAAAAAGCACCAGTAATAATAGATGTCGGTTGTGGTGAGGGCTATTATACACGCAAAATAGCGGATAATATAGTAGGCTCGCATTGTGTCGGTGCAGATATTTCAAAAGATGCCACAAGAATGGCGTGTTCTCGTGGCAAGGATATTGAATATTGTGTTGCGACAGCCTCACATTTGCCTTTTGAATCTAAAAGTGTAGATGTTATAACAGCGATGTTTTCACTTGTCTGTGAAGATGAGTTTGCAAGGATTTTGCGTAATGGTGGCTATATTGTCGAGGTTACAGCGGGTACAGAGCATCTCATAGAGCTAAAACAGGTTATTTATGATGAGGTTTTTCCGCAAGATAAGCACCCAGCACCTTGTGGAGAAAAATTCAAAGAAATTTCTTGCGAAAATTTTAGTTATAAGATTGATGTTAGCGGTGATTTGCTGAAATCCCTTTTAGAAATGACACCACATATTCGCAGAATAAACCCTGAACACAGAAGGCGTTTAGATTCTCTCGAAAGCCTAAGTCTGACAATCTCCTATTGGCTGACAGTAAGACAGGCTAAAAGCTAAGCAACTTACTTGTGGCAAAATTGCATTTACAACAGGTTATGGAAGATTTTTACACAGTTTAAGTAATTACCAATAAACTGCTGAATGGGCAACCAAAGTTCGCACTATGATTAGCTATCGAAAAGCTACAAATAAAAATGCTATCACAATATCAAGGTTGTGATAGCATTTTTAGATTTATCAAGAAATTTACTTATGATTTTTATGCTTTGATGAGCAACCACAATCTTCGTCAAGCTCAGTTGACTTAGGTGGGAAAAATTCGTCTGTCGGGAAATCTATTCTGCTGAAAAGCTCGCAAGGATTATCGCAAGAGGTTACACATTCCTTATCAGGAATGCAGAAATCATACGCAGGAATCATCATCTGCACATTTCTCTCAATCTGAACGATTGTGAATATACCGATTGTAACAAGAACCTCTTTTTCAGATTTATCCCCTTGAAATTCTCCGCCATATTTCTTGCAGATACACTCAGGTATTCTGCAAGGTGGTGGACAGCATTTCTTTTTCTCACAAAGCTTTGCCGAAAGTGCTATCGGCTCGGCAACCTGTACAGTTGCCTTTGGAAGATTACGAACAAACATATTTTGGTGGTCAAATTCATCAAGCTTAAAATCAGAGCTGAATACCTTTACATTTCCCTCACTGCCATAGAGAATGACTTTCTTGCTAAAGACAGATAAACCAGAAACTGTTACAGGTACAGCCGCAGGCTGCATAAATACATCAAGGCATACATCAAAGAAGAAGGTCATATCCACAGAGTAAAAGCCCTTATGGAATGGTACAGGCTCTAAATCAAGCAGAACCGTTATAACCTCAACATCACGCAGTCTTACATTAGTTGCCTTATCAATTATATTTTGTGTTGGGGGAGTAAAATAAACCTCTAAATCTTCAAGACAATCCTTATCTCCGCATGAATCATAAACTCTTTGAGCGTCTATGCAAACGGTTTCGTTAAAACCGCCATTTTGAGAGCAGTTATTAACTTCTCTTGTATCAAATTCATTTTCTGCCATATAATTACAAAGCTCCCTTCATAGAATGGATTACAGTAACATTCTATGTGGGAGCAGTAGTTTTGTGCAATTATTTTATAGAAAAGGTCTTACGCTATGAGCAAGGTGTTCTTCAAGCTCAATAAGGCGTTTTGTGATTTGTTTTGAGGTTTCGTCCGCCGCTTTATATTGATTAAGGTATCGGCTGAGAGATTTCACACCCATATTGCAACCGTCAGTGATAAGGTCGGCAACAGTGCCGTCAGATTCATTAACAGCAAGCTTCATATTTGTTTTAAGCCACGACATACTTTTCGCCATAGCGTTGGGGTCTTTGCCGTCATCGTGGTATTTATCAAGTAAAAGCTGAATTTGATTTTCAAGCTTTTCGTGGTCGTTTTTGCAACGGTCGAGATGTTTTTTAAGGTCGGTATTGCTTACATAGTCGAGTACATCTTCTATACTTGCTACGCCCATTTTTATTCCAGCATCACATTCTCTTAAAAGCTTAATGGTATCAGATTCTATCATAAAATTCTGCCTCCGTTTTTATTTTATAGAATTAGTATGGGCAAAGTTTTTATCATTATTATAAAGTTAAAAATTTTTAATAAATTTATAACTTATCTATATATTGGTTAAAACATTTAAACTCTATGGCTGAATCTGACTACATTCGGCATATTCTGACAAGTTGACTTTTAGTTATTATCGTTATATAATATAAGTTACACCTTAGGATTATTATAAGGAGGAATAGCTATGACAAAGCTCTATCTTGCCATACCTTGCTATAATGAAGAAGAAGTTTTGCTTGATTCCGCAGAAAAGCTTTTTAATAAATATAGACAGCTTATGAAAGCAGGCAGAATTTCTAAGGATAGCCGTATTGTATTTATAGACGATGGTTCATCAGATAAGACATGGAGCATTATTCAAGGACTTCATGAAAAAATACCTATGTTCAGTGGTATTAAGCTTAGTTGCAACAGAGGTCATCAAAACGCCCTTCTTTGCGGTCTTATAACCTTAAAGGACTATGCAGATGCAGTTATTTCTATTGATGCTGACCTTCAGGACGATATTGATGCAATCGACAAAATGCTTGATAAATATGAACAGGGTTCGGATGTTGTTTATGGTGTTCGTTCAAGCAGAGAAACAGACACAAAGTTCAAACGCTTTACAGCAGAGGCATATTATAAAATTCTGAATAAGCTTGGTGCAAAGACTATCTTTAATCATGCCGATTTCAGACTTATGAGCAAACGAGCTTTGAATATCTTTGCTGAGTATAAAGAGGTTAATATCTTTCTTCGTGGAATGGTGCCAATGATTGGCTTAAAAAGCGATATTGTTGAGTATGAACGCAAAGAGCGTCTTGCAGGCGAAAGCAAATATCCATTAAAGAAGATGCTTGCCCTTGCTTGGGAAGGTATAACATCTCTTAGTGTTAAGCCTATAAGAATTATTACTTTTATAGGACTCATATCCGTACTTATCAGTATAATTATGCTGCTTATATTCCTTATTCAGTGGATATGCGGAGTAACAGTTGCCGGCTGGACAAGCATTATCTTCTCAATATGGCTTCTTGGTGGATTGCAGATTTTTGCAATCGGTATTGTTGGCGAATACATAGGTAAGATTTATCTTGAAACAAAGCATCGCCCAAGGTTTATTGTTGAAAAATTCCTTCATGATGAAGAAAAGCCAAATAGCTAAAATTTAATATTCAAAAGATTAAACGACTTGAAATCTCAAATTCAGATTTCAAGTCGTTTTTTAGTTATTTTTTGAGATTAAGCCTTAGTGTGCGAAGATAGGCTTTGTGTTCAGGACTTACTCGAAAGCTTTCTATTGCTTTTTGAATGGTTTTGTTATGAACCCACGGAGTAAGTTTTTTTTGCTCAATAAATTTAATTGCCGAAGAATATTGCTTTGCAAGAGCTGTTGCAAAATACCACGCAATCATCATATTTATGTAATATTCATCGCTAATGATTTTTGAGGCAAGCTCAAGGTGGTTTTCTTCAAATTTTTCATCAAGAAAATATCGCATAAGCATACCAAGTCCATATCTTACAGTATAAGCTTGTTCTGAATTTATCCATTCGTTTATTTTTATAAAAAGTTCGTCTGTATGTCTGGCAAAAATTTTTGGCGACATTAAATCGCAGGTTGCCCAGTTATCTATATAGGGAAGAAATTCATCTGTTAAGCTTATAGCCTTATCATAATCCTTTATGGGTTCGATAAGTAACGAGTGAAGATTATTTTCCTCATAATATTTATGTGGAAGTATTGTTAAAAACTCATCAGCATCAGCAGTTTTTGCAAGAGATTTTGCATATTTTCTTAGAATCGGCATTCTTATGCCGATAATAGTTTCAGGATTGACTGTCGGCATAAGCTTTGAATGAAAATTTTTATATTCTAAATCTTGCAAGGAGAGAAGCTCAGCACGAATCTTATTTTCTGTATTCATAGTATGCTACCACAGCTTTCAGCCTCTTGCTTTAAGTAATTAACAATTTCTTTTTCACTTTTCATTTTGAGAACATTTTCTGCAACTTTTTTTGCGTGAGCCTTGCTCCATTTTGAGATAGCTCGTCTTGTTTTGAGAGTTACTGCTGCCGAAACGCTGAATTCATCAAGTCCGAAAGCTATTAAAAGCGGTATCATAAGAGGGTCGCTTGCTGCCTCACCGCACATTTCAACTGGTATTCCTGCTTTGTGTCCACTTTCAATAATATGCTTTATAGCACGAATTACAGAAGGGTGAAAAGCAGAATATAGGTAGGATACATCATCATTTCCTCGGTCTACTGCCATAATATATTGTGTCAGGTCGTTTGTTCCTATGCTGAAAAAATCGACTTCTTCGGCGAGAATATCTGCTATCATCATTGCTGATGGAGTTTCTATCATAATGCCGACTTCGATATTTTCTTCAAAGCATTTTTTATTTTCCTTGAGCTGTTCTTTTGCAGCTTCAATAGCTTTTTTAACAGCTTGTACTTCTTCTATACAGGTTACGAGCGGAATCATAAGCTTTATTTTTCCGTAAATGCTTGCACGAAGAATAGCTCTTAGCTGTGTGAGAAAAATATCCTCTTGTTTCAGGCAATATCGTATAGCTCTGTTGCCAAGATATGGATTCTCTTCTTTCTCAATATTAAGATATGGAATTATTTTATCTCCGCCAATATCAAGAGTTCTGATTTTTACGGGCTTATGTCTGAATGTAAGTGCTGTGCGTTTATATTCAGTGTATTGCTCGTCCTCTGTGGGAAGTCTGTCTTTCTCAAGAAACATAAGTTCTGTTCTGAAAAGCCCGATACCCTCAGCAGTACACTCCTTGGCTTTTAAGGCGTCATCTGATGAAGCGATATTGCAGAAAAGAAGCTTTTTATCTCCATCGGCTGTAACTGTTGGAGCATTTTTATATTTTTTAAGTTCATTACGCTGTTTTATGTATTGGAGCTGTTTTTTGGAATATTCTGCAAAGGCTGCTTTACTTGGAGAAACAATAACATCACCTTTGTTTCCGTCAACAATAACAGTATTACCATTTTTTATATTTTGAAGTGCATTATCTACACTAAGAACCGCTGGAATACCTAAGGCACGAGCGATGATTGATGAATGAGAGGTTGCTCCGCCATTCTCTGTTATGATTCCTACAATGTTTTCACTATTTATTCCTGAGGTCATAGATGGAGTAAGAACATCTGCCACCACTACTGTTTCAGGAGGTGCGTCTTTGAGATTTATTTCTTCTATGTTAAGCAAAATAGCTAATAATGAATTTTTTATATCAAGAACATCTGTTGCACGCTGATTAGTCAGTTCATCATCGACAGAGGAAAACATTGAAATGAAGGAATCGCAGATTTTAGAAACTGCGTATTCTACACATTGACCACTTTTTATAAGGCTTTCGATTTCGCCCTGCATATAAGGGTCTTTGACCATTATTATATGACCAAAAAGAATTTCTGCCTCTTTTTCGCTTGCATTAGTGGCAATATTGTTTGCCATTTCCTTCGTTCTAATAATGAATTTTTCTACCGCCTTGTGATAGCGTTCAAGTTCCTCATTAATACTTCTGATAGCATAGCTATCAAATTTTATATCATGGCTGCATCTGGATTGTGTCAGGCATTGAGAGAAACTCTGACATCCATTGTTCTATGCAAACATCATGGTAAATAGGTTTTCTGTTCAGTCGCCTGGTGTGACGACTTTGTCAAAATGAACTTCTTTCAGCCTCCCTTCTTCAAAGACATAATCCCGCATATATTCATTTTCCTCATGAATATGAAGCTGGCTGGTGACGTCGAGGGAATCGCTCGGATTTCCCTCGAGCCAGATGGTGACACCTCTGTCTTCCAGAGATGACAGTTCCATAAAAAGTTGATTTTTCTGCTCAAACATCAACATATCCTCCCCTGTTAAGATGTAGACCAAAAGGAAACGCATAAGGATACAGTTTCGTGATAATCCTATTATTCAAAGTAGACGTTTCTTTTGGATAGTATCTGCACAACTGCTATAGCATGCTTTGCAGAAAAGAAAATAAATCTTTTTCAATATGAAACGGATCCGGGAAAAAAGGAACAGACCGTATGGAAAGATGGCATGCTGCACGTTGCTTTAGAATGTTTACTGTTTCCCCATATAAAATAAAACAATGAACTGCCGGTAAATAATTCTTTACTGGTAACGGAATCTGCTGCAAAGTGTCAGAAATGGATCTTTTCCATGGAGAAAGACTTCCAATGACAATTTTAGAATCGCACCGCAGGAACTCGCCCATATTTTCCCCGGTTAAGGTGCCAAAGTCGAGCAGCAGACAGAGGTAGCCTGCATTTAAAAATTCCGGGATCATAGATGTATCCACATCTGGATAATAGTGGGTTCCATAAATCGAAATATAATCATGGCCTTCCTTCGAACGCTTTGGCTTTGTACCGGCAGAGAATGTGGTAAGTTTCCTCAATGCGTGGGTATCGTTAAGCTCTAAACAGGCGGTGGACATGCGCAGCTTGGAAGCACAGTAATTGGACAGTGCGATGGCAAGATGCGTGACACCACAGCCTCTGTCACAGCCGCAGATCCCGATCGTCATTTTTTGAATGGCAGTCTTTTTTTGAAATGGTAAAATGGTCGTTTCCTCCTTTTGAAAGAAAGTATGTCGAAAAATAATTGCCGTTTTTCTTCTGTACCGGAAAATGGATCCCGGTCGAATGGAAAGCAGTAGATTTTTCTGCCGGTTTTTGCAGCGATCCGCCTTGCAGCAGAACGGTTATCATAATTGCACAGGAATGCTACATGGTCAGACTGCGCGAACCGGTTTGCGGTAAAGAGAACGTGTTCTATATCCCAGAGACTGCCGCTGAGTATGAAAATACTCTGCTCCCAGGGCTGTAGTGAGAAGACAGAAGGGTCATACACACCACAGTCATAAACTGTGATACAGTCCTTTGGCTCCGGCACGACGACGCCTGGACCATAATCCGGAATGCCACGGAAAAACTGGTGGTAAAGTATACCATCGGTTTCCCGGATGAATGAATTCGCGCGTAACATGGAATGCAGACTGTCAGATGCATGATGTTCCATGTAAACAGCGGGATATCCGGACTGGTTCAGACAGCTTACAAGGGAAATGGAAATGTGTGTGGTTCCAACTCCGGCTTTACTGCCAAAAACAAATATTTTTCTTGTGAGATGCGAAACAGGATCATACGCTGCTGTTAATTCCTTTTCGAGATCTTCCCGAAAAAGG
>ERZ772872.3533-NODE-3533-length-11596-cov-4.984230_pt1 | contig 11596 bp, 9 predicted proteins | sample MGYA00512132_ERZ772872 | MGnify/ENA primary metagenome ERZ772872 (study PRJEB29015, sample SAMEA2737724) | human gut metagenome | biome: human gut; feature: human-associated habitat; material: faeces | place: China | collected 2012 ... | reverse complement strand
TTATCATCCATTACAACCTGTCCTCCAAGTCCAACTCTGTGTCCTCCGGGAATTGTAATATATCCGTTACGAATGCTACTTTCAAAAGAATAAGCCGAATATTCAGTTATCAGATTAAAAGCTGTTTTAATATCTTCCTCATTTACAATATATTCTGAAATTACATATTCATTATTCTTAATAAAAATTATTAAAGGGCAATTAATACGCAACCTAATTTCAGTTAAATCATTAAAATCCATCCACTGATTTTCACATTTATTTCTGATGGCATTTCTCACATTAGGCGGTAAATATTTTTCAATTATTTCCATCTTTTCAATCTCCTTATGAAAATATATGTGAAAAAACTGCTATTATTCTATTTACTTTTATGAAATATAAAGTAAAATAATATTAAGTACACATATTATTTTATGTAACAATTTTATAAATAATTAGGAGGAGCTTATGAAAAATACACGTATTATAGGCATAATTTCAGTTACAGTGCTTCTACTTAGCACAATAACAATCTACGGATATGAAAGTTCAGGCAACAAAAACATTAACACTTATGAAGCTACTCAGGAATCAACACCAAGTGTTACAACAATTCCTGCAACTACAACACCTGTAACTACTAATCCTACAACCAAGCCGGTAACAACTACTAAACCGGTGACAAAACCTACAACAAAGCCGGTGGCTACTACTAAACCGGTGTCAAAACCTACAACAAAGCCGGTGGCTGCTACTAAACCTACAGCTACAAAGCCTAAAACTACAACAGCTGCTAAGAACAATGTTAAAGAAACAACAAAGATTTACAACAAAGTAAAATCTATTTCATTAGACAAGAAAGCTATTCGTTTAAATAAGGGGGACAAAAGAACTCTTACTTCTTACGTAAAATACAAGAAGCGTAAAAAAGGAGTTAACGAACCTTTAATCTGGAAAACATCAAACAAAAAAGTTGCTACTGTTTCCCAGAAAGGTGTGGTAAAAGGAAAATCAAACGGAAAGGCATACATAACTTTAAAATCAAAAATCACAGGCAAAACCGTAAAATGTAAAGTTACCGTAGCAAAGACAAAATACGTTGCCTTCACTTTCGATGACGGTCCGGGAATCTACACAGACAAGCTTCTTAAAGCTTTAAACAAGAACAATGCAAAAGCAACATTCTTCGTAGTTGGCTCATGTGTAAACTCACATAAGACACAATTAAAGAATGAATATAAACTTCATATGGAAATAGGTAGCCATACATACAATCACAGCAACCTGAAAACTTTATCAGTGCCACAAATCAAAAAAGAACTTGGCTCAACAAATAAAGTAGTAAAAAGTGTAATCGGTACAACACCTACGCTACTTCGTCCACCATATGGAAGCTATAATAAAACAACAGGAAAGTACGCAGGCGTACCAATGATATACTGGTCAGTAGACACACTTGACTGGAAATACAGAAACGTAAACTACGTATCAAGTACAATCCTAAAAGAAACAAAAGCTTGGGATATCGTACTTCTACACGATATACACCAGACATCAGTAGACGGATTTATAAAGGCGTTGCCAACACTTAAAAAGAGAGGTTACGAACTGGTAACAGTAAGCGAATTGTACAGCCTTAAAGGCAAAAAACTTAAAAACGGAGTAATGTATTTTAGTCCTAATAGGGATTAACTTTTCCACAAAAAAGAACAACCAACTCAACGAAAGCACACTTTTGCTGCTCTAGGCTCGTAGTGGTACTAAGAATCTATGACAGTTTCACTGCCCTATCTTCTAAGAACCGACGGCCTCAAAGTGCTTTCTTTAGAGTTGGTTGTTCTATTTTTATAAATTTAATTGATTTTTGCTCTAAAATTTTAACTTAAAAAATTTTCCGTTTTGCCATTAAAATCTTAGACTAAGAGTTCTTTTACCATTTCACCGTTAAATTCTACTTTTTTAAGATTGTTTACTTCGATTTGGTATAATGCGTTAGCTGCCAGATGTTCAGCTGCCTGTTCTAAATCTCTTATTCCGCTTGTGTTTTTATATATTTCCATTACTGCATCAAGTGCTTCTTCTGTCATTACACATTCGTCTTCTTTTAGGCTCATTCTCTTTAATACCTTTGGAAGTGCAAATTTTGAAAAGATGATTTTCTTTTCTTCGATTGTGTAGTCAGGAATGTCTATTACTGCAAATCTTGACATTAATGGTGCGCTTATCTGGTCTTTCTCGTTAGCTGTTGCAATTGGGTAAACACCAACTGTTGGAATCATACATTCCATATAGTTGTCTGTAAAGCCAAGATTGTCAAGAAGTGTTAATAACACGTCTGCCGGATTACCATTACCCTTTCCTGATGCTGCTTTGTCTAATTCGTTTATGATAAATACAAGGTTAGACTCGCCTGCCATTGAGAAGGCATCCATTATAATTCCCGGTTTGGCGTTTGAGTAAATACGTGAGCTACCTGTTAACTGTTCAGGGTCGTTGATTGAACTCATATCAAGTGTTGTCCAAGGAAGTTTTAATATCCTTGCAACTGCATAAGCTATCTGTGATTTTCCTGTTCCTGCAGGTCCAATAAGTAAAAGTCCGTATGCAGGAAGTGTATGTGTACGGTTAATCTGGATAATTGTTTCCATAATACGCTGTTTTACCCGTTCCATACCATATAATTCTTCGTCTAATATTTTTCTTGCTTCCACAGGATCAATAGCTTCAAAATAATTATTTTTCCACTGAATGTTCATCATAATTGAAAGTGCTCTCTGTGCGTGATGTCTTTCTTCCTGTGAAACTTCATTTGAACGGGCAACTGCTAAGTTTCTTCTTGCCCAAAGTCTGATATTATCAGGTAAAGTTCTTCCGGCACAGTTCATAAAGTCAGTAATACTCTGAATACTTGTAAGCTTCATGCTGTCCCCTTCTTCTTCCTGATCCTCGTCTAATTCTTCTTCAATAGGAGGATTGCTTGCAAGAAGTCTTTCGATCATAAACTGAAGGAATCCGTCTTCTGCTGAAAGCTTTGTAACTCCCCCTGCTGCTGTTTCCCTGATTTTGTAAACAGCATAACCATTCTCTGTATTCTCACCTGAAAGTCTTACATTAATATGGTTTTCACCTAGCCACTTTAATAAACTTACAAAACGTGAATCTATTTTTAAAATATCTGCTGTAACTGTTCCGTCTTCCTCTTCAAACTCAAAAGTTGTAGCTTTTGTAGGATTAGTGAACTTACCGCTTGAGTGATGTTTCCACTGTCTTTTCTTATTGTCCAATACTAATATTGGCTTCTCTGCTGAAGTTGTTTTCTCATTAGAGCTAAATGTTGTATATGTACATACAACTCCTTTTTTCTCCTCAGGTGCATTGTTAAAATCAAATACTGGCATAACTTCTACTCTCTCTTTTTTCTTTTTTATTCTCTGTTAATTTTAAAGCATATTTCAAAAATTACAACACTTTTAATAGAAATAATGTATTAAATGTAGTACATTCCCTGATTGTATTCGTCATAATCTTTGTAGCTGCTTTCTAAGTCTGCCAAAGTGGTGTTTTCAAGTACTTCATCCAGTCTGTCATTGATTTTGTCAATAATTAAGTTCTGAATTGTTAAGGCAATTCTCGGATTTTCGCTTTCTGATACTTCTTCTCTCTCAATTTTGTATGCACCATCTAAAGCTTCGATAATTGATGCCACTGTAATTTGTGAAGGGCTGTCCCCAAGTAAATATCCGCCCTGAGCACCTTTTATACTCTTAATAATTCCTGCACGTCTTAATGAGGCAAAAATATGTTCCAAATACTGTGGTGAAATTCCGTTTCTTTCTGCAATGCTTATTAATGAAACATGACCTTTTGTAGAATGAATTGATAAATCTATTAAGGCTGTTAATCCGTATCTGCTTTTCTTTGATAAATTCATTTTTCTCTTCCTTTTCTCTTTTATAATTTCTTTTCCCGATTTTTATGATTTTAATGTAATTTGTACTTTTCCTACTTATTTGGTAGGTATTATATTAGTACTCTAAATCTTTTATTTAATTTTGTCAAGTTCTTGTATATTTTTCCATATTATATTACTATTTATACTATAGTACGCAGGGGGCAATTTTTGTCCCACTTATATAATTTTTAGGAGGCACATATGAGCGATACATATATTTCAGATTCTATTAAATACATTGGTGTAGATGATACTACTTTAGATCTTTTCGAGAGCCAATATATTGTTCCTAACGGGGTTTCATACAATTCGTACATTATTATGGATGAAAAAATTGCTGTTATGGACACTGTTGACCAGAGAAAGACAGACGAATGGTTTGATAATCTTAATAAGGCATTGGATGGAAAAACACCTGATTATCTTGTTGTTTCCCATCTTGAACCTGACCACGCTGCAAATATTCAGAATTTTGTTGAAAAATATCCTACAGCTAAGTTGGTTTTAAGTATGAAAGCTAAAGCAATGATGCCACAGTTTTTTGAAATTGATAACTTGGATGATATTTGCATTACTGTTAAAGAAGGCGACACACTTGAACTTGGTGAGCATAAACTTACTTTTATTATGGCACCTATGGTTCACTGGCCTGAAGTAATGGTTGAATATGAAGAAAAAGAAAAGATACTTTTCAGCGCAGACGGATTTGGTAAGTTTGGTGCTCTTTCTGCTGATGAAGATTGGGCTTGTGAGGCTAGAAGATATTACTTTAACATAGTTGGTAAATACGGTGCTCCTGTTCAAACTCTTTTAAAGAAAGCTGCAAATCTTGATATCAAGACAATTTGCCCTCTTCACGGACCAATTCTTAAAGAAAATCTTGGATATTACATTGATAAATATAACACTTGGAGCAGCTATCAGCCTGAGGACGAAGGCGTTCTTGTTGCATATGCTTCAATTCACGGCAATACTGAAAAAGCTGCCAAATTAATTGCAAAAACTTTAGAGGAAAAAGGTGCTCCTAAAGTTGCCATTACTGACTTAACAAGAGATGATATGGCTGAGGCCATTGAAGATGCTTTCAGATATAGCAAACTTATTATTGCTGCTTCTTCATATGATGGTGGTGTTTTTCCACCTATGGAAGACTTTCTTAACAGACTTTCACACAAGGCTTACCAGAACAGAACTGTAGGGCTCGTAGAAAACGGTTCATGGGCTCCATGTGCTGCAAGGGTTATGAAAGGATTTGTTGAAAACATGAAAAATATTACAATATGCGATAACACCGTAACAATCAAGTTTACATTAAAGGATGCTGATATGGATAGTGTTAATGCATTGGTTGATGAAATCTTAAATAAATAAACTTTAAACAAAAAGGAGACTTGCATAAAACTTAAGTCTTATGCAAAGTCTCCCTTTTGTAAAGTTTATATATATTACGCAACAAGATTTTTGCCGATGTAATTATATACTTCTATATAGTTTCAAGTGCCTGTGAAAGATCATTTATTAAATCTAAATTAGAGCTTTGCCTAAGTTTTTGCATTCACTTTCTGCTTCTTCATCAGGTGTTTCCTGACAGATTACAAAATCACACGCCATAACGGCTCCATCACCGATACATGTTTCTTCCCATGTACGCATCCATTCACCATCACCCCATCCGTAAGAACCAAACAAAGCAATCTTTTTGCCTTTTAACTTAGGTTCACATTCCATAAACATTGGTTCAAATTCACTTTCTTCAAGCTGTTCAGCTCCCATTGAAGGACAACCAAATGCAATGGCATCATATGAATCCATCATTTCTGCGTTAAACTGGTCTGCAGGAAGAATTGTCGCTTCTCCGCCTGCTTCTGTTACTCCTTCTGCAACCTTAGTTGCCATAATTCCTGTATTTCCTGTTCCACTCCAAAAAACTACTGCTACCTTACTCATTTTTGTCTTCCTTTCCTGTATTGAAATGATTTATATGTATAGGGACTTTTTTATTATTTTCATTTTTTATTATATATAACGTTTATTATATACTTTTAATTTTCTAATATGTAATGATTTTCCATACAATTTATTTCATATATAACATTTATTATATATTTTCTTTCAAAGTCCTAATATATAACTATTTTATGCTACCGTAAGTTTTAAAACGCTCTTGCCGGCTTTCCACTGTTCCATGTAAATTCTTGTACATTTATTGAAAAGTTCAAATCTACGCTCAGCTTCACACTGGTCGCAATAAACTTTCCAACATCCACAGCACTTAAAATTTTTTCCCTTGTTTTTTATGAATCCTACAACGTCCCCCACCGGATATCCTAAGAACAATCCAATTTCGTGAGGGAACTCTGTAGTTTCATTTAATCTCATTTTAAGTTTTTCAATAGCCTTCTCAGGCTCTGTACTGTCGTACCCGTAATAGGTCAACACCTCTTTAACCCCCGGCTTCATTAAATCCTTCGCCAACATATCTATTCTATATACATAAATAAGGACTGATTTTTTACTTTTACGAAGAGTTTGGATTTTTATTCCTTTGCCGTTAAGCAAAAGATTTAATTCTGCCATGTCTTTTTCAAGTTGTTTTTCATTTATGAAGTAACAATTAATTAAACTTGCTGTTTTAAGTGATGCCAATGTAGGTGAGCATAAATCAATTATGTACTTTTCCAAAACATTATTTCTGCTCATAAACATCCTCCTTTAGACTTATACGGAAGAGGCTACTACACCTCCCCCTATAAATCCGGTTCAAAATGATTTATTCTTGGTTAGTTTTTCCTAACTGTCATTATATTGTCCTAACTCTAGGAATATTGCAAGCACTTTTTTTGATAAAATTTCCCAACTAGTTTTTTATACTTCTAGCTTCTTAATTAAAAATTTTTACCATATTCTTTAATATCTCTACAGCAAAAATCCCTACAGATTTAGTTTTTTCTAAATCTGTAGGGATTATACCTTTTGGTCCGTTGCCTAAATCCTATAGACTAATCTAATTTCGAAGCAACGGCATTATTATTTTGTTTTTATTTGTGATAAGGTTCGTTATTTATTATTCTATAACTTCTATAAATCTGCTCTAACAAAATAACTCTCATTAACTGGTGTGGAAAAGTCATCTTAGAAAAGCTAAGTTTAAAGTTTGCTCTCTTTGAAACGTCCTGATGCAATCCTAAGGAACCACCGATTACAAACACAATATGGCTTTCGCCCATTATTCCCAACTTGTTAATTTTGTCGGCAAGTTCTTCTGAATCAAGCATCTTGCCATTGATTTCCAATGTTATTACAAAAGCATCATCAGGAATATTTTTGAGAATTCTCTCGCCTTCCTTAGCTTTTATAATATCCATCTCTTTCTCAGTACTATTCTCGATGGTCTTCTCGTCTGCCACCTGAATAATATTAAGTTTACAGTATCTTGATAATCGCTTTGAATACTCATCAATGGCTGCTGTGTAAAACTTTTCTTTAATTTTTCCAACTGTTAAAACTGTTATCTTCATTAGTCCATTCCTTAGTTAATTCTTATAATAAATCTTATTAATTTCAAGTTACTTTCTAATTCTAAATAACTTTGAACCTTATTGATTTCAAGCTACATTCTAATTTGAAAGAACTTTAAATCTTTACAATTTATCCTTACTAGTTCCTCTTTTATCATTTTATTTAACTATAATGTTTCGCCTGGGTATTATACATTTTAAAATACAATCCCTTGGTATTTTCTATTAATTTCTCATGGCTTCCCTCTTCAACTACTGAACCATCCTCCAGAACTATTATTCTATCGCAGAATCTGCATGATGATAGTCTGTGAGAAATGTAAATTGCTGTTTTTCCATGGACCAGTTTGTCAAAGTTCTTGTATACTTCATATTCAGAAATAGGATCAAGTGCTGCCGTAGGTTCATCAAGAACAACTATAGGTGCATTCTTATACAATGCTCTTGCGATGGCAAGTTTCTGAGCCTGACCGCCTGACGGTTCAACGCCGTTTTCCACAAACATTTTATAAATATGTGTGGAATCTTTTTCTTCTAGGCTGGTAATCCAATCCTCAATTCCTGCAATCTTGTATATTTCTTCCAAGTCAACTTTTTTGTCCTGAAAAACTGTTACATTTTCCTTTATTGTAAAAGCAAAAAGTCTGAAATCCTGAAATACCACTGACAACAATCTTATATATCCCATAAAACTGTACTCTCCGGCTTCCCTGCCGTTTATTAATATTTTTCCTTCGTAATTATCGTATAAATGGCATAGTAACTTTATGAAGGTAGTCTTCCCAGCACCATTTTGTCCTACAATGGCAACATGTTCTCCTGACTTAATTGTTACTGACACGTTTTTAAGAATATATTTTTCTGTGTTTGGATATTTAAAACTTACATCCTTAAATTCAATTTCACACTTATTAAAATCTGTCAAAATATTTTCTGTTTCTTCTAAAGTTATATTGTCTGACAATCCATTTCCCGCTACTGAACCATCAAATTCATTGTCTTCAACAGCTACACTTTCAACAAAATCAATATAGAACTTTAAAACTGAAGATGTATAATTCATTTCAAGATATGAATTAACTATGTTTCTAATTGCACTTGCAAACTCGCCTGTAGCCTGAAATAAACTTGAAAACTCGCCAATGGAAATGGTCTTGTTAAAAATATTTACCACCAGCAATATATAAATGGTCATATCACTTACAGAATAAAATATGTTATTTACATTCCAATATTTCAAAAATCCCATGAAATATTTTTTACTTGTGTCATATATTCTGTCCACATAGCCGTCATATTTCTTTTCAAATATTTCTGACGCGTCATAAAGACGAATGTCCTTTGCATATCTGCTTTCCTGCAATTCAGTATTAAAATATGTACTGCCTCTTTCCACATTGCTCATTTCTTTGAAGAACTTACGTCTGCCCTTGTTTACTTTCGATGTGGTATAAGAGTTTACCGCAAAAGAAATAATTACAGGAATCATTAACCAAGGAATTCTTGTACAAACAAGAACCACAACTCCAAGTGCTACAAAGAACTTAGTGATAATGTTTGCCAGTGCTGTAATAAGACCATTAACCTGTCCTGTTTCATTTAATGCTCTTTCCGCATTTTTAATAATATCTAAAACATCTGTGTCCTCTGTATTTTTAAACTTCATTTTAATGCAGTTCATACATAAATTGGTTTTAAATATTCTGTCAAACTTTTCGCCAATTCTTGATATGTTTTCTCCTGTCCACTTCTTAAGGTTTGAACAAATAAAACTTCCAATACAAATAAAAGCTACCCAAAACACAATCCAAAACATATTTCTCTTAGATTCATCTGCAATTTCATCAATAAGATACTGGGTTCCAAGAATTGTTACAAAGGGAGACAGTGAATTTACAATTATGTTTAAAATAAGAAAAGCATAATATTTCTTGTCATTCTGCCACGCAAATTTTCCAAAAAACTTAAAGCAACGGATATTATCTTTATTATTTTTCATACTACTGTCCTCCCTCCATTTCAACTTTTAATGCTTCTACACCTTCATTGATTTCTAAATCAGCATCTTCCACATTATCGCTGTTTTTTTGTTTTTCATCATAATATTGTGACTGAATGCCAAACATATAAGCATATTTTCCATTCTTAGCCATTAGTTCTTCGTGAGTTCCTTCCTCAACAATTGTTCCATCTTCAAACATTGCAATCTTGTCGCAGAACCTTGTACTTCCAAGTCTGTGTGAAATAAAAACTGCTGTTTTTCCATAAATCATATTTTCAAATTCACGATACATTCTGTCCTCTGCCAACGCATCAAGTGCTGCTGTAGGTTCGTCCAAAATAACAACTTTTCCATCTTTATACAAAGCCCTTGCCATGGCAAGTCGCTGTTTTTCCCCTCCTGACAAATCAATTCCTTCTTTATCAAAAATTTTTAATAAATTAGTATGTATGCCCTTTTCGTATAAATTGATTTTTTCACTTAAACCACTTTGCTCCAGCACCTCATTTATCTTATTCATATCAGTTTTGTCTTCCTCTGCAAATGAAATATTCTGATAGATTGGCATTGCAAAACATTCCACATTTTGGAATACAGGTGAAAACAGTTTAAAATATTCTTCCCTGTTGTATTCTTTTATGTCAACATCATTTAAAAGGATTCTTCCTTCACTTGGTTCGTACAACTTCATCATAAGTTTTATGAAAGTAGTTTTTCCGGCACCGTTAACGCCAACTACCGCAAGTTTCGCTCCATTCTTAATGGTTAGATTAACATTCTTTAAGACATAATTATCGTGTCCCGGATACTTAAAGCTTACATTTTCAAATCTAAATTCAAACTTATCAAGATTTATTTCTGTAATGTGACCATCTTTTTCATCTGCTGTTTCCCTGTCTTCCTTCCAGTCAACAAAGTTTCTGTAATCATTAATCATAAGACTATTAGTTCTCATATCTGAATAAATCCAGTTAACATATCCTACTGACGCATGGAATGTAGATACAAGTCCAACATAAAGAACAAAATCTGATATCTGATACGCACCTGTAACAACATTGTAAACAAGCCATGTGTACATAAGAATCTTCTGAACAATCAATACTGATCCAAGGCTTACTTCCCACAAAACCATTCTGTTGTGATGCTTCCTGTTTAATTCTTTGTATGTTTCATTTACACCTGATAACTGATTGAAAAATGCATTTGACATATTAAAAAGTCTGATATCTTTTGCAAAATCAAAATTCTTTGTAGTTGACTCTAAGTAATTCATTTTACGCCATGTTGGTGCCATTGCATCTGAAAACTTGATCTTATCTCTTTTTGTAAAGAAAGATGAAATCTTTACTATTCCAAAAGATATTACAATGAAAATTATCATCATTAATATATTTTGGATTCCTATTAATGCCGCTGACAAAATCATTAATGTTCCCTGGGCAATAAAATTTCTACTTTGGTATAAAACTCCATGAAATCCCTTGCCTCTGTTCAATGCTGTTTTTGCTCTTTGGGCATAATCAAGAAAATCCGGTGATTCCATGTTTTTAAAGTCAGTATGAAATAACTTGTCCATTCTCTTCTTTTCAACATAGCCTTCTGTCTTTCGATATTCAAACTCGAAACTGTTGTAACATGTAGTGCTGATAACATCTAAAATCATCATTATTAAGCAAATAATTACTGTATACATAATTATTGTGTTAAATGGCAAATCATCCTCAATAAATGACAGCACATATTTAGGAGCATATGAATTTAACAAAGTACCCACTATGTCTCCTATAGGCTTAATTAATGTAATTGCCAGCAGTCTTAAGTTACTCTTTCTCTCAATATTCAGGGCATAAATAAAATTATTTAAAAACCCATACGTTTTCTGTTTTTCCATTTTTTTCTCCCATATTCGTCCGATTTATATTAACATCTTACCATATGGATTTTATGTTCTCAATCTTAATTATAATGTTTCGCCTGGGCATTATACATTTTAAAATACAATCCATTAATATTTTTTCATTTTCTCCCCCCATGTTTTCTTTGCCCGGTATATTCTTATTTTTTATCAATTAACTACTCGCAGACTTTTTTATTTTATTGACTGTTTATTTTTATCAAAATCAGTTATTCACTTGTTAT
>ERZ772872.3522-NODE-3522-length-11622-cov-20.117576_pt1 | contig 11622 bp, 9 predicted proteins | sample MGYA00512132_ERZ772872 | MGnify/ENA primary metagenome ERZ772872 (study PRJEB29015, sample SAMEA2737724) | human gut metagenome | biome: human gut; feature: human-associated habitat; material: faeces | place: China | collected 2012 ... | reverse complement strand
AGGGCATGAATGCACGCTTCAGGGGCTTGTCGGTCTGCAGGCCGACGATCTGCTCCAGATCTTTCAGGGTCTCGTCGATATAGCCGGGGCCGTAAGCGGTCAGGCTGCTGACGACTTCGGTCTCCATGTCCAGCACGCCGCCCTTGGCGCGCTCTTCCTTCTGCAGCTTCTGCAGGGCACCCCACAGCTTATCGGTCGCCTCGGTGGGGCCAGCCAGAAAGCTCTCGTCACCATCGTAAGGTGTATAATTCTTCTGGATAAAGTCGCGGACATTGACTTCCTCTTTCCAGATGCGGCCCTCAAAGCCTTCCCACTGTTCAAAATTGATCATTGGAACCTCCTTGCTCCATTTCATGCGCAAGTTAGCGCATTCTAACTACTGAGCCTTTGAAAAACCGCACTGCATAGGCGGCTTTCTGGGGGCGAAACAGTCTTGAACTGCCGTCTGCGGCAGCTCTGACTACAAGGTGTAGACAAAAATGAAAACCTGCCCACAAAATCTTGCGTTACTATAATAACAAGAACCACTTTAAAAAGCAATAGAAAACAAGTGGGTTTTCTTCCAAAGCAAGGGGGATTCTTTGGGCAGAATGTAGAAAAAAAGCTAAAACCCCGGCGACACACACCTTTTTCGGGAAAAAATGCAAATTGAGGGTTGACAAAACTAACCGCTTATGGTATCCTGTTCTCGCAGCGACGGTTAGCTATTTCTAACCACGATGCACCAAAAAACGGAACGTCTGCAAGCGCTCCGTTCTATTCCTCCATTCCATGCTCTCTTTTTCTTGGCAGGATGCAGCATTCTGGTTTGCTCTGCATCCGCTGCGCGGCACACAGGGCTCTGGTACGGCACTGTGCGCAGATGAAAACAAAAACGGGACACTCAGCTTGACCACCTGAGTGCCCCGATTTTTGTTTTGTCCCGGTCGTTTATCAGCTATCAGCCGCATCCCGGGGAGCGGACAACATCCTTTACACCACCGCATCCCGCAGCAGCTGGTAGATCGCCTTCGCATTTCCATCGGGGGAGCGGAGGGAGACGAATTTTCCGTTTACCTGGCAGACCCCGTCCGAATAGACGGTGAAAAGCAGGTTCTGGCTGGCATCGTCTGCAAAGCGCAGGGTGATGGAATGCGCTTCGTAGTCGTGGGAGTAGGAGCGGGCATTCTGGTTGAACTTCTGGTAGCAGCTCGCGTTTTGCAGGATCTTGAAAAATGCCTGATAGGTGTCATCGCCCGCAGAATAGGCGCGGGAGGTAACTACAGAGGGGCTCAGGCTGACGGTATCCTCCACACTGACAGAGACGGAAGTGCTTTTATTGATATCAGTTTTCAGGTCAACGCGGCGGTTGGAAACGAACAACAGCAAGAACAACACGACCCAGAGGGCCATGATGGCATAAAAACGGAGACTTTTGTTTTCCATAAGGCGTTCTCCTTTGGCAGGCCGCACAGCAGGGCGGCCAGAGAGATTCAGAGAGTACGCTTTCATTATAGTGCCGGAACGCGCAGGATGTCAACTGTTCTCCAGATGCTTCTGTGCCGCAAAGGTGCCTGCGGCGCTGGCGGCAAACACAAAATAGTAGCTTGCGATGCGGAAGAGCATCAGGGTGCTCATGGCTTCGCCGCTGGTCATAAAGCTGCTGAACACCAGCAGAAAGGCTGTTTCAATGGAGCCCATGCCTGCCACATTGGGCAGGGCGTTGGAAAGAAAGAGCATCAGGCTGGTGAGCAGCTGTACCTGCCAGAAGCTCAGCCCGCAGGAAAGCCCCATGAACCGGATGCAGAACCACGGCAGGGTGAACATCAGAAACAGCTTGAGGGTCTGCATGGCAAGGATGCGGGCACAGCGGCCTTTGTCGGCCAGCAGGAGGCGGCTCTCGGCGGCCAGGGTGTCCAGCTGCTCCAGCCACTTTTCCCGGCGGGTCTGCCACGGTTCTGTTTTGGGCAGAAAGCCCATGGCCCAGCGGGCCAGCCGCTGCACCAGCGGCGAGACACAGAGCAGCACCAGCGTCACGATGACCAGCGCCACCACGCAGTAGGCGGCGGGCAGATAGTGCATCACGCCGGAGGTGTTGGCGGCGAGCCAACGGTGCTGCAGCAGGAGCATCACAGTGGCATAGAGCAGAACGGTGGTCTTGTGGAATACATATTGCAGGGTCATCAGGCCCACACCGGGGCCCAGCGGCAGGCCGCAGTGGTAGAGATAATAGGACTCCATGGGCACAGCCCCGGCACCCAGGCCGACCACGTTGCCAAAGATGCCCACAAAGGCGGCATCCAAGCCGCGCCGCAGGGTGAAGCCCGGCAGGCGGCAGCGGATGATGAGCCAGCAGACGATTCCCTCAAGCAGGGGGTATGTCAGGCCGATGGCCAGCACCAGCAGCACCTGCCAGAAGGAGAGCTGGGCCAGCGCGGTCGAGATCTCGGCCCAGTGGCTGCTGAAGATGAAAACCACTACACAGGTCAGCGCCAGCAGCACCAGCAGAGAAAGGATCGCCTTTTTGCGGGAGGGCTGCTGGGGGGTGTTGGTCTGTTCCATGGGACAAGGCTCCTTTCACGATACTGCTTGCAGTATAACACAGCGGAACCTTGTTTTTGTGAACTGAAACAAAATTTTTCTCGTCACTTTGTGTGATATGATAAAAAAGAACCTCTCCGGCTCACTTCGTTCGCCAGCTTTCCTATAAGGAGAAGTGGCATTGCGAAGCAATGACGGAGAGGTTTTGTGTTACTTTTTCGCTGTCAGATCTTCCACAGCGGCCCGGAGCGTCTGCTCAAAGGCCTCCTTGGAATAATACTGCTCGTACATTTTACGGCATTCTGTCCGCATGGAGGCCAGCTCTTCCGGGTGTTCAATGGCGTGCTCCAGCAGGACAGCCAGCTGCCGCGGGTCGTCGTTGTGGTAAACGAAACCGTTCCGCCCCTCGGAGATGAGCCCGGCGGTGCCGGTGTGCTCCGATACGATGGACGGCTTGCCGAAGATCAGACCCTCGGTGACAAAGGTGGGCATGGGATCATCGCGGGAAGCGCAGACCAGACCGGTGCACTGCTCCATCAGGCTCTTGATCTCGTCACGGGTGAGCCGCTTGCAGTAGAACACGTTTTCCGGGTAGTCTGCGGTCAGGGCGCGGACGGAGTCCATCATCTCCTTGTCAGCGGCCTGGCCCACAAAGAGGAAGGAGGCTTTTTCCCGCACCTCGGGCGGCAGCAGGCGGATGGCCTTGCAGAAGATATCGTGGCCCTTGCGGCGCTCAAAGGAGCCCACCGTGGCAAACAGAGGGCGGCCGCGGTTGTAGCCCAGATCGGTGCGGACAAAGTTCTCTGCCGCGTAATCTGGCAGGCCGTAGATGAGCGGCCGGATCTCGAACTCGGGCCGCACGGCGTGCATGGCGTTGGCGGCGTGGCTGCCCACCGAGTAGACCCGAACATTCTCCCCCAGCTGGGTGGGGATCTGGTGGGCAATGTGGGGATAGCCTGCAAAGGCATCGTGGAGCCACCACAGCACCGGTACGGCGGTGCCGCTCAGGGCACGGACAGCCCGGGCCATGACCACCGTGTTGGCGATGACGAAGTCGGCACAGAGGGCCATGCCCCAGGCATCGGAGACATTGCGGCAGGACGAACGGGTGATGACCGAGGCCCCGGCATCCAGGAAGAGATGCAGGGAGCCGCCGTCACTGGGGCCCAGCACAAGTACCTCATACCCCATGCTGCGCAGCACCGGCACGGCACTCACCAGCACGATGGGCGCGCCGGTCATATCCAGCACATGGCTCATAATAAAGGCGCGTTTGCCATGGGCCGAAAACGCATCCTCGGCGCAGATGCCGCGCTCGTAGTGGAGCAGGGCCTGCGGGATGAGAGTGGGCTTAGTGCAGAGCTGCGCGGCCAGCGCCAGCAGCTCAGGCACATTTTCGGGGTCATGGGCGGCGGCGCGGCAGCGCTCCAGCAGGGTGCGGCTGACCACGGCGCAGCGGTTCTGCGCCTGCAGCGGCTGGCTCTGATAGAGGGCAGTTGCCCCGCCAAAGCCGAACACAGCGTTGCAGACGGCGTAATCCGCGCCGTCCTGCAGGGCTTTGGCAAAGTACATCAGGGCGGTGGACATCAGCTCCACGTCCTCGGCGGCCAGAAGCACGCCGTCCACGCTTGCGGTCAGTTCCCCGTCCAGCCGGTCCACCAACCGGAACTTACGGTGGAGCTGGTCAGTCAGGGTGGCTTTCAGGGCCGTGCTGCGGGCCGATGCGCAGACCAGCAGATAGGTGCTCTGGGTGTTGCTGTACTCCTGCAGGGCCAGCTGACGCTGCTGCAGGGGGGTGTAATTGTTGTACATGGCTGTTCCTCCGTTCCGCTTCTCAGTTTCCACGGTGGAACAGGCGCATCAGGCTGCGGATGGGAGCAGTGAGCTTCCAGCTTTTGCTGGAAAACACGCTTTCCAGCGAGGTCTCGTAGGCAATGCTCCGGGCCTGCAGATCGGCGTTTTTCTGGCACAACTGTGCGATCTCCTGCTGCAGGGCGGCCACCATCTGCTGCTGGGCCGCGGCATTCTGCTCCAGCTGCTGGATATGCTGCTTTTCGCTGTCCTTGCGCAGCTGGAGCTGCTGCACGCCCTGCAGCACGGCGCAGAACAAAGGCTCGTCCGTCAGGGTCTCCAGCGGGAAGTAGCCGTAGCTCACCACCAGCTTCATCCCGGCGGGATAGTGTGTGGTGCCCTCCAGCCGGTAGTTGGGGTCATCGCCCAGGAACAGGGTGCTGCCGCCGGAAAGGTTCAGGCCGTTGGTGGGTGCGCAGATGATGCGGTCATCTGAAAAGATCAGGTTGGTGATGCAGCAGGGCAGCTCACCCGGGTCGAACCGCAGGGCCTGTGCAGCCACCGGCAGCTCAAAGGTCGCGGTCACGGCACCGGTCAGCTCGTCGGTGGTGCAGTCGGGTGCGGTCAGGGTGTCCTTTTCCGAAAAGCCGAAGCCTGCGTCATAATAGAGCAGCGGCTGCAGCAGAGTGGGCGAGTCAGTATGCATCTCGCGCTGGGGGTGTGCCGCAAGGTAGGACTGCACCTTCTGTTCCAGGGCAAGGCAGCGTTCTGCCAGATGGGAAGCACCTTCGTCCGAAAGCTTGAGCTGCTGTTCCAGCTCGGCGATCTTTTCCTGCAGAGCCGCAGTGTTCTCAGGAGCTGCGTTGTTCATAACCGGATTCTCCTCATAATATTATTTCACTTCAGCAGAGGGGGCACCCTCTGCAAAAAATCAGTGTTTTGCCGCAAAATGACGCTCAGGCGCTTCGGTGCGGGCGCTGCGCCGGCGGGGCGCTTCCGCCGCCTTCTGCTCCCGGCGGGAGGTGAGCCAGAACTTCAGGTCCCGGCGGCGCACCAGCAGCTCGCAGATGAGCAGGGTGGAGCCCAGCGAAAGGGTGAACTGCAGCACCATGCCCAGCACCGGGTGAGCCGCAAACTTCTGGGGCATCAGGTACCAGGGAATGGCCGTGAGCTCCACGGTGTGGACGCAGAAGATGAACAGCGAACGGCGGCCAATGGCCTGGATGGCGTGGGTGACAACGTTTTCCACCCTGCGCTGGAACCAGATGACGATGGAAAGGATACCCAGGCCCGTTACGGCATCCAGCAGGATGCTCACGGGGCCGAAGGTCCACTCGGCCATCGAGACGCAGTCGGTGCTCTTGGTAAGAAGCACCAGTGCGGCCACAGCCAGCGCCGCCGCGATCATCCCGCCGCGCAGACGGGGCGAAAGGGGCTGATCAAAGATCTTATATTTCTTAGCAAGATAGCCCACATACAGGGCCGGAACGGTGACCATGCCCTGACCGATGCAAAAAGGGGCCTCCCAGGTGATGCAGATGCCCCAGCCTAACAGCATGGTACCCAGCACCGCCCAGTTTATGTACTGCTCCGGGAAGATATTCAGGATGAGATCCAGCAGGACCCATGCGATCATCAGCGAGAGCAGATACCACATGGGGCCGCAAGAGAAGAACAGCTGGCCGAAATAGGTGGCCGTGTGGGGCAGGCCCAGTGCAAAGCCGCCCAGCACCTTGTAGGTCTCGTAGGTGGCGTTGTGCAGGCTGCCGAACAGGCTGTAATGGATGATAAAATGGAACACGGTGGTGGCAATGCCGGTATAGATGTAAGGCTTGAGCAGCGTCTTGAACTGCTGGTCGATGCACTTGCCGATGGAGCGCTTGCGGAAGCCGTAGCCGCTGGCAATGTAAAAGGCCGCCATCAGGGATTCGCGGTAGGCGAACATGCAAAAGGTCAGCGGGTTGATGTGGCTGGCATCGCCCATGGGATAAAGCTCACCGGTGTGGGCAAAGACGATGGTCAGCATGCCGACACCCTTGAGCAGATCAAACATGCCCAGCGAATTTGCGGCACGGCGTTTGGTTCCCTCCATAAAAAGGTCCTCCTCTGCGCCGCACCCCGCCCCGGGATGGCAGAATTGCCGGATTTTTGGCGCATCATGTTAAAAATTAGAGATATTTATAATAAGTATAATGCTTTTTGCCCTTGCTGTCAATCAAACCCAGGGAGAAAGCACGGTAGGCGGATACCGGGAAAAGTGTACCACACTCACGGCCTGCCCGCAACAAAAGGCAGGATTTACATCCGGGTGCACAGATTGACTGCAAGTTTAAGTTGCATATTTGTGCAATTAAATCTTGCATTTAAGCCCTCTATGCGGTATACTCTAGGCTAGAGTGACCAGAAGATTCCATTTGGCGGAAACAAAAGGAAATAATTTAACAAAAATAAACAGGGAGTGTAAAATAATGTCAAACAAGGCTTGTAACGAAGTTGTGACCGTGGCAAATATGCCGATGACCGTTTTTGATATGATCTCTGCGATGCAGAATAAGTATGCTGACCGTGTGGCGTTCCGCTATGTGGAGGGCAAGGACACGGTGGTGGAAAAGACCTATGCTCAGTATGTGCAGGATATCCGCAAAGCGACCGGCTACCTGCAGCAGGAGCTGGGCGAGCCAAAGGGCAAGAAGATCGTCATCCTAAGCCGCACCAACTATGAGTATGGCGCGGTCGTTTTCGGCACCATGATGGCAGGCGCTGTCATCGTGACCCTGAACCAGGGCAAGACCTGGGCCGAGCTGGAGTATGAGCTGGGCATGGTGGAGCCGGATCTCATCTTCAACGACGGCATCGATTACGGCTACCGCGCCCAGCTGGAAGCGCTCTACGGTGCTCAGCTCCGCCCCATGGATGCCTGGACCGCTGCCCCTGAGGCTGAGATGGTCAACCGCATCGACCACGAGGGTCTGCTGATGCTGATGTTCACTTCCGGCACAACCGGCCGCAGCAAGGGTGTGATGCTGAGCGAGAAGAACTACTTCACCGCCTGCCAGATGTACATCGATGGCCAGAAGTCCGTCCTTGACTATGAGGAGCGGCTGGTACCCCAGTACCTCGACCAGACCTTCAGCCACTTTACGCTGGTGCCCATGTTCCATCTGGCCGGTTTCATCTGCTACTTTGTCTATGGCATACAGGGCTGGACGCTGAATCTCTGCTGTGATGCCCGCGACCTGCGCCGGGATATGAGCCTGATGCACAGCGATGCCATGTCTACCCCTCCGGTGCTGGTGGAGATGATCTGCAACGAGGTCAAGCGCGGCCATGCCGACCGCCTGAACGGGCTGTGGAACCTGAGCTGCAGCTCTGCGATCCTTGATCCCGCCATCCTGAGCGAACTGGTGAAGAACGGTTTCTACATCAACCAGTGCTACTCCATGACCGAGCTGGCCGGCTATGGTCTGCTGAACGTGAGCCAGGAGGGCGACCACCTGCGTGCCCTGGGCAAGCCGGACGGCTTCTGTGAGGTCAAGGTGGACGAGACCGGCGAGATCTGCGTCCGCGGCGGCTGCGTGATGCTGGGCTACTATAAGGACCCCGAGGCCACTGCCGAGACCATCGACAAGGACGGCTGGCTCCACACCGGCGACCTGGCCCGCGTGGACGAGGAAGGCTACTACTATATGACCGGCCGCAAGAAGAATCTCATCATTCTGGACAGCGGCGAGAATGTCAGCCCCGAGGAGCTGGAAAAGCTGCTGGGCAAGTGCGATGCCATCAAGGAGTGCATCGTCAAGGAGATGGGCAAGAAGATCGGCACCGTGGTCTGCTGTGAGGATGACAAGCGGCAGCAGGTGAAGGATTTTGTCACCGAGCTGAACCGCACCCTGCCCATGTATAAGCGCATCTCCGTTGTAGAATGCAGCGCCGAGCCCCTGCCCCGCAACGCGCTGGGCAAGCTGCTGCGCAAGTAAAATCAAACGGGAGAAAAAGGAGCAGACCATGGTAAACAATGTCTATGATCTTGTCACCCGGACAATGGAGCAGGAATTCCCCGGGCGGGTGGCCTTCCGCTGGGTAGAGGATGCCACCGGTACCGTGAAGGAAAAGACCTATGCCGAGTATGCACAGGATATCCGCCGCGCTGCTGCCTGGTTTGCCCGGAACATCCCGGAGGTGGAGGGCAAGCGGGTGGTCCTGCTGAGCCGGAACTGCTATGAGTACGGCGTGAATACCTTTGGCGCTGTGCTGGCCGGGGCTGTTCTGGTAACGATGAACCAGAAAAAGACCTGGGATGAGCTGAGCTGGGAGCTGGAGCTGGCAGAGCCTGCCCTCATCCTGAACGATGGGGTGGACTACGGCTGCCGTGACCAGCTGGAGGCTGCGTATGGGGAGCGCCTGCGGCCGATGGATGTCTGGAAGGACACCGCGCCCGGCGGGCTGGAAAAGAAGATCGACCCCAATGCCCTGATGGTCATGCTGTTCACCTCCGGCACCACCGGCCGCAGCAAGGCCGTGATGCTGGCAGAGCGGAACTTCTTTACCGTGATGCAGATGCACGTTGCCATGGGCGACCACATGCTGGACTTCAAGCACCGGCAGCTGCCCGAGGACAAAAACGATGTCCTGAGCAACTTTGCCATCCTGCCCCTGTTCCATCTGGGCTCCTTTATCTGCCTGTTCTCCTGGCCCTTCAAGGGCTGGGCCCTGAACCTTTGCAGTGACCTGCGGAATTTCTACCGGGATCTGGGCCTGATGCACAGCGATTCCATTGCCGTGGCCCCGGTGCTGATGGAGAGCATCTACAAGGATGTCAAGCGCGGCCGCGCCGATAAGCTGAACGGCCTGTGGAACCCCTGCGGCAGCTCTGCCATGTTCGACAGCGAGATGCTGCTGAATCTGGTGGAAAACGGCATGTACATCACCCAGTGCTATGGCATGACCGAGACCTGCGGCGATGGTCTGGTGAACTACGCCCAGGCAGAGCCCCATATCCGGGCGCTGGGCAAGCCGGACGGCCACTGCGAGTACAAGTTGGATGAGACCGGCGAGATCTGCATCCGGGGCGGCTGTGTGATGCTGGGCTACTATAAAGACCCCGAGGCCACCGCCGAGATCATCGACAAAGACGGCTGGCTCCACACCGGCGACCTGGCCCGTGAGGACGAGGACGGCTATTACTACATGGTGGGCCGGAAGAAGAACCTGATCATTCTGGGCACCGGCGAGAACGTCAGTCCCGAGGAGCTGGAAAGAAAGCTCAACGCCTGCCCTGAGGTGCAGGAGTGCGTGGTCAAGGAGATGGGCAAAAGGATCGGCGCGCTGATCTGCTGTGCCGAGGAAAAGCAGGCGGAGGTCCGGGCCTTTATCACCGGGTTGAACCGTACCCTGCCGCTGTACCAGCGGATCACGGCGGTGGAGTTCAGCACCGAGCCCCTGCCCCGCAACGCCATGGGCAAGCTGCTGCGCAGGTAAGCGCGGAAATTGTAAAAAAAGCGCAAAACCGGGCGGTCGGTGTGTTGCATTTCCTCCATAAAACAGGTATTATAAAACACAGGAATGCCCCGCCGGCTGGCTAAACCGGCCCGGCGCGTGGCATACTGAAACTGCGCCCTTGCAGGCGAAAAAAAATCCCTCACGGAAAGGAAGATTTTTTGATGGAAAGAGCAGAAATCATGTCTCAGATCCTGGCAATTCTGGAGGATGTGGCAGAGATCTCGCCCGAGGATGTCAACGAAAACAGCGTGATGATGGATGATCTGGATCTGTCCTCTATGGAGATCCTGACCGTCGTGGCCGATCTGGAAGAGACCTTTGGTCTGCGCATCCCCGAAAAGGAGCTGCGCAACTTTGTGACCATCGGCGATCTGGCCGATTATCTGGCCGAGAACGCGGGGTAAATTCCGGATGAATGCAGAGCAGCGTGCGGTGTTTCAGGGCATCGTCTACTACTACCGTGAAAATCAGGTCCTCTGCCGCTATCAGGCCACGCTGAAGGAGGCCGTTGACCCGGCTCTTCTGCAGCAGGCACTGGATGCGGCCCGCCCGCTGGCAGAATATTATTTCTGCCATGTGGTGTGGGAAAAGCGGGAGGCCAGTCTGGAGCCCAACACTGCCCCCTGCCGTGTGCGGCAGGGCAGCGCCCAGCCAAAGATCCCCGAGGAGACGAACGATTATCTCTTCTCGCTGGGCTGTGAGGGGAACACGGTCTATCTGGACTGGTTCCACTTCCTGGCCGATGGCCGGGGCAGCGCGCCCTTTTTCACCCTGCTGCTCAAGCTCTACTGCAACCTGCGCTCCAACGCCGGTTTTGTGTGCGAGGCCCTTGCCTCTGACCCACCCTACGATGTGGAACAGCTGCTGGCCCGCTACCCGGAGAGCCAGGTGGCCAACAACATGCAGAAGGACGTGCTGCAGATCCACGAAGGCACGCCCCATTTTCAGCGGCTGCGGCTGGACAGGCAGAGCCTTGTGGATCTGGCGCAGAAGGAGGGCGTGAAGCCCTTCAGCGCCCTCATGGGGCTGACCTGCCAGGCAGCGCAGCGGTATCTGGAAAAGAACGATCTTGTGTACAGCTATGCTGCCGACACCCGCGCGGCGCTGGGGGTGCCGCATGCCCTGTACAACTGCATTGCGTCCTTTCAGCTGGCCCTGCAGCTGGAACCGCAGGCCCGGCTCCACAGCTTTGCAAAGCAGCTCGACCATGAGATCCGGGAAAGCCTGACCCCGGAGCGCCGCCTGTTCCGCATGGCCGAACAGATGGGCTGGGTGTATCAGGTGTTCCGGCAGAAGGCCGCACTCAAGATCAAGAAGCGTGTGTTCCAGATGGGCGAGTACATAAGCGGCTTCCCGGCAGATTTCTGGGTCAGCTACATCGGCAGCCCGCTGCTGCCGCACAGCCCGGAGCTGGAAGCATACCTGACCGATTTCCAGACCTGGGTGCTGCCGGACGGTGCGTCCCTTGCAATGGAGGTCACCAGCCTGCACGGCGTGCTGACCTGCTGCATTGAGAACAAGGTGGACAAGCCCGGCTACCTCGAGGCCCTGTGCGACGTGATGGAGCAGGAGGGCATCAGGGTGCTGGAAGCGGTACATATTTCCTGAAGCAACAATAACAGCGAACCCCCCAGTGCAGATCGCACCGGGGGGTTCGCTGTTTAGTTAGCATCCTCACCCTCTCAGTCAAAGCCTGACGGCTTTGCCAGCTCCCCCAAAGGGGGAGCCAAGGGCAATCCCAGATTTAGCAGCATCTGCCCTCTGTAATGTCTTGCCTCTCCCTTCGGGAGAGGTGGCATTGCGCAAGCAATG
>ERZ772872.3520-NODE-3520-length-11628-cov-4.913678_pt1 | contig 11628 bp, 8 predicted proteins | sample MGYA00512132_ERZ772872 | MGnify/ENA primary metagenome ERZ772872 (study PRJEB29015, sample SAMEA2737724) | human gut metagenome | biome: human gut; feature: human-associated habitat; material: faeces | place: China | collected 2012 ... | reverse complement strand
GGGCACTACAGTCCACGAAACAAATAAGCTTTGCGCGTCCAGAGGAAACTTGACCGGCCTGCCAAAGGCTCTCCCTTTGGGAGAGCTGGCGCGAAGCGCCTGAGAGGGCAAGGCTGCTGGCGGCGGTCGTCGCCGTTGCTCCCATAGGGAGAGGCTTTCGAGCAGCGCTGACCCTATAAAATGCATAACCCTCCTTCCCGTCGGGCATACTGCCCAAAGGAAGGAGGGTCTTTTTGTGCAGACCTTTTATAAAATCTGTCTCATCCTCATGATCGTCGGCGGCATCAACTGGGGTCTTGTGGGCCTGTTCCAGTTCGACTTCGTCGGCTGGCTGCTGGGCGGCAGCGCGTCCATCTGGTCACGCATCGTGTTCACGCTGGTGGGTGTGGCCGCTGTCTGCGGCATCCCGGGCCTGTTCACGGACGAGACCGGGGAATAGAGACAAAAGAAAAAGGCTCTCATGCCGGCAGGAAATACGGCACGAGAGCCTTTTTGAATACCTATAAAGAATCCCGCCCGGTCGTCTGCGGCAATCAAACCTACCCTTGCGGACAGGTGGGTGCTCTGTCTCCGGTTTCGCGCTTCCTCATCGAGCCTTCATGGTCGACCCATGACGGGGAGGTCTGCAATCCACCGACGAACTCCAAGCTCCCGTTGAATGATTAGTAGGATCATATAAACCGCAACAAATCGCGCCGGGCAGGAAGTCTTTGCTGAGAAATCACTCGATCTCGAACTGGTCGCTCAGACGCTTCTCGAACAGCTTGCTGACTTCCAGCAGGGTCTCATCGTCCTCGACCACGTCGAGATACTCGCCCTCGTCGTCCTCGCCGACGCTCAGGATGACCAGCTGGGCGTCCTCGTCCAGGTCTTCCTCATTCTCGGCGTATTCGACAACGGCCAGGTAATGCACGCCCTTATGGTCCAGAGCGTCGATCACTTCAAACGTGACCTCATTGCCGTCCTCGTCCTCGAGGGTCATCAGGTCGGGCTGATATTCCTCTTCGGTCTCAGCGGCGGACTTGTTCATATCTTCTGCCATAAGTCACGTTCTCCTGTCAAATATCTAAAAAATGGGATAACTGTCACACCCTGCCCTCTCTGCTCCTTCTGAGCTGTGGGTTCCGGGTACGCCTATAGTGTAGCGTTTTTTTGCCCGCTCGTCAAGATGTTTTTCGCATAGAAATCCAATAACAAATTTTCACGCTTTTCCCTCTCGCTTCCCGGGCCGGAATGTGATATACTATAGCGATAGCTTTTGAAAAGCCATCGTTGCTATAATATATGGACAGGGAGGCCCGATCATGAGAGCCTTGAAAAAAATAATGGCGGCACTGGCCCTGACGGCAGTTCTGGCCGGGTGCAGTGCGGACAATATCCTCTCGAGCATCCAGGGCGGAAAGGCCGGCACGGTGCAGACGGTCAGCCGCCCGGCGGTGGAGTCGGCAGAGCTGCAGTTCACCCACCCGGCGGCGGGGGACACCATCGCGGTGTTCGATACCTCGGCAGGCGTGTTCAAAGCAGTGCTCTTTTCCACCGAGGCCCCGCAGGCCGTGCAGAATTTCACGACTTTGGCCCAGCAGGGCTTTTACAACGGCCTGACCGTCACCCGGGTGGAGAAGGACTTCGTGGTGGAGGCCGGGCAGGGCGCGGACGGCAGAGGCACTACCATCTGGAACGGAAACCGTTTCTCCGCCGAGACCACCGATAAGCTCCACCACTATTCCGGCGCACTCTGTGCCGCAGCGGACGCCTCCGGCGACTGCGCCAGCGTCTTCTATGTCATGGAGACCCTGCCGGGCAGCAGCTCGGTGACGCAGGAGCTCATCGACCAGATGAACGCCGCCGGCTGGCGGGCCGACGTGGTGAGCGCCTACCAGACGGCGGGCGGCGCACCCTACCTCGACTACACCGACACCGTCTTCGGGCAGGTGTACGAAGGGATGGACGTGGTGGACACCATCGCCCAGACTGGCGTGGACGAAACTCAGCGCCCCACCGAACCCATCACCATCAACAGTGTGACCATCACGAAATTTGAATAAGAAGCTGCTTTTCCGCCCTCCGGGCGGTGGGACAGCTGCAAAAAATCACCCGCCAACTGGCGGGTGATCTGCGTTTATGGGAAAATCAGACGAGATGCGGGGAAAATCGGGAAGAGATCAGAGATTCCTGCCCACCCGCAGGGAGATGGCAACATAAGTCTGCCCGCGAATGGTCCGGGCCACTACGCCTGCCTTGGTATAGTTGCCGTTCAGGGCAAAATCCAGGGCTTGGTCTTGATTGTTGCCTTTGATTTGATCGATGATCTTCTGCAGCGTGGTATCGTTGTAGTCGTATTTAGCGACCAGAGTGAGGGTGGCGTTCTTATTGTCGTCGTCCCACTTGGCATCCACCTTGTTGAACACTGTGTACCCAAAAGCATTGATCCTCAACTTGGCATCTAGGTCATCCAGATGGGCTGAGGCAACTTCCCGCATATCAGGGTCATTGCTCAGGGCCACGGTGCGGCCGTTGTTGATGGCCCGCATCACCTCGGCTTCGGCTTGGGCCTCCGGGCCGGAAGAACCGCCGCCACCGCTGCAGGCGGTCAGGAGCAGAAGGGTCAGTGCACCGGCCAGAAGCAGGGCAGTCAGCTTTCTCAGTTTTGTCATGTGGGTCGCCTCCAATCGTTTTTGTTTTGGTGAGTCCAGTTGTTTTTTCTCATGAAGAAGCGTCCTCTCCGGCCATCTGGGCAGGGGGGGTTCTTCTACCCTCATTTTATCGGAGAAGAGCCGGTGCTGTCAAGCCGGAAAACTATACAAATTCGGCTCAGAAAAATTGTGAAAACAAACCGGAAAACGACGATTTTCTGCGGACTTTGCAACAAACTGTCCGGACTTCGCAAAGAAACTTTGCCGCAGGGGCGGCGGGGGCGTTCAGACCTCCCCTGGATGCTCCTTCCGCCATGCGAGGTAGTCGTCCAGGATGACCGTCGCGCTTACCGAGTCGAGGATGCTTTTCCGCTTTGCGCCGAAGGTGCCGCTCTCGTCGAGGAGGTCGGCAGCAGCGCAGGTGGTCTGGCGCTCGTCCCACATCCGGACGGGCAGGCCGCTCCAGATCTCAACGGTCTTGGCCAGCTTGCGGCTCTTGCGGGCGCGCTCGCCCTCGGTGCCGTCCATGTTCAGCGGCAGGCCGATGACGATGAGCTCGGCTTCGATCTCCTTTGCCACCTCGCAGACCCTGGCGGCAACTTTGTCCCGGGCCTTGACGGTGATCTGAGGCGTGATGGGAGAAGTCAGGAACTCGGTGCGGTCGCAGGTGGCGAGGCCGGTGCGGCTGTCGCCGTAATCTACTGCTAAAATTTTCATGCAGGTGTCCTCTTTCTGAGATGATTTTTTCTTCATTGTACCACAGAATAGATGTCGCTGCAATTTTGTGGTACAATGATAGCTGATATTAAGTCTGAGCGCGAGGCCCGGTCTTTTGCGCCACAGTGGGCCTCAGGCGTCCAGCACGACCAAAACCGGCTTGCCAATGGCTCCCCCTTTGGGGGAGCTGTCACGCCGCGGCGTGACTGAGAGGGCAAGGACGCGGACAGCGAGACTCAGGCGCAGCGATGGTATCGCCCTGACAAAGGCTTCTGCTTATCGCTGTGCGGTGGTTCTGTCATGCCGGGCTAGCCCTCTCCGTCACCTTCGGTGACACCTCTCCCAAAGGGAGAGGCTTTTGGCTCCCACGATAGAAAACTGACCCAACGGAGAGATTCACCATGTTAAAACTACTTTTAGGCGGCTCCGGCAGCGGAAAGACCACCCTGCTGTACCAGCGCATCCGGGCGCGGGCCGAGGCGGGGGAGAAGAGCATCCTGCTGGTGCCGGAGCAGTTCACCTCGTCCACCGAGGGCCGCATCCACCGGGAGCTGGGCGACGCGCTGAGCGGACTGGTGGAGAGCTTTTCCTTCACCAGCCTCGCCGAGCATATCCTGTCGGCGGAGGGCGGCTCTGCCGTCCAGACCCTCAGCGACGCGGGCCGCGCCGTGCTGGTGCGCCGCGCCCTCGAGGAACTGCAGGACAATGTCCACTACTATTACCGCCACCGCCGCTCGGCCGCCTTCTGCCAGATGGCCGCCGAGACCATCGACGAGCTCAAGAGCGCGGGCCTCTCGGGCCGGCAGCTCTACGAGCTGGCGCAGGACTGCGGCACCGACAGCGCCAAGCTCAGCGAACTGGCCCTCATCTTTCAGGGCTACGAGACCCTGCTGGCCGGGACAGGCATGGACCCCTCCGACCGGCTGGAGCTGGCCGCATCCCGCCTCGAGGCCGCACTGGCCCGGGGCGAACTGCCGGAGTTCCTGCGGGACAGGGCCGTCTTTATCGACGAGTTCGACACCTTCAACGCCCCGAAAAAGCGGCTGATGGGCGCTCTGCTGGCCTCGCTGCCCACCGTGACGGTGGCCCTCTGCGACAACGGCACCCCGCTCGTGCCGGGGGACGTGAGCCTTTTCTCCGGCGCGAAGCAGGTGGCGGCCCAGCTGCGCCAGCTGGCCCGCCGGAACGGCACTGACGTGGCCGTGCCGGAACTGCTGCGCCGGGATGTGCGCCACGCCGACGCCCCCGGCCTTGCCGCTGCGGCCCAGTTGCTGGCCGCGGGCCGGTGTGACCCGCCCACGGCCTGCCCGGAGATAAAGCTTTTCGCCGCTCCCAGCCGGGAGGAAGAAGCCCGCGCCGCCGCTGCCGCCATCCGCCGCCTCATGCGGCAGGGCGTCCGCTGCGGGAAGGTGGCGGTGGTCTGCCGCGACATCTCGAAATACCGCGCCGCCGTCAAGTACGAGTTCCGGATGGCGGACATCCCCCTCTACTGCGACGAGCCGACGACGCCCGAGTTCAGCGCCCCGGCCACGGCGGTGCGGTGTCTGCTGGCCATTGCCCGGGGTGCAGAGCTGACGGAACAGCTCACCACCCTGGCCAAGACCGGCCTCTGCGCCCTCACCGAGGAAGAGGTCTGCGCCCTTGAGAACTACGCCTACACCTGGTCGCCCAACGCGGCGGCGTGGCGCGCGCCCTTCGAGAAGAATCCCCGGGGCTTCGGCGATGTGGAGCCCACCGACGAGGACAAAGAAAACCTTGCCCGGGCCGAAAAGGCCCGCGCCCTTCTCATCACCGCCGCCGACGGTCTGCGCGCGAAGCTCCGCTCTGCCAACGCCGAGCAGATGAGCCGCGCCCTCTACTTCTGCCTGAAGGAGCTGGGCGCGGAGGACGCTCAGGCCGCGCAGGTGGAGGCCATCCGGGCCGAGCGGGGCATCCCCGCCGCCGAGGAAGCCGCCCGGGAGTGGAATGTGGTCATGGGCCTGCTGGACGAGATGGCGAGCCTGCTGGGCGGCCAGAGCGTCACCATCCCCGAGTACGAAGAGCTGTTCGGGCTGCTGCTGCGCTCGTCGGACCTCGGCCACATCCCCCAGACGCTGGACGCCGTGGTGCTGGCCAGCGCAGGCAAGATGCGCCTTGACGCACCGGACTATGTCTTTGTGCTGGGCCTCTCCGAGGGCGAATTCCCCGCCGCGCCCGGCGAGACGGGCCTGCTGACCCACGCCGACCGCGACGCCCTGATGGCGCAGGAGATCGAGCTTCCGGACTGCTTCGAGAACCGGGTGGTGCGGGAACAGGTCTGCTTTTATAAGGCCCTCACCGCCCCGGCAAAGGGCCTCTGGCTCAGCTGGCCGAAGGGGCAGGGCCAGACCCTCTGCGCCGCCCTCGAGCCCATCGTGGACGTGCTGAGACCGAGTGCGCCGGAACTCGACCTGACCGACCTTGCCGCCACTGCCGCCGACGGCCTCGACGTGCTGGGCGGCGGCTGGCCCCTGACGGAGACCGAGCGCGCCAGCCTCACCGAGGCTCTTCATGCCCCCGGCGGGGCAGAACCCGAGGGCCTTGCCCTCCTGCGCCGGATGGCGGGCCGCAGCCCCCGTCAGGTCAGTGACCTCGAAGCACTGGAAACGCTGCTGGGCCGGCGGCTCCGCATTTCGCCCAGTCAGCTCGAAAAATACTACACCTGCCGGTACGGCTATTTTCTGCAGTACGTGCTGGGCCTGCGCCCCCGGAAGAGGGCGGAGCTCTCCGCCGACCAGAGCGGCACCCTCATGCACTGGGTGCTCCAGATGGCCCTCGACCCCCACCCCGGCCCTGACAACCCCTGCGCTGGCTTACAGCCCTTCCTCGACCTCGATGACGAGGCCATGGCGGCGCTGGCCGGGCTTCTCGTAGATGAGTACGCAAAGCGCTATCTCCCCGAGGACACGGCCCGCTTCGCCTATCTGCTCTCCCGCCTCAAAAAGAGCATGACGGGCCTGCTTTGCTACCTGCGGGATGAGCAGCGCCAGTCCAGCTTCAAACCGGTGGCCTGTGAGCTGAAGATCGGCCCCGGCGAGGACGCCGTGCGGGGTCAGACCTACCGCCTCTCGGATGGCCGGACGGTGCAGCTCATCGGCACCGTGGACCGCGCCGACGAGTGGATCGAGGACGACGGCACCCGCTGGGTGCGGGTGGTGGACTATAAGACCGGCACGAAAAAGCTCGACCTGCGGGAAGTCTACTGCGGCCTCGACTGTCAGATGCTGCTCTACCTGTTCAGCCTGACCCGGGACGCCGACGGACGCTTTACCGGGGCAGAGCCTGCGGGTGTGCTGTACCTGCTGGCCGACCCGGCCCCCGAGACGACCACCCGGGGCAAGGCCGCCCGGAGCATGGAATACAAGCTGGACGGCCTCGTCCGGGACGAGCAGAAGGTCTTTGACGCCATGGACGCCGAGGAGACGGGGCGGTATCTGCCCTTCAGCTTCCGGGGCGGTGTACCCAGCCCCTACCAGAAAGAGAAACGTGCCGACAAGGCCAAGCTCTCCCGCATCCAGCTCCATCTGGACGACCTTGTGACCCGGATGGGCGAACAGCTCTACAGCGGCTGCATCGCCGCCGAGCCGCTGGTCACGGGCCGCAGCCCCTGCCGGTGGTGTGACTACGGCTTCATCTGCTGCCATGAGGACGGCATCGGAGAGCGGGCGCTGGACGCCCCTGCAAAGCCTTTTGAACCGGAAGAGAAAAAGGAGGAAGACCAGTGAGCGAGACAAAATGGACCCCGGCCCAGCGTGCCGCCATCGACGACCGGGGCGGTGCGCTGCTGGTGAGCGCCGCCGCCGGCAGCGGCAAGACCGCTGTCCTGACGGAGCGGGCCGTCCGGCTCATCACCGACCCGGAACATCCCGTGGACGCCGACCGGCTCCTCATCGTCACCTTCACCAACGCCGCCGCCGCAGAGCTCCGCGCCCGCATCGGGCAGGCGCTGCTCCGCCGCAGTCAGGCAGAGCCGGGCAACACGGCCCTTCGCCGCCAGCGGATGCTTTTGCAGAGAGCCCCCATCTGCACCATCGACGCCTTCTGCCTCGACCTGCTCCACAAGCATTTTCAGGCGCTGGACATCCCGCCGGACTTCACCCCTGCCGACCCCGGCAGCGTGGAGATGCTGCGGAACGCGGCCCTCTCCGAGACGCTGGAAGCGGCCTATCAGGATGCGGACTTCTGCGCCTTCGCCGACCTCTACGGCAAGGGCCGTACCGACAAGGCGGCGGGGGAGGCTGTTTTGCAGGTCTATGACTTCCTCCGCGCCCTGCCGGACTACGGGAAAAAGCTGGACGGGATGCTGGCCCCGTGGCAGGACGAGAACGGCTTTGCCCGCACCTGCTGGCATGATATTCTGATGCAGGAGGCCGCCCGCTCTGCCCGGGCCGCGAAGGAGCTGCTCTGCGCCGCGCTGAACGACTGCAGGGAGGACTTCGTGACCGCGCAGGCCGACGCCGAGGCCAGCAAAAAGACCCCTGCCGCCAAGGAAAAGGCCGTGGCGGCAGTGAACGAGAAGTTCGCCGAACCCCTCGAGCGGCTGGAAAACTCCGCCGCCCTGCTGGGTGAGGTGGAGCGTCTGGCCGGGGCGGGGGAATGGACGCCCCTCTACGACAGGCTGACGCCCTACGTCCTCGGCATGGAACAGGCCCCCGGCCTCAAAAATATGAAAAAGCGGCTCACCGGTGAGCACAAGGACGCCGTCAAGACCCGGGCCGACGAAGCCGCAAAGCTCTTTGAGAAAATCGAAGACCTCATCAGTTGCAGCCTCGACGAAGCCGAGCTTGACCGGAAAGCCGCCGAACCCTGCCTCCGCGCCCTCTTTGCCGCCGTGCGGGACTTTGACGCCCGCTTTGCGGCCCGGAAGCGGGAGAGAAGATTGCTGGAATTCAGCGACTTTGAGCATCTGGCCCTGCGGCTCCTGCGGGACGCCGACGGCCAGCCCACCGAGCTGTGTCAGGGCATCCGGCAGGGCTACGCCGCCGTCATGGTGGACGAGTATCAGGACACGAACGCCCTGCAGGACGCCCTTTACCGTTGTCTGGCCAGCCCGGCAGGGGATGACCTCTTCCTCGTGGGCGACTTAAAGCAGAGCATCTACCGCTTCCGTCAGGCGGACCCCAGCATCTTCCGGGAAAAGCTGGAGAGCTGGCCCCTCCTGCCCGGCGGCGAAGCCCGCCCCCGGCCCGAAGACGGCAGGCCCGGCGAGAACGCCATGCTGGCGCTGGACGCCAACTTCCGCTCTGCCCCGCAGGTGGTGGCGGGCATCAACTTTATCTTCGAACAGCTCATGACGCCTGCTCTGGGCGACACGGCCTACGGCGACGGACAGCGCCTGGTCTGCGGCGCACCCGGCGAGTACGAGGGCAGCGTGGAGGTCCACTTCCTGCCCGACGATGCCGCCGAGACGGACGCAAAATATATCGCCGACCGCATCGAGGCGATGGTGGCCTCCGGCGAGCCGGTGCGGGACGGCGGCACCACCCGCCCGGTGCAGTACGAGGACTGCTGTATCCTGCTGGCGGCGAGAGGCGACTTCCCGGCCTACGCCGAGGCCCTGACGGCCCGGGGCATCCCGGTCTACGCCGACGCCCGGGAGAACCTGCTGGACGCGCCCCACATCCGCCCCCTCATCGCCCTGCTGCGGGTCATCGACAACCCCGCGCAGGACATCTATCTCGCTGCCGCTATGCTGGGGCCGATGTTCGGCTTTACGGACGACGACCTCGTCCGTCTCCGGGCCGGAGCGCAGACACCCGATCAGCACACCCGCATCAGCCTCTACGGCGCAGTCCTGCAGGCCGTCCAGAGCGAGACGGAGGATGATTTCACCCGCCGGGTGCAGGCGTTCTACCGGCGTCTGACAGCCCTGCGCCGGATGGCCCGGAGCGTGCCGGTGGAGGAACTGCTGGAAGAAATTTTTGTTTCCACCGGCTACCTCGCCGCCCTCGGTGCCATGGAGAACGGCCAGCGCCGCCGGGAGGACGCGCGGCGCTTCGCCTCCTTCTGCGCCGGGGCGGGCGCGGGCGGCATCTCGGCCCTCGTCCGTGCCATCGATGCGGCCACGCTGGCGGGCTCCACCGGGCAGGAGACTGCCCCCGGCGGGGCGCGGCCCGGCTGCGTCACCATCATGACCATCCACCGCTCCAAGGGCTTGCAGTTCCCGGTGGTGTTCGTGGTCGACACGGCCCGGCAGTTCAACGCCGCCGACACCCGCCAGCCCGTCCTGCTCCACCGCGTCTGCGGCGCGGGCCTCCGGCTCCGTCCCGAGGGCGGCGAGGGGGCCTATAAGACGGCGGCCTACACCGCCCTCTCCACGGTCCATGCCGCCGAGATGCGGAGCGAGCAGATGCGGCTTTTGTACGTGGCTCTCACCCGGGCGCAGGATAAGCTGATCTTGACGGTCCCGCTGGGCATCGGCCGGACGTCCAACCCCTTTGCAAAAGCTGCCGCCTTCCTCGCCGCCGGGGCGGGGGAGACCCTGAACGCTCAGGCGGGCAGCTTCGCCGACTGGCTGCGGGCGGCGCTCCTCGTCCACCCCAACGGCGGGCCTCTCCGCCGTCTGGCGGGGAATCTTGAGCTGCCCTTTGCGGACACCGGGAGCACCATCGCCCTCACAGTGCAGGCCGATGTCCTCCCGCCCGAAGAAGCCCCCGCCGAGGCGGAAGAGCCGACCCGGCTCGAGGCTGACCCGGCCCTTGTGGAGACGCTGCGGCAGGGCTTCGGCTGGCGGTATCCGGCGGCAGCGCTGGCGGACATCCCGGCTAAGGTCAGCGTGACCAGCCTCGTCCACGCCGCGGAGCAGACCACCCTCGAGCGCCCGGGCTTCCTCTCGAAGGACGGCCTCACCGCCGCCGAGATGGGTACGGCTCTCCATGCCTTCCTCGAGCACGCAGACTTCGGGGCGCTGGCCGCTGTGCGGGACGCAGAGGACGACGCCGTTCTGGCCGCTGTCCGCGCCGAGCGGGAGCGTCAGGCGGCGGCGCAGCTCACGCCCCCCGCCATTGCCGGGAAGCTGGATGTCTATAAGATACTCCGCTTTGTGCGCAGCGAGGCGTTCCGCCGCATCTGCGGGGCAGAGGATGTGCTGCGGGAGCTGGCTTTTATCACGTCGCTGCCTGCCGCCGAGGTCATGGCTGCCCAGGGCCGCGCCCTGCCCGACGGCCCTGCCGCCGACGCCGGGGTGCTGGTGCAGGGCATCGCGGACATCGTCCTCATCTACCCCGATCACCTCGAGCTTCTGGACTACAAGACGGACCGCCGCAAGGCCCCTGCCGACTTCGTCAGCGCCTACCGCGCTCAGCTGGAGCTCTACGCCAGGGCCATTGAGAAGCGCTTCGCCCCCCGGCGGGTGACATATAAAGGGATATATTCGCTGGAGCTGGGGGAGCTGATTGAAGTATAAAATGACAGGAGCACAGAAAAATGGGAACACTGCTTTTAGGCGAAATTGAATCGGCGCTCCTGCAAGGATACTTCGGTGAACTGCGGACGAAAGAAGTTGTGGTCACAGAAGAACGGATGGAGCACATCTGGGAGCGCCACCCGCAGGATGTGGAGCTGTTCATACTTTATGGAAAAGAGACCGTCGTGAAGCCGGATATTCTGCTGGTCGATGAAAAACATACCGGAACAGTCTTTGCAATAAAGCGCCTGCCCGAAACGAATCTGAATGTAGTCGTCCGGCTCGTGATGGAAACAGACCGGGAAGACCGCAAAAATTCTGTGATGACGTTTTACCGTATCCGGGAACGCAATCTGAAAAAGCTGATGGAGAAAAACCGGCTGCTTTACAGCCGGGAATAATCGTGGTATAATAAGCATAGGATAAGAGTGCATTTGAAGTAGAGAATGTGCTGCTACACACCCACTGGGTCAAAAGAAATGCGGGAACGGGCACACCCGCCAGATGCAATCAACGGGGGAACGGCAGAAATGCTGTTCCCCCATTCCCTTGTCCGGGCATCTTTTTTTGAAAAAGCGCATAAAAATGCTTGACAGCCTCCCCGGGGTGTGGTAGAATACTCGAGTAAAGAAAGCAGCTACGGCCTGTGCCGCGCTCGCCTTGAGGGGTAAGGACCCCCGGGCTATACCCTGAACCGATTCGTCTTGAAGACCGAATCGCGCTTTTGAGTGAATTTCGCGCGGCTGTCCCGAAACTGGGGCGGCCGCGTTTTCTATGCCAAAAAACGCAACACTATGGACTATTGTTTGGAGGTGCATTCATTATCGCTACCGCTGGAAAGTCGAAGGAACTGGA
>ERZ772872.3516-NODE-3516-length-11638-cov-4.405940_pt1 | contig 11638 bp, 8 predicted proteins | sample MGYA00512132_ERZ772872 | MGnify/ENA primary metagenome ERZ772872 (study PRJEB29015, sample SAMEA2737724) | human gut metagenome | biome: human gut; feature: human-associated habitat; material: faeces | place: China | collected 2012 ... | reverse complement strand
AACACCGACACGATGGTGATGACGCTGGACACCAGCTGCGGGATGCTCTGGCTGATCATCTGGCGCAGGGTATCTACATCGTTGGTGTACACGGACATGATATCGCCGTGGGGATGGGTGTCAAAATAGGAGATGGGCAGGCTTTCCATGTGGGTGAACAGCTTGGTGCGCAGGTTGCGCAGCGTGCCCTGCGTTACGTTGACCATAACGCGGGCATTGATCCATGCTGCCAGAATACCCACAAGGTAGATGCAGCCCACCCGCAGCAGTGCCCCGGCCAGCGGTGCAAAGCTGGGGTTCTGCTGGTGGGTCATGGGCACGATGTAATCGTCCATCAAAGTCTGCAAAAACAGGCTGGCCTGCACATTGGCCAGCGCACTGACCACGATGCAGATAAGCACCAGGATGCAGTGGGGCAGGTAGTTGCGGAACACTTCATCCATGATGCGCCGGAGCAGCTTGCCCGGGTTTTCCACCTTGGGGCGCGGGCCCCGTGCGCCCCGCGGGCCGGGGCCATGTACTTCTTTTACGGCCATTACTGCGCACCTCCCTGCTTGTCGAAGTCGCCGCCGCCCTGGGTCTGGCTGTTGTAAACTTCCTGATAGATCTTGTTTGTCTTGAGCAGCTCCTCGTGGGTGCCCAGGCCGTTGATCTGGCCGTTGTCCAGCACCAGGATGCGGTCCGCATCCTGCACGGAGGAGATGCGCTGTGCAATGATGATCTTGGTGGTGCCGGGGATCTCTTCCCGGAAGGCCTTGCGGATTTTGGCGTCGGTGGCGGTGTCCACCGCGCTGGTGGAGTCGTCCAGGATCAGCACCTTGGGCTTGCGCAGCAGAGCGCGGGCGATGGTCAGGCGCTGCTTCTGGCCGCCGGACACATTGGAGCCGCCCTGCTCGATCCAGGTATTGTACTTATCCGGGAAGCGCTCGATGAACTCATCCGCACAGGCCAGCTTTGCCATGCGGATGCACTCTTCCTCGCTGGCGTTCGCGTCGCCCCAGCGCAGGTTGTCGAGGATGGTGCCGCTGAACAGCACGTTCTTCTGCAGCACCATGGACACTTCGTGGCGCAGGACGTCCAGGTTGTAATCCCGCACATCCACGCCGCCCACCCGCACGGTGCCGGTCTCGGCGTCGTACAGGCGGGGGATCAGCTGCACCAGGCTGGACTTTGCACTGCCGGTGCCGCCGATGATGCCCAGCGTCTCGCCGGGCTTGATGGAAAAGGTGATATCGTTCAGCACCGGACGGCCCGAACCATGCTTATATTGAAAGGAAACATGGTCGAACGCGATGCTGCCGTCCTTCACCTGCTGCACCGGCTGCTTGGCCGGGGGCAGGTCGGTGGACATGCCGCCGAATCGGTCGCCGATGGTGGTAATACCGAGCGAGGGGTCGTAGATTTTAAGCAGATACACGGCAGCCGTGATGACTACGATTGCAAGCAGCGCGCCGGGCAGTCGTTTCGATATTTTCGGTGACACGATGATTATGGCCAGCGACGCCAGGGCCACAAGCAGTGTGGGAACGTGAATCTGGTCAAAATTACGGAAGTAGACACCCCATTTCGTCACGAAGTCGCCTGGGAGGTCGCGTAGTCCCATGCCGAGGAAGTCGTTCACCTGTGTGGAAAGGATGGTGAGCGCAATACCTGCTGTGAACCCCACCACAATGGGATAGGGGATGAATTTGATAACCGTGCCGAGTTTGAAAAGGCCCATCAGCACCAGTATGAGGCCGGCCATGAAGGTGGCGACAGCCAGACCCTCAAGCCCGAAGCGGGCTATGATGCCGTAGACAATGACGATAAAAGCGCCTGTTGGGCCGCCGATCTGCACGGAGTTGCCTCCGAACGCCGACACCATGAAGCCGCCTATGATTGCGGTGATCAGGCCGATTGTGGGGCTTACGCCCGATGCGATACCGAATGCGATTGCCAGAGGAAGGGCAACGATGCCCACAACGATGCCGGCCACAAGGTCGGCCTGCAGTTTTTTAGTGTTATAGTGGCGCAGAGCCGACCAGAGTTTCGGCCGGAAGTCCACAGTTCCGCTAAAATTCATAAATTCAAACCTTTAAAATATTTCTACCGTACTTATTACCTTCTTGATTACCCTATCCGGTGCGGCATCACTGCTGCCTGAATATGGTTGAAACGTGCCTGTGGCGGTAACCGGATGGCATTCCGCCAGATGGAACGCCGCAAAGTTACAAAAAAATGTTAATTTATGCAAGTGACGCTGTAATGGGGATGTTGTATAATTCCCAACGTATGGGCGCACGGGCTGTGCGTACCTATATCATTGACCGGGATTTAGCTGTTTTGCAACACTCCCCAGGTTTTACGATTTCATGTTGCGGGGGTGATGCAGTAGGATTTCGCTGCGCAGGTGCGTGTTGTCGATGTTGAGGTATATCTCAGTCGTTGAGATGCTTTCATGTCCGAGCATCTGCTGGATGGCGCGCAGGTTGGCACCCCCTTCAAGCAAGTGGGTGGCAAAGGAGTGCCGCAGGGTGTGGGGCGAGATGTTCTTGCGGATGTCGGCAGCTATGGCGAGACGCTTTATGAGGGTGAATATCATCTGCCGGGTAAGCCGGGTGCCACGGCGGCTTAGAAACACTATGTTTTCCTCCCCTTTTTTCGCTTCCACAAGGTTGCGGTCGCCTTCGGTATAATCAACTATGCACGCGGCTGCCACTGGCGACACAGGCACCATACGCTCCTTGTTCCCCTTGCCGTGCACGATGATGAACTCCTCGTTGAGCATTAGCTGCGAGAACTCCAGGTTCACAAGCTCGCTGACGCGCATGCCGCAGCCGTAGAGGGTCTCGATTATGGCATGGTTGCGTGCGGCCTCTGCAGCAGTGGGATTGATGGCGTTTATCAGGGCGTCTATTTCTTCGACTGTAAGCACTTCGGGCAGATGCAGCCCGAGCCGGGGTGTCTCGAGCAGCAGCGACGGGTCCTCCTGGATGAAGCCTTCGGTCTTGAGGAAATGGAAAAATGATTTGACTCCGGCAAGTATGCGTTTGCGTGTGGCATCGGCAATCCCCAGATCGTAGAGCGTGGCGGCAAAGTTTTCAAGGTCACAGTAGGTAACGTCGGGCAGCCCAATGTGTTCCTCCTCAAGAAAGGGGAGCAGTTTCTGCAGGTCGAATTCGTATGAATCGGCGGTGTGTGCCGACAGGCCGCGTTCCAGCGTGAGATAGCCGCGGAACTCGCGGAGCAAAGCCTTATGGTTGCCGATTTTGCGCATTTTGCCGAGTTGAGGCGTGGATGGGAAGATGAGGATTGTGCTACATCAGAATCTCGAAGGTTTGCGACGGCAGCCCTTTACGCGACACGAAAATGCCTGTGTACGAATCAAAGAATCCCATTCCGTGGGTTGTGGCCGAGATTATATGCTGCCAAAGGGTGCGTATGCTCCCGAGCGAATGCATGTGCCGCATGAAAACCACGGTCTCGCGGCTCTGCAGCATCCGGTCTATGAATGCCCGGACATCGTCCAGTTCTTCATCGGTCACCTGGTTTACCATGATTATGAGCGGCCCCTGTCCGGTGAGTGCCGCTTCGGTGCGGTTGGTCTGGAAAAGGGACGCTTTTGCGCCGGGAACGGCACGCAGATAGATTATGCCGGTGGTTTCATGGCCGTTGCCAACTTCCACTATTTCTTGGGGATTAAAAAAACATAACACCCTGAACAGCATGTGTGCTTCGGGAATGGCCATGTCGCGTCCGGCAAAAATCTCATTGAAACCGGCACGCCGCGCCTTCGGACAATAGGCAGCTATTTCAGGATAGGCATAATAGGCTGCATCATGTTCGCGCAGCACTCGTGTGATGAAGTGGTAGGCAAACGGAGAATGTACCCCGAATCCGTTGCTGCGGCGCCATCGCGCTGGATAGGAAAGCAGATGTTTAAGCCGGTTCATTTTCTTTTCGGGGTGTGGTTAATGATTGCAGCAGGGCCAGCGCAAGGAGTATGTAAATGATTGCCACGGAGACGCGTGCTGCGGCCACAGTGCGTGTGACGGACGTGGGGCGGAATGTCATCTCTATGCTGTGCTCGCCGGCAGGGATGGCAATGGCGCGCAGAATGTAGTTGACGCGGCCTAACTCTGCCGGTTTGCCGTCGATTTTTGCTTCCCAGCCCCAGGGGAAGAACACTTCGGAGAACACTGCCACGCCGCCGTTGGCAGAACGGGCCTTGTAGGTGAGGCGGTCGGGTGCATAGGTGGTTTCGTAGATGGTGTCGCCCGGCGCCACGGTTCCTGCCTGTCCCAGCACCGGTTCGAATCGTTTGTCAGCCACAGCCTCGGTAGCCGGATCGATTGTTGACAGTGCGTCCATCTCCTGATCGGGGGTGTCGACGTATGAAATGCTGTCAACAAACCATGCGTTGCCGAGAGCGCGGTCGTTGAGCGTGGGCTTGCCGTCCGGGCCGACGATGTAACGCGCGTTGAGCATGTCGAGCACCCTGAAATCGGCTTCCGAGGGGTTGCCCGAGGTGAAATGCGACAGATGGCGGTCGATGAGGTCCTGATAGCGGGTTAGTTTGGCTGCGTGGTATCCGCCCACCGCCTTGTGGTGGCGCGACGGGGCTGCCTGATAGAACTGCGGGATGTCCATCACGCGGTAGTTCATGGCTGTGTCGGCAAGGATGGCTTTGTCGGTGGCTGAGAGGGGGAAGGGGTCGGCGGCCGACAGTTCCGGCGGACAGAAGCTGTCGTGGTTCAGATAGCGTTTGTCAACGGTGTAAAGGTCAACGGCTATGAGCACGCCGATTACGGTCACACCTATCCACGGTTTCACTTTGCGGGTGGTGCAGAGCATCACTGCGCCGAATGCCAGCAGTATGAAAATCAGCGAGCGGAGCGAATCGGCCTTGACCATGGAGAACCGAAGTTGCTCCACAACGCCAGCAATGACCGGATTGGAGATGCTGAACATGCTCACGGCTTCCTGTGGATAGCCGGCCTGCTGAAGCTGATAGCCGAGCATGTCGCTGAGCTGCACGTCGCCCTGGCTGATTGCCGGGCCGTAGATTGCCGGGAAAAGATAACCCGCGAGGCAGAGCAGGGCGGTAAGGCCGAACGAAGTGTAGATGGCGCGGCGGTAGTGTGTGGCTTCTCCGGGATTGCGGAGGAGCTGCTGCAGGGCAAGGATGGCCAGCAGCGGGATGGTGAATTCGGCCACCACAAGGATGCTCTCAACGGTGCGGAATTTGGCGTACATCGGCACATAGTCGATGAACAGGTCTGTGAACCACTGGAGGTTACGTCCGAGTGCCAGTAGCAGCGAAAGCACGGTGGCCACAAGCAATGCCCGTTTCACCGGTCCTTTTACGATGATGCATCCAAGCAGGAACAGGGTGAAGATGATGGCACCTACATAGACGGGGCCGTTTGTGCTCTCCGGTTCACCGAAGTATTGGCTCACATAGTTTACAAGGTACTGGTACTCACCCTCGTTGATGCCTGCTGCGGCTGCGGCCTCGCTGGCACCGTCAAGCTCCATCACCGATGTGGCCTGCAGGTTGCCGTTCACAGGGCGTGCGGAAGCTCCCCCTTTTATGTTGGGAATCAGTAGTGTGAGCGATTCGGCTTTACCGTAGCTGTACTGAGTGATGTAGTCGCGGTCGAGTCCGGAGGTCTTGGCTGCAGATGCTGCGGTTCCGGGCTGTGTGAGTTCCGAATGGTTTCCGCGCATTGTCTCCGCCGAATATTTGTAGGTGTTGTAAAGGTTCGGCAGATTGGCTGTGACGGCAAGTGCGGCCGCTATGGCGAGGGCTCCGGTAGCCTTGAGCCATTGAGGCACTGTCTTGGTACGTATGGCCTGCACGAGGTAGGCCACGGCCAGGGCCACAATCACGAACAGGAAGTAGTAGGACATCTGCACGTGGTTGTTCATTATCTGCATCATGGCGAAGAGCGCGGCAAGAGCAGAGCCGATGAGCCAGCGCCCGCGGTAAGCCAGGATTATGCCGGCGATTGTGGGCGGTATATATGCCAGGGTTACGAATTTCCATATGTGGCCTGCCCCGATAATGATTATGAAATAGGAGGAAAACCCCCAAGCCACGGCTCCGATAAGCCCGTAGTACCACCGCACTTTCATGGCTGCCATGAGAATGAGGAAGCCGGTCATCATCATGAAAAGCAGATTGGACGGCGAGGGCAATCCCGCTCCGTACACGGTGTTTATCCATGAGAAAAGTGAGTCGGAGGGATAGGATGGAGAGATCTGGAAGGTAGGCATCCCGCCGAACAGGGAGTTGGTCCACCGGGGGGTGTCTGTGCCGTGTTCCTCCGCGTAGTGAGTGGCCTCATAGCCGATTGCGGCTCCCTGCTGCATGTCGTGCTGGCGCAACTGGTTGCCCAGCGACGCGTCGGGATAGAAGAATGCTATGGAGAGCAGTGCAATTACGGCAAGCGACACAAGGAAGCCCCAGCACTGGGGACGCCGGATGGCGGAGGTGAAATTCGCAGGTATGTTTTTAATGCGGTCCGTTAGTTTCATAATCACAGCTATGGCTGCACCGCAACATGCGGTGGCACACTTACTTTGCAAAATTAGCAAAAAATGGCCTAAACTGTGGAAAGGTGGCGGTAAAATATTCGTCGACGGCTCAGATCTGGCGGCGCAGCACGGCGCGTACGCGTGCCATCAGCTCGCGTACGGAGAATGGTTTGATGAGATAGTCGTCGGCTCCGGAGTTCAAGGCGTTGATTATGGCTGACGGCGACATGTTGACGGCGCAGGCAATGACGCCCATTCTCGCGGTTTCGCGGCGTTGCTTTATCTGTTCTACAATGTCCATGCCTGAATCATCGTCGATATTGAGATCAATGATTACAAGATTGTAGCTTGTGAGGTCGACAGAATAGAATTCGTCGGTGCTCTGGCAGGAATCCACAATAAAGCCGTCGTGTCCGAAATGCGACTGAATCATTTCGAAGATGCGTAAATCGGGATCGACGACCAGAATGCGGCCTTCGATTCGACGGGTTAATATGGGGTCGGTTGTAATCATATCGCGCAGGTGCAACCTGCTGTTTTTTTACTTAAAATAGAGCCTGAGGTTATGTGGTATGTATCTGTAATTGAGCTGATGGCCGGAGTGTGCAGTTGTGGTTGTCCCGACCGATGCCCGTTAAAACTGCAATGTATGCTGCATTGTGTTTATGTTACCGTTGACTCAATAGGCCAGAATCGTGTTTGACCTTTGCGGAGCCTGTATCACTTGCTCCACGGTTCAAAATTATAAATTTGGTCTGCGCTGTCAAAGATAGTAACGTTTTTGTCAAATTTTTGTGTCAATAATTTATCTGTTTTATCCCTTACGTTACAATTGTGACAGGATGGGGCAAACTAAGCGTTGCTATCCGGAGTTTATAATAATGGAAATGACTAAATTTGCGGTTGCGTCGTTCTCGTTTTGACAGAGGTTGTCACATGGTTTATGCCGAAGTCTGTTGGTTTATACCATGGTTTGTTCCGCATCGCAAAGCGATGTCCCTACAACCTATAACAAATCGAAATGAAACCTAAATGCATGACCGCAGGTGGCGCAATCATATCTAATCTATTGTGCTGGCGACGGATAATTACTTAACGGAAAAATGATTATGAAGCATAAATTCAGCAGTTTGCTAAGTTGTGTCACAGTGGTTGCGGCCATAGTGTGCGGATGTACCGGATGCCGCAAGGATACGCGGCAAACCGTGCAGCCGGAGCCTTTTCCACTCAACCATGCAATTTTGGGGAGCTACGACACTGCTCATGCCGTGAAATGCTCGAACGGGATTTTTGTGGGGCGCGAAACCGACGGCATACTTTCGTTCAAAGGGATTCCGTATGCACAGCAGCCTGTCGGCACTCTGCGGTGGAAACCGGTTGGTGTGGCCGCCGACGGCGACAGTGTGTTCGAGGCCTATAATTTCGGAAAGATTGCCATCCAGACGGGCGCCGACCCGAGGTTGACACAGGGGGAGGACTGTCTGAGCCTGAATGTCTGGGTCAATCCGGCCGATACGGCTACGGCCAAACCTGTGATGGTCTATATTCACGGCGGTTCCTATGGCTGGGGCAGCAGTGCCGAGCCTATGTTCAATTGCACAAATTTCGTGCGCAATCATCCGGAAATGGTGCTCGTGACCATCAATTACCGTCTTGGCATTTACGGGTTCATCGATTTTTCGGAAGTTGACGGGGGAGAGGCATATGCAGAAAGCGGCAATCTCGGGCTGCTTGACCAGATTGTCGCGCTCCGGTGGGTGCAGCGCAACATCGCAGCGTTCGGCGGAAATCCCGACAACGTTACGGTGTTCGGCGAATCGGCCGGCGCGGGCAGTGTGTCGCTGCTGCCGCTCATTCCACAGTCGAAGGGGCTGTTCCACCGTGCTATCATGGAAAGCGGTTCAATAGCGCTTACCTACAGCCGCAGGGAGTGCCTGCCGCTTGCACAGCGCCTTCTGAAAGCCACAGGAGCCACTGATATGAGTGAGCTTGCAGCATTATCGCCTCAGGCTTTGCGCGAGGCCAACGAGGGCATTAACCGGTATAATAATTTCCCCGAGCGCGACGGGGTGGTGATTCCCGAGAATCTTTATGCAGCTTATCAAAACGGCGGAAGCAGCGATGTGGCCATGCTCATGGGCACGAATGCGCAGGAAAGCCGTTTCTGGATTGACAAAGTGGGTGGAATCAACATGTTCCGCCTGAAGATTCCGGTGCTCTTCGAGAGCAACATGAAACCGGTTGATAAGTCGGTTCGCGACAGTGTGGAGCGGTTTGTCGACAATTATCCTCTCGGGCGCACCTGGGGTATATCGGAATTTTATACCGAGGCGATGTTCCGCCTGCCGGCTCTCGCCATGGCCGACAGCCGTGTGGCCCACGGTGCCACCACTTATGTGTACTATTGGACGCGCTGGTCGGCGTTGCCATATATGGAGGCATGTCATGCCGTGGAACTTGCCTATGTGTTCGGGAATCTTGACCAGACCATGTACACCGGCGACAATATCTACGCGCCTCTGTCGCGGCAGGTGCAGCAGATGTGGGTGAATTTCGCCAAGAACGGCAATCCCGGCCTCGATTCGCTGCAATGGCTTCCCTATGACACTGTTACACGTCCCACAATGGTGCTTGACACCGTGAGCGGAATGCAGTTCGACCCGCTCGGGCAGCAGCGTGTGATGCTCAGCGGTATCAATGCCTATCATCTCAACGGCAACTATCTCGACATGGACTATAATGTGCCGATTGTCTATGCCTACGTGGCCGTTGTGCTTGCGCCGGTGGCCATTATTGCCGGGCTGTGGGCGTTGCGACGCCATCGCAGGCGCAAAACATATAGAAAACAATAATAAACATTTGAACAGTTACTAATTATAACACAGGTAAATATGGCAAAACCGGATTATGTGGCCGCAAACCGCCAGTGGCTCCAGACGAAAGCGCAGGAGCCGGGCGTCAATGCACTGGCCAAAGGGATTTACTACAAGGTGCTCCGGCCTGGCAATCAGAAATCGCCCACGCCTACACTGCGGAATGTGGTTACGGTGCATTACACAGGCAAGACGATCAACGGCCGCACGTTCGACAGCAGCCGGGGAGGGGTGGCGCCGGCCTTTCCGCTCCGCGGATTGATTGAGGGCTGGATGATTGCCCTCCAGCAGATGCATATCGGCGATAAATGGGAGCTTTATATCCCTGCCGAAGCTGCCTACGGACGCCGTTCGCAACCGGGCATCCCCGGAGGTTCAACCCTGATTTTCGAGGTGGAGCTTCTGGGTATCAACTGACGCTGTTGCATCCGCAGCTTTGGCAGGACAATCATAATATCGACCCATAATATTGACGGCGCTGTGTCGGGACAATCCTGACACGGCGCCGTCGGGGCTTATGAAACAATGATTGAACTAATATGATTAACTACAACATGTAAGCGGTTTACATCACGCCCTGAGCCATCATGGCGCGGGCCACCTTCAGGAAGCCCGATGTGTTGGCTCCGCGCACGTAGTTCACATAACCGTCCGCTTCGGTGCCGTGCTCAACACACTGGGCGTGGATGTCGGCCATGATCTGCTGCAGGCGGCGGTCAACCTCGTCTGCGGTCCAGTGGTCCATCTGTGCGTTCTGGGCCATTTCAAGGCCGGAAACCGACACTCCGCCGGCGTTTGCGGCTTTACCCGGGGCATAGAGGATGCGCGCCTTTTGGAATTCGGCTATGGCGGCGGGCGTTGTGGGCATGTTGGCGCCTTCGCTGACGGCGAAGCAGCCGGCGTCGAGCAGTGCGCGGGCATCGTCGGCATCGAGTTCGTTCTGGGTGGCGCTCGGCATTGCTATGTCCACATGCTCCACATGTTTCCACGGGCGTTCGCGGGGGTAGTATTTGCAGATGTCGGGGTGCTCTTCGGCAAATTCCGAGATGCGGCCGCGCATGAGGGTCTTGAGTTCAAAAATCTCGTCGAACTGTGCCTGTGTGAGTCCGTCAGGCACAACGATTGCTCCATCGCTGTCGCTGAGCGACAATACTTTGGCTCCGAGCGACAGGAGTTTCTTGGCAGTGTAGAGCGCCACATTGCCCGAGCCGGAGATGGCCACGCGTTTGCCCTCGATGTCGATGCCTCGGGTCTTGAGCATGTTCAGCAGGAAGTACACATTGCCGTAGCCTGTGGCCTCCGGGCGGATGAGCGAGCCGCCGAAATCCATCCCCTTGCCTGTGAAAGTTCCGGAGAATTCGCGGGTCATTTTCTTGTACCATCCGTACATGTAGCCCACTTCACGGCCGCCTACGCCGATGTCGCCTGCGGGAACGTCGGTGAGCGGACCGATGTGGCGGTAAAGCTCGTTGACAAACGCCTGACAGAAACGCATTATTTCCATGTCGCTCTTGCCGCGCGGCGAGAAGTCCGAGCCGCCTTTGGCACCACCCATGGCGAGTGTGGTAAGGGCGTTCTTGAAGGTCTGTTCAAATGCCAGGAACTTGAGAATGGAAAGATTGACTGATGAATGGAACCGGATGCCCCCCTTGTAGGGGCCTATGGCGTTGTTGTGCTGCACACGGTAGCCCATGTTGGTGCGCACGCGGCCAGCATCGTCCACCCACGACACGCGGAATGTGTAGATTCTGTCGGGGATGCATAAGCGTTCCAGCAGGTTGACGCGCTCGAAATCGGGATAACTGCTGTAGACGTCGGCTATGGAGTTCACTACCTCTTCCACTGCCTGCAGATATTCAGGCTCGTTGGGAAACCGTGTCCGCAAATCCTCAATAAATTCTTTTTTGTCCATGTTCTGTATTGAATTGTACCTTATGTTTTTTCTGCCGTTGAAGGCCGTTTGTCAACAGTACGGAGAGAGATGTGCCGCACATCAGCTGCGCTGCTAAAATGTTCGATTGCGATGCAAAATTACAAATAATCGCCGAATATGCAATCAAAATGCCAGGAAACCATAAAGACGAATATATCTACCTTCCCATTGATTCTAAGTTTCCTTTGGAAGATTACTATCGTCTGGAAGATGCTTATGAGTCTGGTAATAAAGAGGAAATTGAGAATCACCGTAAGTCTCTTTTGACTAGTATTAAGCGATTTGCCAAGGATATTAACAAGAAGTATCTTAA
>ERZ772872.3512-NODE-3512-length-11642-cov-64.304307_pt1 | contig 11642 bp, 14 predicted proteins | sample MGYA00512132_ERZ772872 | MGnify/ENA primary metagenome ERZ772872 (study PRJEB29015, sample SAMEA2737724) | human gut metagenome | biome: human gut; feature: human-associated habitat; material: faeces | place: China | collected 2012 ... | reverse complement strand
GGTTACGTGTTTTGATAACAGAGGCTTTACCAAGCATTACAATGCAAAGGTACGGTTTTTATTTGAATAAGCAAAATGAAATATAAAAAAGTAGTCAGATTATATTCTAATTCGAGAGTTTCCAAATATTACAAGGCGACCAACCGCAACAGAATGTTATTGCCATTTGCAATAACTTGCAATATTTGCATAGCATTACATTCGCAAATAGGCAAAATATATGTGGCAGCCCACATACGAACGTTAACAGACTCGCTATTATAAATGTCCGGGATTTGATTCAATTGTGTTTGATAAGACGATAACCACTTTGTCTATAACTCCAAATGTATCATACAAAATATAGTTGTCAAAAACGTTTTCCACTATTGATACAGCTGGTACTTTTCACCGCCTATTATCGATTGTATTTTCTTTGCAAACTCATCCTCTTCTTCGTCTGTAATAGAGTCGAAAAGTCTCTTTTGATCTAACTTTTCAAGTTCAATCAAAGCTTCCAGAAAAGCTTCCTGGTCTTTTGCCAGATAGTTTACTATATAATCGGGAGTTCCCCAATCAGTTTCAACAATTTCACCTGTTTGTTTGGATATGGCAAAGGGAAAAGCTTCTGCCCAACCGACAAAAATGAATTTATCATTTTCTGTTACATTGTCTTCCTTGTTAAATTTAAAGATTTGAATCTCAAGGCTTGATACGTCATAATTATAAATCAAATCAAGAATGGCATCTTTTTCTGGAATATCCGTATAAACATTCTTCTTCCCAATTTTATGGTTATTGATGAATATATCAATAAAACTATCTAAATCAGGAGCTTTCTCTTGATAATCTTTCTTGGTTGGTGTGATTTCTATAAAAGTCTTCACAAAATTCGTTGCATTCATAAAACTAAAATTTATTGGTTAAATATAACTTGTCTTAATAGTGTAAAATTTCCCTTATAATAAGTGTCATATTATATTGTAATACAATAATATTATCATTGTACCATAGAACATAAAAACAATGCCACCACCATATCCTTTAATAACTGATGGATATGATGCATACGACAATTTTGATATAGTCTTCTTAATGTATCAATAAATAAAAAGAGACCAATTATTATTGCACAAAGTGTATGACAGATGTGATAAAAGAAACTTATCACACCTAAGATCAATCCTATCGATGAAGCTAGTCCATATATGTAAAATGAAGCACTTCTTTTGCTCCTGTTTCTGTATAGGCGTATAAGTATCCATATACTGCTCAAGATTGTCATGCAATTAATAAATATTATACACCATAGAGGTACCGGTTCCATTGTTCTCATCATTTACTATCTTTTGTATTATTAGAGTCTTTTTTTCTATTACCTTATCGGTGATTTTTTCGGCTCCTGAGACTTTGAGTCCTCGACCTTGGTCCAATATTTCCGTTCCTAAATCGAAACCTTCTTCACCGATCTTTTTGCCATGACCAGGCAAATACTTATGCAACATTTCCGGTTTTCTTGGTATTTATGTATAATTCTTCCGCTTACCACCTGCTTGCTTGTCATGTAACCATGCGCTTCGTAGGTAAACGTTGCCCTCCACTAGCAGGATAATTCTCTTTCGAACACCATCGGCCACGTCATATGTTGAGTTTATCGATGACAGTCTCATAGTTGAAGTCGTTAAAGTCTAATATGTAGTCAACTACTAAGTCTTTTTTTTATTACGACAAATAACCATATACATGAGCATAAATATAGAATGAAATTAGGTACTAAATGTCTTACCACCGCCCCACTTTCTTCATAAACTTTATCTCTTTCTTTGTCATAAAAGAGTTTTATTTTTTGTGGATCAAACTGTATGCATTTATCTCTGGCAACTGCTACATAATATTGCTTACCATTGAACTCTATGAGTATGGATGATGAATTTCTTCTGGTTTGGCAATAAACTTCCAGTACCGAATAATTTTGTATTGGTTCCTCACTTTTGATTATCGTTTGTCTACGGTCGTATATGAGCCACATAAAGACAGCAACTACTAATAGGCCAATATTTACCAATATGACACTTATAAGTTCCTTATTTGTAACACGTTTCATTTTCTTATTTTTTTGAGTAAATCACGACATCCAACTATTATAATCATAGCATATTAAGAAAGACTTATTCCCAAAATAACTGCTAATATTATGAGAAAACCGGCACACCATCTATTATTCTTGTCATAATTCTCATTATACAATGTTTTATCCCTTTTTGTTCTAAGTGTAGTTCCTGCCGTGAAATTTGAATACCTGACATTCTTCCTCAGAACATATCTGGAATATAAAAATCTTAATAATGCCCCAAAATCATTGGCTATTACATCAACTATGAAATTAACTATGAATTTTGCTATTACCATATTTTCATGATTTTCGCTCTTCCTCCATTATATTGCATATGCTATAAAGCTTTTCCAAAAACCATATCATATGGATGATTGCTACATGAAACTCCCAAAAGAGTATTAATACAGCTACTAATCTCAAAGTGCTATTTTCAATTCGGGTAGACATAAATATTTATTATGAATTAAAAACTTCATATATTATTGAAGGCCGCTTTCCGTTTATTACTTTTATGGATAGAGCTGTTCAATTCATTTACTAATCAAATCCTGTAATTTGTAAATAAACACTAGAATAGTAGGCCCGTACTATATTACGACCGGCGTTGTAGGAACATCTTCATCGATACAATGTCCATCCGCATCAAACAGACCAAATATCCTCTCAATCTCAGAAGTCAGCATTGCCGATAACGAATCCCATGATTTAAGCGGTGTAGCATCATAGCGGTCACAATAGTATATCTTATTATCCGAGGTATTAAGATAGAGCTTTGAGCAGTCATAATTATAAGAGGCAAAAAAGAACATTTCCGGTGTGGCATTTTTAGGCCGTTCAGACTTCTGCACATCTTCAATATTAAATGGATAACGTGATTCAAAATCAGCTCTGTTGTATGACGTCCTGCAACCATGCAACGCCAATGTGCAATTCATTATGTTCAATCCATTGGATACATTCATCAGAAAATCCCTGTAAACATCAGGAATAGCGACTCCCAGTTTCTTCTCCAAATCGCATACTTCTGCTTCTGTAATACAGGGGTACATAATATTAAGCCAAGCATATTCAGCAATATGCGGAGCTTTTCCAATCAACAATGCACCATTTTTTGAATGAGTAACTCCCAAATGAGAGAACCGAATCAATAGATTTTCTAATTCTTTCTTTTCCATACTTATTTAGATAGGTTAATACATTACTTTCCAGGTTTCTCACTAACGATATAGTAAAACAATGTTCATATACAAATATATGAAACATTCTTCATAATTCCCCTCGATAACCATTCTATTCTCTTTATAAAGAATAAATTAGATATAAATTATCCTGCAATAGAAGAATAAGCACAAGAAAGAAAAAGGCAACAATTCGTGCTATTCACGTCAAAAGACCTAAGGCAAACAAAAGAAGAGATGGAATAAGACTTTCCGGCATGCATATAAGCATTTCGGACGTAATGCACTCTCCTGTACATTACGTCCGAAATATCAAATACTTTATTTTATTTCCCTTCCAGCAAATCCGGACGCAAACGCTGGGTCCGTTCAAGCGACTGCTGGAACTCCCATTCACGAATCTTCGCTTCATGGCCGGACAGCAAGATGTCGGGCACCTTCCAGCCATTGTATTCTGCCGGACGCGTGTACACCGGGGGAGCCAGCAGGTTGTCCTGGAATGAATCGGACAAAGCCGACTGCTCATCGGAAATCACTCCCGGAATGATGCGGACAATCGAATCGGCAATCACCGCTGCCGCCAGCTCGCCGCCCGTCAGCACATAGTCGCCAATGCTGATTTCCTTCGTGATGAAATGCTCGCGGATGCGGTAGTCGATGCCCTTGAAGTGTCCGCACAGAATAATCAGGTTCTGCGACAGCGACAGCGTGTTGGCCATCTTCTGGTTGAACTGCTCGCCGTCGGGCGTCGTGAAAATCACCTCGTCGTAATGACGTTCCGCCTTCAGTGCAGAGATACACCGGTCAATCGGCTCAATCTTCATCACCATACCGGCACATCCCCCGAACGGATAATCGTCCACCTTACGGTAACGGTCGTACGCATAATCGCGCAGGTTATGGATGTGAATCTCGGCAATTCCTTTCTTCTGAGCACGGCTCATGATGGAGTAATTGAAGAATCCTTCAATCATTTCCGGCAATACGGTTATAATGTCTATTCTCATTTGTCTGCGATTGTTTTTTGCAAAAGTACGAATATTTTTGCTACTTTTGCATGAAACATTACGCTTTAATGTCATGACAGAAATAGAAAGAATCGACCAGCTGCGTGAAGAGTTACACACGCATAATCATAACTACTACATTCTCAATGCACCAACCATCAGCGACCAGGAATTCGACCGGCTCATGCGCGAGCTGCAGGATTTGGAAGCGAAACACCCCGAACACTACGACGAGAACTCGCCGAGCGTACGCGTGGGCAGCGACCTGAACAAGGAGTTCCGCCAGGTGGAACACAAGTATCCCATGCTCTCACTGGGCAACACGTATTCCGAAACAGAGGTGCGGGAGTTCTACGAACGTGTGCGGAAGGCACTGAACGAGGACTTCGAAATCTGCTGTGAGCTGAAGTTTGATGGTACGTCCATCTCGCTGACTTACGAAGACGGACGACTGGTACAGGCGGTGACACGTGGTGACGGTGTACGGGGCGACGACGTAACGGACAACGTGAAGACCATCCGTTCCATTCCGCTGCGTCTGTCGGGCGATGGTTATCCCCGCCGGTTTGAAATCCGGGGTGAGATTCTGATGCCGTGGACGGTGTTCGAGGAACTGAACCGCGAACGTGAGCAGCGTGAGGAACCGCTTTTTGCCAATCCGCGTAATGCGGCTTCGGGTACACTCAAGTCACAGAACTCGGCTGTAGTGGCTTCGCGCAAGCTGGATGCATACCTATATTATCTGTTGGGCGAGGAACTGCCGCACGACGGGCATTATGAAAACTTGCAGGAAGCGGCACGCTGGGGTTTCAAGGTGTCGTCGCACATGCGCAAGGCCCGTACGCTGGAGGAAGTATTCGACTTTATCAACTACTGGGACTTGGAGCGCAAGAACCTGCCGGTGGCTACCGACGGCATTGTGCTGAAGGTAAACTCACAGCGCCAGCAGCGCAACCTGGGCTTCACTGCCAAGTCGCCACGCTGGGCCATCGCTTATAAATTTCAGGCAGAACAGGCTTGCACCAAACTGCTGAAGGTGACGTATCAGGTGGGACGTACGGGAGCGGTAACTCCCGTGGCCAATCTGGAACCGGTTCAGCTTTCGGGTACGGTGGTGAAACGTGCTTCTCTCCACAATGCCGACATCATCGAATCGCTCGACCTGCATCTGGGCGATATGGTGTACGTGGAAAAGGGCGGCGAAATCATTCCGAAGATTACGGGAGTGGATAAGGATGCACGTCCGGAAGGAAGCGAGAAGGTAACTTTCATCACACACTGTCCGGAATGCGGCAGCCGACTGGTACGCTACGAGGACGAAGCTGCACATTACTGTACGAACGAAGACGGTTGTCCCACACAGATAAAGGGCCGAATCGAGCATTTCATCAGCCGCCGTGCCATGAACATCGAAGGACTGGGACCGGAAACCGTCGACCAGTTCTATCAGGAGGGACTGATTCACGACGTGGCCGACCTCTACACGCTGCAAGCTGCGGACATCTGCCGCCTGAACCGCATGGGAGAAAAATCGGCCGAGAACATCATACAGGGAGTAGAGAAATCGAAGACCGTTCCCTACGAGCGTGTCATCTTTGCACTGGGCATCCGCTTTGTGGGCGAAACTGTAGCCAAGAAAGTGGCACGTGCGTTCCGCTCCATCGACGACCTGAAATCGGCTACGCTGGACGACTTGATTCACGTGGACGAAATCGGCGAAAAGATTGCACAGAGCATCCTGCGTTATTTCCACAGCGAAAAGAATCTACAGCTCATCGAACGCCTGCGTGAAGCCGGAGTGCAGATGGCCATCAGCGAGGAAGAGACAGCCGGACAGACTGACAAGCTGCAAGGCCAGTCCATCGTCATCAGCGGCGTATTTGCCCGCCACTCGCGCGACGAATACAAGGCACTCATCGAAAAGCATGGCGGAAAGAACGTGGGTAGCATCTCCAAGAAAACGAGCTTCATCCTGGCCGGAGAAAACATGGGCCCCAGCAAACTGGAAAAAGCAGAAAAACTGGGCATCCGCATCGTAAATGAAGAGGAGTTTCTCGGAATGATTGGTGAATAAAGTGCCAGTCCTTTACAAATTATTTATAAAAGGCAAAAAAACGATTAAATCTATAGGTTAAATTGAAAATATTCGTACTTTTGTACACTTGTTAAAGCGATTATATTTCATTTATGATAGTAAGAAGACTGAAAGGAATGGGGGTAGCTCTGATTACTCCCTTCAAGAGCGACGGTAGCGTGGATTATAACGCGCTGGTACGACTCGTTGAATATCAGGTACAAAATGGGGTGGATTTTCTCTGTGTATTAGGTACCACTGCGGAAACACCGACACTGACTGAGGAAGAAAAAAGACAAATCAAGAAAGTGGTGATAGAACGCGTCAACGGTCGTGTGCCAATTTTGCTGGGCATCAGCAGCAACTGCACGCAGACGGTGCTCAACACGCTGAAAAATGAGGACTTCACAGGAGTGGATGCCGTACTGGTGGCCGTTCCTTATTATAATAAACCTTCACAGGAAGGCATTTACCAGCACTACAAGGCTATTGCCGAAGCTACAGATCTTCCGGTAGTGCTTTACAATGTGCCGGGACGTACCGGAGTGAACATGACGGCCGAAACAACCTTGCGTCTGGCACGCGACTTCAAGAACATCGTGGCTATCAAGGAAGCATCGGGCAACATTACACAGATGGACGATATCATCAAGAACAAACCGGAGAACTTCGATGTAATCTCGGGCGACGACGGTATTACCTTCCCGCTGATTACCTTGGGAGCCGTGGGTGTTATCTCCGTTATCGGAAATGCCTTTCCGCGTGAGTTCAGCCGCATGACGCGTCTGGCACTGGCCGGCGACTACAACAATGCGCTGACCATCCATCACCAGTTTACGGAGTTGTTCAAGCTGCTGTTTGTCGACGGTAACCCGGCCGGAGTGAAAGCCATGCTCAGTATGATGGGAATGATTGAGAACCGTCTGCGCTTGCCGCTGGTTCCTACCCGCATCACTACTTACGAGCAGATGCGCCGCATACTGGATGAACTGAAAATAAAATGCTAAAGAAATCACGGTAGAACCCTGCCGTGACCGCATAAAAAAAGAGATTTCAAATCTGTACAGAACCTGTCTGATTTGAAATCTCTTTGCTTTTTGTTGTATCCAAAGTCATCTTCTTCAAAGGGCGGGCATCAATTTTCTGCCTGATGCAGAAGCGATGCCAGTTCGGAGGGAGTTACATTCTTTGCCACAATGGCTCCACGGTCGTTCACCAGGTAATTGATGAATCCGTGCTTCAGGTCGTACGACTTGAATATCTCCGAATTTTCACCTTCCATTTCCTGATAGACGTTATCGCTGATACCGTCCTGGCGAACCGCAGCGTTGAATACCGACTGGTAGCGGTCGAACGAAATGGAAATCATCTCAACACGGGCGTCGTCCGAAACCACATTGTGCAGTCTGGCATTGCGTGTACGCGATGCGGCGTCGTAACTGGCCCAAAAGCTCAGCAGGATGTAATTGCCTTTTGCGGCTTGCAGGCTGAGCGGCTGCTTTTCTTTTCCGAGCACTAACTCTGGAGCCTGCGCCCCAAGCGGAAGTTTCTCGGTGGGAGTCTTTCTCTTGTCAAATGACAGAGAAATGAAGGAACTGAATACTAATACAACAAAAAACCACTTTACATTTTTGAGCATGTAATTTGATTTTAGTTAATACTATCCGGTACTGTGTCCTTACAGTGATTTCCTGCCCGGAACATTACTTCTGTGGCCGGAACAGCAGGACTGCCCGGCCACGTGAATCTGGGAAATCCGTTGCAAATATACGGTTTATTTCCCTAAAAAGTTCAGAAAAGTCTAATATTTTATGTTTTTAAGCATAATTTTTAAGTTTCATCTGAAGCATCTCCCCATTTTCTGCCACGTAAACGTACTTGTCGGCACCCCGGTCTTCAACCTCTACACGGTAGTAATTCCCTGTTGCTGTTTCAAAGAAATCCACATCATCAATTACCATTCCGCTTCCTGACAATTCAGTAAAAACCTGCTGTACACTCTCGGGGAGGGTAGTGAATTCACGCCGTTCCACTTCGTACGTGGTATGTACCCAGGAAAGAACTCCATCAGCCAGTTTATAGTACACTTCTTTCTGGCGGCCGCCGTCGCGGATTTCCACTTCAATACCTCCTTTTTCTTCTTCAATGTCCAAAATCACAGCCTGAGGGTATCTGGCCTTTACCAAATCTTTCACTTCCGAAGTCTGTCCGGGAGCTACCGGAGTATGTTCACCCCATTCAGTATCCTCACGAATCAGTGTACCATCTTCCAGATAAGTAAGCTCGTATTCCTTTTCGCCCGATTCTACTTCTATCACGTAAGTCACACTGCCGTCGGTTTTCTCAATCTTATCCACATCATCCACTTTCCACGAAGCGTATGCACCCGCCTTGAAAGCATCTTGTACAGCTTGCGGTAATTGTGTGAAACGTAAGTCATATTCTGTCATTACCCATGCGCCGTCGGGGGTAAACCATGCCTTGTTCTCATATCCGTTATCCACGAATTCAGCTTCATAAAACTGACCTTTCTGTTCCCAGTCCACTCTCGATACATTCGGATATCGGGTATCAAAAGCTTCTTGGAGGTTTGTCGATACTTTCAAACGGTCGTCATCGTCTTTATCACAGCTCTGCAGGCTGACAACACCCAGTGTCATCATGGCCCAAAATACAATTTTCTTCATAAATCAATGTTCTTTTTTCTTTTGGTTGTGACAAAGGTCTGACACGATTCTGAAAAGATTTTGAAATAATCCGTGAAGTGGGAAAAAAAATGAGATTTCGCGTGCCCAGTCTATTTTTATCACTATATTTGGGGTACAACAACTTAGACAATTTATATATGAGATATATACACCGCATTTTAGCAGTCCTTTTTTGTCTGTTTTTCTCCACCGTGTCGGCCCAGAAAGTGGGACTGGTGCTCAGTGGGGGCGGAGCCAAGGGCCTTACGCACATCGGTATCATCCGTGCACTGGAGGAGAACAACATTCCCATCGACTATATCACAGGTACTTCCATGGGGGCTATCGTCGGATCGCTCTATGCCATGGGCTATTCGCCGGACGACATGGAAAAACTTATCAAATCGGAGGACTTCAAGCAATGGTATTCCGGAGGGATACAGGAGAAATACATCTATTATTTCAAACGGAATCCGCCCACACCGGAATTTATCAATATCCGTGTGTCACTGAAGAACCCGTTGCATAAGGTAAAGACACAGTTTCTGCCTTCCAGCGTGGTCGACCCGCTACAGATGAACTTAGCGTTCGTAGAGTTGTTCGGGCAGGCTACGGCGCTCTGCCGGGGAAATTTTGACAGACTGTTCGTGCCGTTCCGCTGCGTGGCTTCTGATGTGTATAACAAACGCCCGATTATTTTCAAGGAAGGTGATTTGGGTGATGCCGTGCGTGCCTCCATGAGCTTTCCAGGCATGTTCAAGCCCATTGAAATTGATTCCGTACTGGCGTATGACGGAGGGATATACAATAATTTCCCGGTCAATGTAATGACGGAGAACTTTCATCCGGACATTATTATTGGCAGCGTGGTAAGTTCCAATCCCGGGAAACCGAAGGAAGGGGACATTATCGGACAGCTGGAAAGCATGATCATGCAGAAAACAGACTATTCCGTACCTGATTCTATGGGCATTCTGATGACCTTTAAATACGAAGATGTGAGCCTGATGGATTTCAATCGTTTTGACGAACTGCACGACATCGGCTATAAACGTACCATGGAACTGATGGATTCCATCAAGAACCGGATTCCCCGTCGTATGGACTATCGTCTGCTGGAGAAAGAACGCATGGCTTTCAAAAAGAAAATGCCTGAATTCCGGTTCCGTAACATCATCATACACGGAGCAAACGACCAGCAGAAAAAATACATCCGCAAGGAGTTTCACACCGAAGAAGACGGTACATTCTCTTTTGAAGAACTTCGAAAGGGATATTTCCGCCTGATGTCGTCCGATAATATGATTTCCGAGATTATTCCTCATGCAGTCTACAATCCCTACGAAAACGATTTTAACCTGGATTTGAAGGTACGCATGAAGGATGACCTCTCGCTGAGAGTAGGAGGTAACGTAGGCTCAAACGGAGCGAACCAGGTGTATGTAGGAGCCACTTATCACAACCTGAACAATTTCTCCAAGGAATTCTCGCTGGACGGACAGTTAGGACAAATCTACAATAACCTGCAACTTGCGGGACGCATTGATTTGCCAACCCGTCTGCCAACCTCATACCGGCTGGTGGCCTCCTTATCTACGTTCGACTACCTGAAGCAGGAAAAACTCTTGAGTAAAGGAAATACTCCCATTTTCAACAAGCAAAAAGAAGAGTTTGTGAAGCTATTTGTCTCCATGCCTTTCCTGAGCCGCCAGAAAGCCGAATTTGGTATCGGAGTAGGCCAACTGGAGGACCAGTATTTCCAGACCAACGTCATCGATTTTACTTCAGATATACGTGATGTCAGCAAATATTCCATTTTCGGAGGTTCTGTCGCATTAGACGGAAATACACTCAACAGCCGGCAATTTGCCACCTCAGGACGCCGCGAACGACTTGCCGCACACATCTACACAGGTGTGGAGCGATATTATCCCGGAAATGAAGACCCGGCTTACACCGAAAACTACAAATACATCCAGTCATGGCTACAAATTGCTTATGAACTGGAGAAATATCATACACTGACTCCGCATTTCTCATTGGGTACCTACTTGAAGGCCTATTATTCCTCGCGTAATTTCAGCCACAATTATCGGGCTACCATGATGCAGGCCGGAGAATTTGCGCCTACGGCTCACAGCAGAATCACCTACAACGAAGCATTTCGGGCCAACCAGTTTGTGGGAGCAGGTGTATGTCCGATTTACATGTTCAACAGTGTGCTACAAGTAAGATTGGGCATGTATGGATTCGCACCGATTTTCCCCATTCGCGAAGAAAGTAACAAGGCAAGCTACGGAAAAGTGTTTTCACAGTTCGAATATATGGGAGAATTAGACCTGGTTGTCAAACTTCCTTTCGGCTCGATATGCGCCTATCTAAATCATTATAGTTCACCGAGTAAGAACTGGAATTTGGGCCTCACATTGGGCTGGCAGATATTTGGAAGCCGGTTTATGGAATAATTTTTATTGAAAAAAATCGCAGAAATATTTGGAAGTTTCGTACAAACTCCATACCTTTGCACCCGTCAAACAAAAAGGACATGGCCGCGTAGCTCAACTGAATAGAGTAGCTGACTACGGATCAGCCGGTTACAGG
>ERZ772872.3495-NODE-3495-length-11688-cov-3.135133_pt1 | contig 11688 bp, 7 predicted proteins | sample MGYA00512132_ERZ772872 | MGnify/ENA primary metagenome ERZ772872 (study PRJEB29015, sample SAMEA2737724) | human gut metagenome | biome: human gut; feature: human-associated habitat; material: faeces | place: China | collected 2012 ... | reverse complement strand
ATCTTTTTCTTTTCCTTTTTGCTACTCTTTTTTTTACTTCGATATTTGTACATGAGGTTTGATATGCTTTCGCCGCTTTCATAATATGCAATAATAAGCTGCAAGCCTTCCATCCTTTTCTTATCAAAATAACTGTGTGTCAATCCGCTTTCATGCTCTACCGTTTGATATAATTCTCCGACAACATATAAGCGCCGGAGGATATCATAATAAGGTTCCTCCAGCACATGGAAGCAAGCCCACACCCGGTTTATCGATTGCTCTTCCTGCGAAAGTGCCCACATCATTTCCCGAATCTCAGCATTTCTCCGATAAAGTTCGTTTTGATAACTGATTAGCACATTTCCGAGGTCTTTGTGTTCTCCCCTTGCTCCTGGCATTCCGCTTATGTTTTGAGCCGGCAGTGCCACTGTCTCCAGCACTGAATCAGTATCATTTGCATCTTCATAAAGAGAAATCATTTTTTGATGTATATTTTTTAATTTAGAATTCCGGAATCGAAGGATGTTTTTTACTCTGTCCTCTGTCATCTTTGTCATTTTCATTTCCATAAAACCGCTACTCCTTTTGAGCCTTTTGTATCCCGACCACAGTATACTGCAGCCGGGATGGGGTCATATGTTGTACCGGATTCCGGTACAAAAAGATTCTTTTCCTTTGCGGATACGCCATGCATCCGGGATACTGCTTCCCGGATGCATACGAAGAATCCTGGTTACTTCTGTATTGCTTTTAAAAACTCTATTAATTCCGTAATACTATCAGAATGTCTGCAATACCGTTCATGATATGGATATCTAGGTACTCCATAGCTGTTCTTTTCCCTTTTCTTTGGTCCACCAACCAAGTGAAAAAAAGCATTACCATATTTTGAATAATCCGACTTATACTCTTCTGCAATTAATACTGTTTCGTCCGGGAATTCATATTTATAATAAGTTACTCCAATTCTATTATCTGTGTACCAGACACCCCAGTCTTTATAGTTTTCAAGCCAAGTTCTGCGTTCCTCTGTATTATGGAATTTGGGAAGCTCTGACTGCATCAGTTTTACCGTTTTTTCTTTAATATTGGCAGTTTCTGTATTTGCCGAAAAAGCTGTAAGTGCTTTTACAATCATCCTTTGTCTTTCCAATGTTTTTATAGTCGATTGAATTACTGTTGGAGCAAATGCTACAGCCTTTTCCATTTTTTCCAATTTTTCAATTTGTTCGTTAAGAAAATACTTCGGTGTGTATTCCTCCTTGTCTTCTACCGGTATATCTTCTTCTACATTCATATCAACATCCGTTACGCAAAGCTGTCCTGGAATGATATTTTCTGTTTCATTGCGTCTACCGGAATCCGGTGCGTTAATACACTTTGCATCTGTTATCTTTTCTTTTACCCTTACAGTTTCTTCTTTTTCATGTACTGGGTAGTATTCATTAATCTTATTAATAAATTTAGTCCAACTAATTTCCTTACTTTTTCCTAATTTAATTCCTTTTGGTGAGCAATCAAAATCAATTACTCCACCCGTTCCACACGAATGTCTTTTTCCATATGAACGGATAAGATATTCTTTTAATTCGGCTCTGTTTTTATCATGATTCTGAATATAGTGTTCGTAAAAAAGCCGTATATCTTCCTCTGATGGTTCTAAGCATTCTTCCTTATATGCTTTTATATCTTTCAGTGCTGTTACTCCGGCACTTAATAATGCATCCTGTTCTTTTTCCGGAAGTGCCGCCATTTCAACTGCAGCACTTTTCTTTATTGTTCCATCCTCAAATGCAGTCCTTGCATTTTCTCCAAGGTTTTTGGAAATGGTAAGATATTCGCCTACAGTGGTTTTATTCATTTGCAGCTGTGCAGCAAGTCTTTCCACCATTCTTCCTGTTTGTATTTGGGGAAACTCCTCTGGATATGTCTCAATCAGATATTTCATACGTTCCAATTCATGCATTTTTTCATAATCTGTTTTTACATGGTGACTGTTAGATGAATATAATTGGAATTCTGCCTTTACATCACTTATATTTTCGACAAAGCATGGTACAAATGCATATTGTTTCTTGCCTTCTTCTTCAACCAGATATTTACATGCTCTTCGTCTTTTATGTCCTGCAATGATTTCATATTGGTCGTTTTTTATTTTGCGAACCAATATTTGCTGCAAGACACCATTATCTGCATCAATCAATCCGGCAAGTGCAATTATCTCGTCCTTATCTCTTTCATTACAATACTGTGCTGCATTGTCTTTCAGCTTTGTATAATGAATCCACTTTGTTACTCTCTGTGGCGGTGTCTCTGCTTTTTTTACGCCTGTGTTGGCGAACATAGCTCCAAGAGTTGCCATTACGCCTCACTCCTTTCAATCGCAATGTTTTTGATTTCATCAGTAAGATTTATGTAATCTACACAAACAGGGCATCCACTTCTATGCTTCTGTATCGGTTTGTATAACTGTAGAGCTGTATTTACAGTTTCAGAGCTTCTGATACATGATTCCATTATTGGATAATCATGTTTTGAATAAAGGTCTTCAAAAATGACCCTCTGAACTTTACGATTTGGAATCACTTTATTAGTAAATACCTTCCATACTGGGCGCACCCTTTCCGGTATGGAATCAAGGTAAGTGTCCACTAATGTCAGATTATCCCTGCAGAAGTTGTCCAGACAGACCGGCGTAAGAAGTATATCTGCAGCATATATGGAAGCTTCTGTCAATCCACCAAAGGATGGACGGGTATCTATTATCATATAGTCGTATTCATCACGCTTTTTTTCTTGGATATTGAGAAATGCTTTGTATAATGCTGCTTCCTCTTCTTCTCCCGCTTCTAATACTTCTGGGCACCCTTTAATGATATCCACGTTCTTCATTCGACTTCTACAGATACAACTTCTGAAGTTCTCCGGCTTTTCCAGTAAATCTGCAATAGTATGACTCTTTGAATTATCCCGCTGGAAAAAAGGAGTAAGATTGCATTGTGGATCTGCGTCCACCACTAATACATGCTTTCCTTCGTAAGCAAGTGACCAGGCAATGTTTACAGCTGATGTAGTTTTGCCAACACCACCTTTTAAGTTACTGATTGTTATTGTTACCATATGACCCTCCTTGCGTACCGGATTTCGGTACGGCTTTTTTATTACTAAGCACAATTGCTTAATGCTCCCGGCTGGATTCGAACCAGCGACATCATAGGCACCGATTGACAATGGAGCTTCCATTCTATTTCACAGTGCCCGTCCCTCTACCTGCTGGGGTACGGGAGCTTCTATTTTGTCCTACATTTTCAATTCGAAGCCTATTCGATTCCAGCTGAGTACTTCTCCTGTTTCTTCATCAATACTATCTGGTTCATATTTAGGTTTTAAACAGAAGCTTGTACTACCTTTTTCTTTTTCATATCCATCTTCATTGCATTTCCAGCATCGGCAATACTCTTCTCCATTCCAGCCGCTTAATGATACACGCCCTAATTCTTCGAGTTCGATGATTTCAACATCCGAATGTCCCTTCATATTTCCTAATTCTTTTATAATCTGCAGCATCTAAGTTCTCCTTTTCATTTGTCCTACTTTTTATAACTAAGAAATAAATAATTGTTTTAAGTTGTATTGATATTTTTTAACATCAGCACTTTGCAAGCAGACGTTTCTGAGCCTCGTCAGCATTGTAGTTTCTTCTATTTTCTAATTTTCCATTTCTTTGAAGTTCTTTGTAAATACACTGCCTGGTTACACCAACTTCCTCCGCTATTTTTACAAGTGGTGTATCCTGTTTAAGCATATTTTCAAGTATTAAACGGTCTTCATAAGTTAAGCGGCGCAGTTTTCTTGCCATAGTTTTTCCTCCTAAACCAACAAGAGCAGCATGTAGAAAATCATCTACATGCTGCTCTTGGCATAAAAAAAATTGAAGCCAACATGAGATTAATTTCTCTTGTTAACTTCAATTTTACAACTTACCACCGATATTCGCTTCTGATATTTTCCGCCCTCTCAATAATCGTTTCCGGGAACCCGGTAAAGGAAAGCAGGCGAATTGCATTCTGGGAATTTGCTGGTCCCTTCTGCAATTTATAATCAAATACAATATCCGCTTCTCCAAACTCTTCGGAAAAATGATAATTGTCATAACCAATTTTTTCAAGCTCCGTCAATTCCTTATCATGGGATGCCACAATTGCAATGCAGTTATGATGTGCCAGATATTCCATGATTGCTTTTGAAGCTGCAATACGCTCCTGGGTATTGGTTCCTCTTAAGATTTCATCAATAACACAGATAACCAGTTCATCCTCCGACAAAGCATCCAGGATACGTTTTAAATATTTAATCTCTTTAATAAAATAACTGTCACCGGATAAAATATCGTCTCTTACCGCCATGGAAGTAATCATTTTTGCATGAGGCAGATGCATTCTTTTTGCGGTGCAGGTATGAATGCTCTGTGCCAGTATCACATTGACAGCTATGGTCTTGATAAAGGTTGACTTACCGGAAGCATTGGAGCCTGTGATAATGCAGTTATGCTGAAGTTCCATAGAATTGGTCACTGCTCCATGAAGCAGCGGATGATAAATTTCTTCCATCTCAAGCTGCTTTGCTTCCTCATATTCCGGTACTGTCACAAGAGGCAGACTCTTTCGGAAAGAGCCTGTGCTGACCGCTGCATCCAGTTCTCCTACCACCCGGTAAATCTTAAGATAAGCATCCTGGTTATCCATAAACTGATTCAATACTTTCATATAAGTAAGGATATGCCACTGGGTTACTCCCAGCAGGAAATCCTGCAGCATTTCAAACACATCTCCCATGGCATTTCTGCTCTGGATATTTAGCAGAAATGCCTTCTTATCCATTTTGGCAAATACCGGAAGCAGCGGTGCCAGTTCCTCACATATTTTGTCTTTCCGGTATTCCTGCTCCAGTTCTCGTGCTACCGTAATCAGGTATGCCGCCGTTCCCATCATATGAATCTCCTGGTCAAACTTCAGCCGGACCGTAAAGATATACACCGACAAATTCACAAGAAATACTACCACCAAAGCTGACAGAACATATATATTATGAAATACGACTGCCGCCACAACAACTACCATCAGCAATATCCGGAGCATCTGATAAACCCAGAGATTTGAAATTGCAAAATCCTCTACTGTCTGGATAAAGGATGGAATATAGTAAGCCTCGTCTCTCTTTCCAAGCTTTGACAAAGTTTCTTCCAGATGATAGCGTTTTTCATCATCTGCTTCACAAAAAGCTATTCTTTTTTCTAAAAGTTCCTCTTCTTCCTTCGTCTGCTTCGCATAATGAAGCTTTGCATATAAAATTTCTTCTCCCATGGTGGAATCACAGTTGTTGATTCTCTGGTACACATCATCCATATTAAGGTCATTCCATGTGACCTCATCCACCTGCTGTGTTCCACCCACAGTATCCAGATAATTTCTTATCAGTTCTCTTTTGAATTCCTTTTTTTCAGGTTCTTTTCCATATTTTTCTTTCAGTGTCCGTTTGCAGCGGTTCTTCCAACTTTCTTTTGTCTTAATTGCTGAATAAGTAAATCCTGCAATCAAAATTACTACAAGGATTGCTGCTTCCATTTCTCCGCCTTCCTACTACATGATTCTAATGGTATCTATCCAGTAAATATTATCTTTATCCATAATTCCATTTACAGTAACGGTATCTCCCGCATGCAGGAAAATCAATTGTTCATTATCAGAAAACTTCTGCCAGTATACCATACCGTCGTCTCCTGCCAGATAAACATAAGTCTCTCCTGCAATCTCAACATACTGCATTTCACTGATTACAAAAATTCTTGTCTCTGTCTCACCTTCCGGAATTGTTTTTCCCTTGGCTGCTGTCTGTGCATTACCTGCAGTACTGTTGCTGTCCCCGGAAGAATTTTCTGCCTCTTCCGGATTCCCAGTGTTTTCTGTACCGTCACTGCCTGTCATCTTACGATACTTTGCAAAGCACTCATCGAGACTGGCTGCTGTTGTTACCATATTATAAGATTCTACATTTACCATGCCATAAAGCTTCACTATGCCGCTGGCATCTTTTAATACCATAATATAAGTCGGCTGACCATCTACATTAATCAAAGACGGGAAAGATGCACGGTATCCTTTCTCCTGCACTTCTCCTTCTGCAGCAGCCATTGCAGAGCTTTCATCTGCTCCTGCAATACTGTAATAATGTGCTTCTGAAGTCCGCTCATTTACCAGTATAAACCCGATATTGGAGGCATCATCATTGACGGAAGTAACTCCGGTATAAATCCAGATATCCCCGTCTTTGGCAACATAGCCGAAGTTTGCTTCGTAAGATTCCTCATCTCCGTCTTCATCCTCTACTACCGTTTCCGTACATTTCTTACAGCCTTTTTTGCCGAAGATGCTGTTCATAAATCCATTAGATAATTCTCCATACCAGTTATACTGTTCCACCAGAAGATCCCCGTCAAAGACATCATCCATCCAGTTCGGCACTTCTGATGCATCATAATACTGACAGTCTCCGCTGATTGGGTCACAGCTGATTGCACCCTCAACAGTTTCTCCACCAAATAAACCGATGGTGTATTTGTATACACTGGCAATATAGTATGGTTTTCCATCTTCGTCCACTTCAAAATGAAGATTTCCGAAAAGTTTATCCGGGTAATTCATACGGATATGCCTTCTTAAATCCTTGCCAAAGTAAGCAGACGGAACATAAATCATTCCTTCCTTTACCGGAACATACTGCGCCTTCTGTCCTACCGGATCAACAGTTATATAACCCGGAACACCATTTTCCTTATTTCCCATATATTTAAAGAAGCCGGCATACTCTAATGCAGATACTTTCGTTGGTGCCCCCTGATAATCAATCTGTGTGTAGTCTTCCGATACATTATACTGGCTCACCACTTCTGAAAGGCTTCCGATTTCACGATTACCCAGCAATACTGCACTGTCCGTATCCATTAACGCAATCTTTGATACAGAAGATGCTGTATTGATATCGCTGTTAAAATCACTGTCTTCGATGGTCAGGATATCTGCATATGCCTGTGCATGGAACATTTTGCTGCCATAAAATAAAAGAATCAGGAACAGAATTCCGATTACTCCAACTGCTGCAAAAATACCGTTTACCGGCTTTTCCAGCTTTCCTGCGGACTTACCTTCCGCCTTCCTGGCTGCCGATACCAACGCACCTATTATTCCTAACGGGAATAACATAACGCCTAATACAAACAGCCATAAACCTCTGGAATGAATATTCAATGCCGGAAGCAGGAGATAATACATCACTGCCACCCATAAAATATAAATAACCGGAAGTACAATGGACAGCCCCTTTACATGAGGCAGCTTTATCTGCTTTGTTTCAAACTCCATTTTCTTCTTTTTCTTTGCCATACCTAATCTCCCTTTTCTTCTTTGCAATTATTATTGTATTATTTAATTAATACAATAACTCAATTTCAAAATAATGTCAAGTGAAAGCTTTCTTCAAATGGCTGGCAACTAAAAACAGCAGGACGACAAAATGTATTTTCATTTTCTATCGTCCTGCCTGCAATACTTATTTATATTATTTTTTAAGCTCTTGCTGCTTTGCTATCACGCTTTTTATTCTGGATAACCATACATGCTACTGCAGCTGCGGTAACAGCCAGTGCCAGAATTCCCATTGGAAGATCTTTCTCACAGTCTCTCAAGAAAAACAGCACTGCCATAGCAATTACATATATAACAGCAATGATTCCATCTACTATCTTCATACTTTCTGCCTCCTGCTTTTATGCATTTTTCTTCTGACGAAGCACTGCCCTTACTACATTATATCCTGCAAATACAATCGTAAGAATCATCATAATCCAATGGATGATACAGTTATCTTCTCCCGCCGGATTTGCTGCCAGAGGAACTGCTTCATCTTCTAATGCAGTTACTTCCTGTTTTGCATTATCGTCCGTTACATTCGCCAGTGGAACCTCTTCATCTTCTAATACCACCGGTTCTTCTGCATCCTGTGGCTGTTGTGCTGCCTGCTGCTGTCTGACTGGTGTCTGTGCCACCTGGGTCTGTGTAACCGGAGTCTGTGCTTGGATTACCGGTGTCTGTACGGCTGTCTCCGGCTGTGTATTGTTATCTGCCGGAGTTACCGCTGTTTCTGATGATGCTGGCTGGGCTGGATTTGCCGGCTGTGCCGGTTCGGTTGGCTCGGTCGGCTCAGTTGGCTCGGTCGGCTCAGTCGGTTCGGTTGGCTCAGTCGGTTCGGTTGGCTCAGTCGGCTCAGTCGGCTCAGTCGGCTGGGTTGGTTCGGTTGGCTCGGTCGGCTCAGTTTCTTTCTCCTTTTCATCAAAAGAAGCATACACTACGGTACTATCATTTAAATCTGCAACATTTACTTTACTGCCATCTTCTAAAGTCCAGCCGGTAAATTCATAGGTTGTTGTCTCTGTCTCTGCCTTTACAGGATCTGTTACAGAAACTTCCGTTCCCTTTACTTCACGTACTTCCTGATATGCATTTCCGTCTACCATAAAAGTAACGGTATAACTGTTATCAACAATTTCTCCATCAATATGCCAGGAATTCGGATTAATCATCCGGTACCATTCGATGCGGTAGAATCTTGCATCATCCCCTGCAATGCCACTGTTCGCTGCATATGCATCTAAAACAGATGCAAGTGTTACCGGCATCTTTCCATCATAATTCTTTTCTGCATCAAAAGAGGCTGGTGCAGTAAAACCAGACATATCCGTTGTCACTTTCAGCTGATTTAAAGAAACTGCTGCTCTTCCTATATAGTCATAATTTGCTGTTGCATCACCAACTGTTCCTTCCGGACGGACAGTTCCTGCTTTCCGGATGTAGAACTCTGCCTTCTGTGTAAATGTATCTGCTACTTTTACATATACGTTATAACCCTCTGTGTTGTGGAAAAGTTTTGTATATGTTGTCACTACACCTGCATTTTCATCCTCTAAAATGAATCCATGGATTACGCTTTCCTCTGTGGTTGCATAATCTGCTGCTTCTTCTAATACAGCCGGGTCTAAAATACAGTTTCCACTTAACAGCAGCAGTTTTCCATTTCCATATTTGGCATATACTTTTGCACGAATCTTACTGATTCCAAAGCTTACATTTACAGTTCCACTATAGTTACCGGTAAAGGTTACGGTTGCCAGAGCAGTTCCCTCTTCTACATTATCTTTGTAATTACCAACAATATAATCAGTTCCTGCTGTTAATACTTTTCCATTATAAGTTACGGTCACATCTTCTTCACTGAGTGTTACTGCTTTTCCGGTATAATATTTTTCCTTTGCAGCTGCAATCACGCTGTCATTTTCCACTTCTTTCGGAAGAATGGTATAGGTTGTATTTACCGTTCCTTTATAGTTACCGATTCCGGTAATTGCTGCTGATGCCTCTCCTGCATTTGGATTACTTCCACTGTATATTACAGTATAATCTTTTCCTTCTACTAATGTTTTGTCTCCATCCTTTACCACAACTGCAACTGTGTTTCCAGTATACTCAGTATCCTTTGCAGTTACCATTTCATTCGTCAACGTTTTCTGCCGGATAGTAAAGGCTGCTTCATTACTGTCTGCGGATTCAAATTTCTTTGCACTGGCTGTTGCAATTACCGTATAAGTTCCTGCATCCACCGGTGCCTTGCTTAATTTATTTCCTGCCTCATCATAATAAGTATAAGTAATGGAAATGCTTGGATTTTTTTCAATTCCCCAGCTGTATGCATTGGCATCACAACTTAAGTTCTTCTCATCATTACTGCCATTATATTCAAAATCGCTGGCTGTAAGATTTGCATACAATGCTTTTAAATAAGTTCTTACCGGTACAATAAATACCGTCTCTTTATAGTTCTCTGCTGCATCTCCTTCCGGCACAAATACTACATGATGGTCTACATCTTCAAAGATTGCAGTTCCGGTAGTATTAAACCACAGTGTCTCATCCGGGCTCCGCCACTCAAAATGGCCTTCCAGTTCCTGGTTCTCATCATTGACCGCTACTGCCATTCCGCCATTCAGATGGGACTCTCTCAGTTTTCCGGACATATGATTGATTGTTGCAGATGGTTTTTCCTTAATTACTGCCTCTGCCTTATTTACAGTTACCGTATAAGTCCTGCTTCCTGCCTCATATACATCTGTTGCCGGTGTTGTAATCGTATAAGTATAAGTTCCTGCATTTAAAATCTCTTTGTCACAGGTTCCAACAATACCACTCTTTGGACCATCCTTTACAAAGTTCTTTGCATTCAGTGTCTGGACTTTTCCGTTATAAGTCAGATTTGAAATGCTCTCTTCAAATACCGGAGTTCTCTTACTGATTTTAATAGTATATTTTTCTGTTTTCCATTGAAAGAGATAATTCTTATACTTGCACTTCAAGGTAACTGTTCCTGTCTTATCCGCAGTTACAGATACCTCTTTCTTATTTGTATTTTTTAATGTTACCTTATCTTTTCCACTGGTAACACTCCATTTGGTTTCGTAAGCAATCCATGCAGAACACTCGATTTTCTTCGTATCCTGCAGCTGCATCTTAATTGTACCATCCTTTTCGGCAGCTTTTACTGTCATCCCGGTTATTCCGGATAAGGACAATACCATCAATGCTGCCATTACAAAAGCTGTAATTCTTTTTCCCAACATTTTGGCTACTCTCATGTTTTTTCTCCTTTTATTCATTTTATCCATTTCCTGTTGATTTATGAATTGTATAACTAATCATAGCCTACTCCATGTTATAAAAAGCGTTACATTTTTCTATTTTTTCTTTATTCTTCCGAATTGTACTTAAATCTTCCTGTTTGTATTGTATTTCTCCTCGTATCTACTCATCTGTTCCATTCACCAATACTTTATGATATTTCACATATTTCTTTCCAGCCGTCCGTTCCATGTTATTATTGATTCTTTCTATCACAAGTCCGCAATTTTCTTCTTCAATACCTATTAAAAGTATCAGATACTGGTTTGTGCTGTATCTGGTATACAGGTCACCGCTGCGCAGGGAGTTTTTCAATGCCTGCTCCAGTTCTGCCCGGATGTATTCGAAATGAACACCGCCTTCAGAAGCATACCCCTTCCCATCGGTAATGGTGCTCATAAGAAGCCACGCACTCTTTCCCGTACGCTGCAAAACCCGTTTTGCAAAGCGGTAATTTTCAATGAAAACAGGATACGAACAGTAAAATGCTCCTTCCTCTCTCTCTTCTTCCAACTTCTCCTGTATTGCCTGAATATGAGTGGCATCATCCTCCGTAACACAGCTGCTGATTCGTTTTAATTGTTCCAGCATAGACTTTGAAGGCTCACTGCCAAGCTCTGCCAGCAACATTTCTTCTGTCTTATGATATAATGCCACCGCCTCTTTGGAACGCTTCATGGCAATCAATGCCTCCATCTGGTATACCTGCCAGTCATCCAGTGGATAAAGAACCGCTGCTTTTTCTGCTATCTCATATAATTTCTGATACTCCTGCTCATCCCTGTAAATTCCGCACAGTCTCTTTACACAGGACATATATAATTTCCGGTATTTCGTTGCCCAGAAAATTACCCATTCTGATGCTCCCAGTGCCGGCAAAAATTCTCCACGGTACAGCCTGACTGCTTCCTCTAATTCTGTTTTT
>ERZ772872.3486-NODE-3486-length-11710-cov-7.932819_pt1 | contig 11710 bp, 10 predicted proteins | sample MGYA00512132_ERZ772872 | MGnify/ENA primary metagenome ERZ772872 (study PRJEB29015, sample SAMEA2737724) | human gut metagenome | biome: human gut; feature: human-associated habitat; material: faeces | place: China | collected 2012 ... | reverse complement strand
TATCCACCAGGTCGATCAGATCATCCTCATCACTGTACGCTATCGTCAGGATGCCGCCGACCCCTTTCCGGTTGATGGTCACCCGGCGTCCCAGCTCCTCCTGCAGGGCCAGCTGCATCTCCCGCAGCTCCTTGTCGCCCCACGGGTCCTCCTTGGCGTTCGCCTTCCGCTCCGCCGCCTTTTTGGCCGCGTTGCGCTCCTTCTTCAGGGCAGTCTCCAGCTCCCGCACATTCAGCCCCCGGAGCACCACATCATTGCCCCACCGGATCGCGTCCGCTTCCGGCAGGCTGGCCAGCAGCCGGGCATGTCCCGCCGTCAAAAAGCCCTCGTCCAGCTGCATTTTTACGCCCTTTGGCAGGTTCAGCAGGCGCAGGCTGTTGGCCAGTGCGCTGCGGCTCTTGCCCAGCTTCTGTGCCGCCTGCTCCTGCGTCAGGCCGCAGCGGGTCATCAGCTCCCGGATGCCGGTTGCTTCTTCCACCGGGTCCAGATCCTCGCGCTGCAGATTTTCCACCAGAGCCAGCTCCATGGCCTGCTCGTCGCTGACTTCCTTAATGACCACCGGCACATCGTTCAGCCCTGCCATACGGCAGGCACGCCAGCGGCGCTCACCCGCCACGATGCTGTAGCCGCCGCGCGGGCGCGGACGCACCGCGATGGGCTGCAGCAGACCATGCTCTGCAATGCTAGCCGCCAGCTCGCCCAGCGCCTGTTCGTCAAAGGTCTTGCGCGGCTGTTCCGGGTCCGGTTCGATCTCACGCAGAGGCAAGGTGTCTACCTTTGCACCGGACTCAAAAACCGGGGCGGCATCTTCAAACAGACTGTCCAGCCCGCGGCCAAGTCCTCCTTTTCCTCTTGCCATTCATGTTCCCCCTGAGGTTTAATCTTCCAGAGCATTTTTCGTCTGCTCTGCGACGGGTGCACTTTTTCTGCGGGCCTTTTTGGGCTCGTGCGGGCGGTTGTTCTTGACAAATTCGATCGCCAGATCCATGTACGCTTCGCTGCCCTTGCCCTTCGGCTCATAGAAGTTGATGGGCTGGCCGTAGCTGGGCGCTTCCGAGATGCGGATGGAGCGCGGGATGGTGGTCTGGTACACCTTGTTCCCGAAGTATTTCTGCACCTGTTCCACCACCTGAATGGTCAGGTTGTAGCGCAGCGAGAACATGGTGAACACCACGCCCTCGATGTCGAGATAGGGGTTATACTTCTTGCGGATGGTCTTCAGAGTGCTGATGAGCTCCGAAAGACCTTCCAGCGCGTAATACTCGCACTGCACCGGGATGAGCACACTGTCGCAGGCGGTCAGGCCGTTCAGGGTGAGCAGGTCCAGGCTGGGCGGGCAGTCGATGAAGATGAAGTCGTAATCCTTCTGCACCTCGGCCAGTGCCTTGCGCAGACGGCCTTCGCGGCTGGGCAGGTCGATCATTTCCAGGCTGGCACCGGCCAGACGGGTGTTGGAGCCGATGACATCGGTGCGGTACTCGGTGTGCCGGATGGCCTGCGCCGCCGACGCCCGGCCGATGAGCACCTCGTAGGTGCCGTACTCCACACTGCGCTTCGGGATGCCGTAACCGGTGGTGGTGTTGCCCTGCGGGTCCAGATCGACGATCAGCACTTTTTTGCCCAGTGCCGCCACGCAGGACGAAAGGTTGACGGCGGTGGTGGTCTTACCAACGCCGCCTTTCTGGTTTGCAACTGCTATGATTTTTGCCACGCACGTTTCTTCCTTCCGGGAAAAAGAGTTGTTCCACATGGAACATTCGCAGTCATGCCCGCCGTTTTCCCTGCCGGACGGGCACCTCATTTGTTAGTATAGCACATCCAGAATCTTTTTTGAACCGCTTTCAAGCGTTTTTGTGCTGGTTTTTCGGGGTTTTGTGATTTTAAAACCACAAAAACCGGATTTAAAATGCCCTCCGCTTCGCTCTGGGCAATATTTAGCGGAAAAATTATTTTTATTTTGCGTCTGTCGCGGCCTGCGGGAGAACGAGCCCTCTCAGGCGCTTCGCGCCAGCTCTCCCGAAGGGAGAGCCAAGACCGTGGAGGGAACGCTTCTTGCCTCTCCCTTTGAAAGACTTCCCCCGGTCGGGGGAAGATGTCGCGCAGCGACAAAAAGGGGACAAGCTGTCACCGAAGGTGACTGAGAGGGCGAGCCTGTTGACCGTTTAAAAAATCTGATGTGATGGGTGTGTTCCTGTGTCTGTGATTTTGGGGCGTCTTTCCGGCGCATTTCTGCTCAACTGTGAGCTGTTTGCCCTGACCCTGCTGTTTGCACTGCCGCTGGGTCTGGTGGTGGCCTTTGGTTCCATGAGCCGGTGCAAGCCGCTGGCCGGTGTGGTGAAGACCTTTGTGTGGGTCATCCGCGGCACGCCGCTGATGCTGCAGATCATCGTCATCTACCTGGGCCCCGGCCTGCTGGGCATGGAGAACCCCTGGCCCTCCGGTTCCGGCGGCCGCATGGTGGCGGCGGTGGTGGCCTTTGCCATCAACTACGCCTGCTATTTCTCCGAAATTTACCGCGGCGGCATCGAGGCCATCCCCAAGGGCCAGACCGAAGCCGGTCAGGTGCTGGGCATGACCAAGACCCAGATCTTCTTCAAGGTCACGCTGCTGCAGGTGGTCAAGCGCATCCTGGCCCCCATGGGCAACGAAGTCATCACCCTCGTCAAGGATACCTCGCTGGCCAATACCATCGCCAACAAGGAGATCATCATGATGGCCAAGGAGTACAGCGCAAAGGGCCTGATCTGGCCGCTGTTCTCCACGGCGATCTTCTTCCTGGTGTTCGTGGGGGCTCTCACCCTGCTGTTTGGCTGGCTTGAGAAAAAGCTGGACTATTTCCGCTGCTGAGGAGGTTTTGAATCATGGCATTATTGGAAGCCTCCGGCATCGGGAAGGATTTCGGAGAGACACACGTTTTAAAGGATATCTCGCTGACCCTGGAACAGGGCGAGGCGCTGGCCATCATCGGTTCGTCCGGTTCCGGCAAGACCACCCTGCTGCGCTGCCTGAACTTTCTGGAGCGGCCGGACACCGGCTGCATCCGGGTGAACGGCGAGACCATGTGGGACGCCGCCGACCCCGCCACCCAGCGGGAGAGCGAGGTGCGCAAAAAGCGCCTGCACTTCGGTCTGGTGTTCCAGAACTTCAACCTGTTCCCGCAGTATACGGCATTGCAGAACGTGATGCTGGCCGGGGAGCTGCTGGCCAAGGAGCGCCCGGACTACAAGGCCAACAAAAAGGCCATCCACGCCCAGCTGGAGCAGCAGGCGAAGGATCTTCTGGCCCAGATGGGCCTGTCGGAGCGGGCGGGCCACTACCCGCATCAGCTGTCCGGCGGCCAGCAGCAGCGGGTGGCCATTGCCCGGGCCCTGGCCCTGCACCCGGACATCCTCTGCTTCGACGAGCCCACCAGCGCGCTGGACCCGGAGCTGACCGGCGAGGTGCTGCGCGTTCTGCGGGACCTTGCCGACCGCAAGACTACCATGATCATCGTGACCCACGAGATGAACTTTGCCCGTGACGTGGCCGACCGCATCCTGTTCATGGACGGCGGCGTGGTGGTGGAGCAGGGCCCGGCCCGGCAGCTCATCGAGCACCCGCAGGAAGAGCGCACCCGCCGCTTCCTGGCTCACTATTCCGAATAAAAAAGCGCAGACCCGCACCGCAGGCCTGCGTCCCGGCTCCTCCGCAAGGGGGAGCCTTTTTTGTTTTGATTTACTGTGCGTCGGTCAGCACGAAGGTCAGCTCTGCGGTGGCGGCACATTTGCCGTCCACATAGGCCGAGGCCTTGCCCACGCCCACCGGGCCGCGCTGTTCCACCAGCTCGCAGTGCAGGGTGAGCACGTCGCCGGGGGTGACCTGCTTGCGGAAGCGGGCATTTTTGATGCCGCCGAACAGGGCCAGCTTGCCCTTGTTTTCGGGCAGGCTGAGGGCGGCCACGGCCCCGGTCTGGGCCAGCGCTTCCAGAATGAGCACGCCGGGCATCACCGGCTGGCCGGGGAAGTGCCCGCAGAAAAATTCTTCATTGCGGCTCACGCACTTGCGGCCGATGGCCCACTGGCCCGGCTCATAGTCCAGGATGCGGTCCACGAGGGCAAAGGGGTAGCGGTGGGGCAGGATCGCCGCGATCTGCTCACTGGTCAGCGCGTTGGGCGTTTCGCGCACGGTACGGGGTTCTGCCATGGGTCAGCCCTCCCATCTGCGCAGGGCGATGCAGGCATTGTGCCCGCCAAAGCCCAGACTGTTGCTCAGTGCGTAGGTCATGTTCTGGGCGCGGCCCACGTTCGGCACATAGTCCAGGTCGCACTCCGGGTCGGGCTGCTCGTAATGGATGGTGGGCGGGGCAAACTGGTCCCGCAGGGCCAGTGCCGTGAACACGGCTTCCACGCCGCCCGCGCCGCCCAGCAGGTGGCCGGTCATGCTCTTGGTGCTCACGACGGTCAGCTCCTTGGCGTGCTCCCCGAACACCGCGTGGATGGCAGCGGTCTCGCAGGAGTCGTTCATATGGGTGCCGGTGCCGTGGGCGTTGATGTGATCCACCTGCTCCGGGCTGATGCCGGCATCGGCGAGGGTGAGCGCCATGCAGTCGATGGCACCCGCGCCGCCGGGAGCCGGGGCGGTGAAGTGGTAGGCGTCGCAGTTGGCACCGTAGCCCACCACCTCGGCGTAGATGTGTGCGCCCCGGGCTCTGGCGTGCTCCAGCTCTTCCAGCACCAGCACGCCGCTGCCCTCGCCCATCACGAAGCCGCCGCGCCGTGCGTCAAAGGGCAGGCTGGCCGCATCCGGGTCGGTGGCGGTGGAAAGGGCCTTCATGCTGGTAAAGCCGCCGATGCCCAGCGGGCTGATGCAGCTCTCGGCACCGCCGCAGACCATGACCGGCTCGTAGCCGTCGCGGATGCGGTGGAACGCATCGCCCACAGCGTTGGTGCCGCCTGCGCAGGCCGTCACCGGGCAGGTACACATCCCCTTGAGGCCGAAGCGGATGGCGATCTGTGCTGCCGCCATGTTGGCGATCGCCATGGGGACGAAGTAGGGGCTGACCTTCTCCATCCCCTTTTCCTCGCCGCGGCTGTGCTGCTCCTCGATGGTGGGCAGACCGCCGATGCCGCTGGACACGATAACGCCGATGTTCTCGGCCTCGGCTTCGCAGTCGATGCCGCTGTCCTGGATGGCCTCGGCGGCAGCGCCCAGCGCCAGCAGGGTGAAGCGGGCCATCTTGCGGGCTTCCTTTTTGTCCACGACGGTCTCGGGGTCGAAGCCCTTGACCTCACCTGCCAGCTTGCACTTGAACTCGCTGGCGTCGAACTGGGTGATGGGGCCGATGCCGCACTTGCCTGCGCGGGCTGCGGCCCAGCTGTCGGCGGTATTATTTCCAAGAGGGTTCACGGTGCCAAGACCGGTGATGACGACTCTGCGTTTTTCCATAGAAAAAGCTCCTTTTTACATTGCCATGCCGCCGTCCACACAGAGCACCTGCCCGGTGAGATAGCTGCTTTGTTCGGCGGCGAAGAAAGCCACCGCGTTTGCCACGTCCTCCGGCTGGCCGGCGCGTCCTTCCGGGATGGTCTTGCACATCTCGGTGCGGACAGCCTCCGGCAGAGCGGCGGTCATATCCGTGGCGATGAAGCCGGGAGCCACCGCATTGACGGTGACGTTCCGGCTGGCCAGCTCCTTGGCGAGGCTCTTGGTCAGGCCGATGAGGCCCGCCTTACTGGCGGAATAGTTGGTCTGGCCTGCGTTGCCCCGCAGACCCACCACGCTGCTCAGGTTGACGATGCGGCCATAGCGCTGGCGCACCATCCGGCGTGCGGCCTCCTTGCAGCAGAGGAACGCACCCTTGAGGTTGGCGTTCAGGACGGTGTCGAAGTCCTCCTCGGAAAGGCGGAGGATGAGGTTGTCGCGGGTGACGCCTGCGTTGTTGACGAGAATATCCACCCGGCCAAAGGCCTTCACTGCCTCTTCGAACAGCTTCTTGCAGCCCTCGGCCGTGGAGACGTCGGCCTGCACGGTGACGACCTCGACGCCAAGCTCCTTACACAGTGCGGCAGTCTCGGCGGCAGCGGCCTCACCGTGGCAGTAGTTGACCACCACGTTGCAGCCCTGCTTTGCCAGCGCAACACAGACAGCCCGGCCGATGCCCCGGCTTCCGCCGGTGACGACGGCGGCACGGGTCAGCTTTTCTTCGCTCATGCCTGTGCCTCCTTCCAGCTGGTGAGGAAAGCTTCCAGCTCTTCTGCCGTCTCGACAGCGGTGCAGTGGACGTCTGCGCCCAGCGTCTTTTTCACGAAGCCGCTCAGGGCCTTGCCCGGGCCGACTTCGAGAATGTCGGTGACGCCCAGCTCGCCCAGACGGCGGAGGGTATCTTCCATGTAGACGCTGCTCTGCACCTGCTTTTCCAGCAGAGCGGGGATGCTGTCGCTGTCTGCCTTTTCGCGGCCGAGGCAGTTGAAGAGGACAGGCGTCTCCATCTCGCCGAAATGCTCAGACGCAAAGCGCTTTGCCAGCGCGTCACCGGCGGGGTGCATCAGCTTGGTGTGGAAGGGGCCGCTGACCTTCAGCGGGATGCAGCGGCGTGCGCCTGCGGCTTTTGCCAGCTCAGCGGCCTTTTCCACGGCGGCTTTTTCGCCGCCGATGACCAGCTGGCCCGGGCAGTTGTAATTGCAGATCTGGACACAGCCCAGAGCGGACGCCTCTTCGCAGCACTTTGCCAGTGCATCGCGGTCAAGGTTCATCACAGCGGTCATGCCGCACTCGATGCCCTTGGCGGCGTCGGCCATGGCCTTGCCGCGGAAGGCGGCCAGCTCCACAGCCTGCTTGGCCGTGAAGACACCGGCGGCTTCCAGCGCGGAGTATTCGCCCAGCGACAGACCGGCCAGATAGTCGGCCTTGACGCCGTTTTCCTTCAGGACAGCCGTGACACCGGCGGCGAAGGCCACCATGCAGGGCTGGGTGTACTGAGTCAGATTCAAAACGCCTTCCGGGTCGTCGAAGCAGACGCTCTCCAAATCAAAGTCAAGGTCTGCGGCGTTGAACGCCTCCCGAAACGCGGGGTATCTCTCGTAAAGGTCTTTGCCCATGCCGGGGTGCTGAGAGCCCTGACCGGCATACAGAATGGCAAGCTTCATTGGTGTTTCCTCCAATCATCCATCAGTTCATCCATCAGCTCCCGGACACTGCGCATCCGGTCGAGACGGCCCACGTTGGCCCCGCAGAAGAAGAGTCCCTCTTCCACATTGCCCTTCACGGCCTCGATGAGGGCGTGGGTGATGCAGTAAGGCACCTTGGCCGGCTCGCAGGCTTTGAGACAGCGGGCGCAGTGCTTCGGCGGGAAGCGCAGGCCCTGCTCAAGCTTCTGCACCAGCGGAGTGGCCAGCGCACGGCCCGGCATTCCCACAGGGCTGTGGATGATGCGCACATCTTCGGGCCTGGCCGCCAGCAGGACGTCTTTATAGGTCTGGCTGGCGTCGCACTCGTAGGTGGGGATGAAGCGGGTGGCGAGCTGTGCGCCTGCAGCACCCATCTTAGTATAGTGGGCGATGTCCTCGCCCGTGTAGACACCTCCGGCCACGAAGACCGGGATGTCGTGGCCGAACTGAGCCTCGAAAGGCTTCACCTCGGCCAGCACTTCGGGCAGGATCTCGTCGAGGGTCTGGCATTTTCCGGCCAGAAGCTCTTCTTCCGAAAAGCCCAGATGCCCGCCGGCCTTGCAGCCCTCGATGACCACGAAGTCGGCGGTGCGGTTGAAGGCTTTTGCCCACCGCCGGAGGATGAGCTTTGCAGCACGTCCGCTGGACACGATGGGTGCCAGCGCAACATCAGCTTTTTCCACCAGGCCGGGCAGCTCCAGCGGGAGGCCCGCACCCGATACGATGGCATCCACGCCTGCCTCCACAGCCGTGCGGACGGCGTCGGCGTAGTTCTGGGTGGCGACCATCGCGTTGATAGCCACCAGTCCCGCGCCGCCTGCGATCTCTTTCGCTTTGGCGATCTCTTTTTTCAGCGCACGGAGATTCGCTGCGCAAGGGTCGCGGGCAAAATCGGGTTCGCGGTAGCCTGTGTCGGCAGTGGAGATGCACCCCATGCCGCCGCAGGCCGCGACCGCACCGGCCAGCCCGCCGAGGGAGACGCCCACGCCCATGCCGCCCTGTAAGACAGGCACGGCCAGCGGCTTGCCTGCGAGGGTCAGCATAACTCGCTCAGCGAATGCATCCGCTGCCTCCCGCTCTCCCACAGCTCGTCGAGGATCTCAGCCACAGGCCGCACCTCGTGGAGCATACCGGCCACCTGACCGGCCATCAGACTGCCGGTGGCGGTGTCGCCCTCAAAGACGGCCCGCCGCAGACTGCCCAGCGTGTATTTTTCCAGCTCCATCTTGTCGGCACCGGCCTTTTCCTGCCGGACATACTCGCGGCTCATCCGGTTTTTCAGCACACGGACGGGGGTGCCGCCGATGCGGCCGGTGACGATGGTGTCGCTGTCCTTGGCGCGCAGAAGCGCGGCCTTGTAGTTCTCGTGGACGGGGCATTCCTCACTGACCAGCAGGCAGGTACCCACCTGCACGCCGCAGGCTCCCAGTGCGAAGGCTGCCGCCAGCTGGCGGCCATCGGCGATGCCGCCCGCCGCGATGACAGGGACATCTACAGCGTCCACCACCTGCGGGACGAGGGCCATGGTGGTCATCTCGCCCACATGGCCGCCGCTCTCGGTGCCTTCGGCGATGACGGCATCCACGCCCAGAGGGGCAAGGTGCTTGGCCAGAACGGCCGCCGCCACCACGGGGATGACCTTGATACCGGCTTCCTTCCACATGGGGATGTACTTGCCGGGGTTGCCCGCGCCGGTGGTGACGACCTTGACGCCCTCTTCCACGACGATTTTGGCAAACTCGTCGGCCTGGGGGTGCATCAGCATGATGTTGACGCCAAAGGGCTTGTCGGTGAGCTCCTTGCAGCGGCGGATGTTCTCCCGCAGCGTCTCAGCGTTCATGCCGCCTGCGCCGATAAGACCCAGCGCACCGGCGTTGGAGCAGGCGGCGGCAAACTCGCCGGTGGCGATGTTGGCCATGCCGCCCTGAATGATGGGGTATTTCGTGCCTAATATCTCGTTGAGTAATTTCATGTAAATCGTCCTATTGATAGGTTTTACTTTAGAGCGCTCTCCCGTGAAGAACCTCTCAGTCTGCTTCGCAGACAGCTCCCCTGACAGGGGAGCCACTGGCGTGCCGGTCAAGTCCACGCTGGACGAGCAAAGCTCAGTATTTCGGAAACGGTAGTGCCCTGTCGTCCAGGTCAGCACCGGCTTGACAAGGTGCGTTTGTCCAGAAGTTCCTGCCCTCGTAAGCAAGGCCCGCTCTTTTGCGCCATAAAAAGCTTTCGGCAATCAGTGCAAAGTGGCCCGGCCTGCCAAGGCCTCCCCTCGATAGGGGAGGTGTCAGCGCATCAGCGCTGACGGAGAGGTTCATACGTCACCAGCATCCCGCCCCAGGTCAATCCGCCGCCGAAGCCGATGCAGGATACCTTCTGCCCGGCTTTGAGCAGACCGGCTTCGGCCATCTCGTTGAGGGCCACCGGGATGCTGGCCGCGCTGGTGTTGCCGTGGCGGTCCATGTTCTTGTAGAACTTTGCGGCGTCGGCGTGGAGCGCTTTCACACAGTGGTCGATGATGCGGCTGTTGGCCTGATGGCAGACCACCCAGTCCACATCGTCCAGTGCCAGCTGCGTCTCGTCCAGCACCGCGTGCAGACAGCGGGGCAGCGCGTCCACCGCAAAGCGGAAGACGGCACGTCCGTCCATGCTGATGGGGGCCGAGCCGGTGCGGCAGGGGCCTCCTGCGTGGATAGCCTCGTCGCCCCGTGCGCCCAGCGTGATCGCAAACGGTGCGTCGCACAGTTCAAAGATCGCTGCGCCCGCACCGTCGCCGAAGAGCACACAGGTGGAGCGGTCGGTCTGGTCCATCAGGCGGGACAGCGCTTCGCAGCCCACCACGAGGGCGTACCGTCCGCCCAGCGTCGCCATCAGGCCGCGGGCCACGGCGGTGCCGTAGATGAAGCCCGAGCAGGCGGCGTTGACATCCAGCGCGGGGCGGTTTTCGGGCAGACTCAGCGCCCGCTGCACCTGACAGGCCACACTTGGGGTGGCGTCAGGTGCCGAAAGGGTAGCGCAGACACAGCAGGCAATATCCTGCGGCGAAAGACCACTGCGCTCCAGCGCCTGCTTTGCCGCCGCGATGGCCAGCGTGGCGGCGGATTCTTTCTCCGTACACCAGTGGCGGGCGCGGATGCCGGTGCGGGTGGTGATCCACTCGTCGCTGGTGTCCACGGTGCGGCTCAGCTCTTCATTGGTGACCGTGCGGCCGGGCAGAGCTCCGCCGGTGGCGATCAACTGCAAACCGTTCATGCTCGTTTCGCTTCTCCGATCTGACGAAATTTTTTGTACCGCTGGTCGGCCAGTGCCTTGCCGCTCATCTTGCAGAGGGTGGTGAGGTGGTTTTTCAGGGCCGTATCCATGGCGGCAAACAGGGCCGCGTGGCTGCGCTGTGCGCCGCCCACAGGCTCCGGGATGATCTCCTCGACGATGCCGTCCTTGTAGAGGTCCTGTGCGGTCAGCTTCATGATCTCGCAGGCTTCGCCGCTGCGGGAGGAATCCTTCCACAGGATGCTGGCGAAACCTTCAGGGCTGAGCACCGAGTAGACGGCATTTTCCAGCATGAGGATGTGGTTTGCCACACCCAGCGCCAGTGCGCCGCCGGAAGAACCTTCGCCGGTGACAACAGCGATGACGGGGACCGTCAGACCGCTCATCTCCATCAGGTTTCGGGCGATAGCCTCGCCCTGTCCCCGCTCTTCGGCCTCCTTGCCGGGGTATGCGCCCGGCGTGTCGATGAAGGTGATGATGGGGCGGCCAAACTTTTCGGCCTGCTTCATGAGACGGAGGGCCTTGCGGTAGCCCTCCGGTCCCGGCATACCGAAGTTGCAGGCCATGTTCTCTTCCAGCGTGGAACCTTTGCGGTGACCGATGACGGTCACGGGCATCCCGTGGAAGCGGGCGATGCCGCCCAGAATGGCGCTGTCCTCCCGGCACTGACGATCGCCGCACTGCTCAAAGAAATCGGTGAACAGAGCGTTGATGGTCTCGTCGATATGGGGGCGCTCCGGGTGGCGGGCCAGAAAGACCCGATCCTCAGCGGTCAGCGGGCCGCAGCAGCGGAGGATCTCATCCTCCTCCACGGCCAGCTCGGCCAGCTCGGAAGCGTGGGCCGTGATAGCGGCCATCTGGCTCTCCTCGTCCTGTGCGCCGCCCCGCAGGGCAGCGATCTGGGCGTCCAAAGGAGCAAGCTGCTCCAGAAGTTCTTTTATCATTCTGTTTTCCTCCCGCCTGCGTGGAGCTGCAGCAGCTGGATGAGGGTGGCGCGGAGCTCACTGCGGGGTACGACCTTGTCTACAAAGCCGTGTTCCAGCTGGAACTCGCTGCGCTGGAAGCCCTCGGGCAGGCGCTCGCCGATGGTCTGCTCGATGACGCGGGGGCCTGCAAAACCGATGAGTGCGCCCGGCTCGGCCAGCATGATGTCGCCAAGGCTGGCAAAGCTGGCGGTAACGCCGCCGGTCGTGGGGTGGGTCAACACACTGATGTACAGCCCGCCCTTGGCCGAAAAGCGCTCGATGGCGGCGCTGGTCTTGGCCATCTGCATCAGGCTGAAAATGCCCTCCTGCATC
>ERZ772872.3485-NODE-3485-length-11710-cov-8.702360_pt1 | contig 11710 bp, 8 predicted proteins | sample MGYA00512132_ERZ772872 | MGnify/ENA primary metagenome ERZ772872 (study PRJEB29015, sample SAMEA2737724) | human gut metagenome | biome: human gut; feature: human-associated habitat; material: faeces | place: China | collected 2012 ... | reverse complement strand
ATGCAAAATACAAATAGGAATACATCTGAACCTCCCACTATATAGAAAAGTCTGCTATATAATGGGAGGTTGAATTGCATTATATACCTCTAAATTCGTCCAAGAGAAGTGCTTGTAAAGTGGAGTATGGATTTGTAAACTACAAGAAGTCCTTTAATGTAAGAAAGATTACTAAGAAAGTCATAACGAAGCCAATTATAAAGAAGAACCAAAAGAACCACTGGGCATAGTGACCGAGGTAGCAACCATCATATTCCTTGTAGCGTTCACGGACTTTCTTCCGTTCATCAGCAAACATGGAATTGACCTCACGGATATGCATCTGCATCTTTTACGATTAAGTCTCACAATCTACACTTTGTCAACTTTTGGCTTTCTTGCCAATGGTTATTATTCAATAATGGCTCTTTTTCTAACGATATGCTGTTTTCACCAAGAATTTACATAAAAGTTGTTATAATATATATAAATATTCGTCTTTGATACTTCCTGCCATTATCTTTGCCGATTAAAATGTTAGTGCAAAGCAATAATGAAGTAATAGAAACGTAAAAAGTAAACAACATGGAACGCAAAGAACAGACCGGGCATATCTGTAGATGGATGGCTTTAGGCATCATGACTGCCATCGTCATCGTAGGATGTACCATTGTAATCGGCCTATTTGAATGGCGCGACAGAAAGGAGATTGAGTGTAGAAATGCAGAACTGCATCAGTGGCGAAAGAATGTGCATGACTTAAACTTGCACATAACGGAATTGTCACTGCTTGGTGAAATGGTTGCGGATTGGGACTCAACAGATGTAAATGAGTATCATTCGCTTCGATTGGAAGTGGACTGTATGCTTGAAGGCATCGCAGGTATTTGTCCGAAAGAAGATTCTGATACAATCTGCCATCTTCTTGCAGAAAAGGAACAGCTCCTTCTTGATATAAAGGATGCCATGCAGGATCTGAATTCCACTCAAGAAAAGCTGACCGCAGAAGTTCCAAGAATTGTAGAGCAGAATAAAACTGAAAGCAAAAGACTTTCAGCTATGCCACAGCAGGCAAAGCCAAAGAAGCGAGGTTTCTTCAGCAGATTGTTCGGCAAGAAAGAAAATGCAGTAACAACAGGCAACCGTTTAACCCAAACTGAAAAGATGCTCACCAACCTAAACCAAACGGTTGTTGCTAAACATCACCAGCAAAGCCGTAAGGTAGTGGAGATATTGGATAGTCTTGGAAACAGAAATGAAGGTATCAATAAGCAGTTGCAAAGAGTAATCAGCATAGCTGATGAGAATGTGGATAAAGGCATAAAAGTTCGTGAGCGACAAATCGCAGACTTGGAAGGCAATTATACCTATTATTATATAGGGATGATAGGATTGTTGATATTAGTATTTTTCGTATTATTCCTATTGGTGTGGCGATTCGCATTCAAGACACGTAAGAGCAAGGAAGAAACAAGAAAGGTGATGCTGACAGTAACGCATGAGATGCGCAGTCCTTTGTCTGCCATCAAGGATTATGCTCGCAAGATTAGCGGACTTGAAGATGCTACGGATGAAAGCAAACGGTATGCCGACTTGATTGTTGACACATCGAAAGGCTTGACTTCTATGATAGACAGTTTCCTGGTTTACTCCAAATTAGCGAATGGAAAGGCGACCGTCAAGGAACGCCCTTTCCGTATAATGGACATTGCCGAGCAATTAAAGATGGAGTATGAACCCTTTGCTGCAAAGAAGCAACTGGAATTGAGCGTCAGCAATAAGGCAGATGGTGTTGTCAATGGAGACAAGGAAAAGGTGCTTACAATAGGACGCAATCTGCTTTCCAATGCCATCAAATATACGGGAAAGGGTGAGATCGTATTATCCACAACCTATAAAGATGGTGTGTTCATGCTAAAGGTTAAGGATACGGGAACAGGATTGGGCGACAAGCAACAAAAACAAATCTTCAAGGAATTTGCAAGATTGGGAAATGCGGTTACCCAACCGGGATTTGGCTTGGGACTTTCCATTGTCAAGAACCTCGTTTCACTGATGAAAGGAAAAATCGATGTGTCCAGTCACCAAGGGCTGGGAAGTATTTTTACCATTAGTCTTCCTATGGCTGCAGCCGAAAAGCGGAATGTGGAACCAATCCAGTATAGAACGAAACGACAAGATTCGTTTACTGTCATTGCCATTGATGATAGCCATGTGCAACTGAGTGCCATTCGTGAGGCGTTTGCATCAAACGGCATCGTATGTGACACTTGTAATAATGCCACGGATTTATTGGATATGATGCGCAAAAAATCTTATGATCTGCTGATAACGGATTTGAAGATGGCTGAAGTGAATGGTATCGAGATTCTGGAAATGATGCGTATGGTGAACGTGCGTAACTCCAAGACCATTCCTGTTGTCGTTATGACTGCAGCACCAAATGTGAGTGAGCAAGAACTGCTTGGCGCAGGATTTGTCGCTTGTCTGTTCAAGCCGATGTCTGACAAGGATTTGATAAACACTGCAAGAAAGTGTGTGAATGGCAAGATAGCAGAAAAACAAATAGACTTTTCTATGTTGCTGACCTACGGCAATGAAAAAGAGACTTTGGAGAATTTCGTAAAGGAAATGACTGATACATTGGGCAGTATCCGTAATGCAGCCCAAGAGGAGAACCGCAAGAAAATGTCCGATGCCATTCACCACGCAAGAAGCTCGTGGATGATGGTACAATCTGACGAGTCTTTGAACTATCTTTTTGACCTGATTGAAGATTCTACATCATCAGACGACGTTATCAACCAAGCGGTTGAGGATGTTTTCGCACATGGTGAGGCAATCATCAAAGCCGCACAAAAGAAAATTGAGGAGGTAACAGCATGAAGAAAGTAATAATAATTGAAGACAGCCCTACATTTTGCAATATGTTGGGCAAGAAGTTGGAAGCGAAGGGATGGAAAACAATCTTATGCTACAATTACAGAGATGGTCTGAAAGCTGTGAGGGAATCCTCTGAATGGGATGTTGTCATTTCGGACATGCGCTTGGGGAATGATAACGGCATCGACCTGTTGGAATGGATGCGTAGAAACGGCTACCAGAATCCATTTATCATCATGACATCTTACGATGAAAGCATGAGTGCCGTGAGGACTATGAAATTGGGAGCGGAAGACTATATACCGAAGAAATTGTTGCTTGATGTAGTTTATGAACGTTTGGAAGAAATCATAGACAAGCAGAAACGACTCGTCGAGTTGAATAACAAGATTGTTTACCGCAAAAGTGAGAAGTTTCGCCGTATATACAAAATGGCAGAATTGTTTGCCAAAAGCGACATGGCTGTTATGATATTGGGAGATAACGGAACAGGCAAAGAACATATAGCGGAAAAGATACATCTGCAAAGCAAAAGAGCCGACAAGCCTTTTGAGGTAGTAGATTGCGGTACGCTTTCTGCAGAACTTGCCGTTTCCGCTCTCTTTGGGCATGAGAAAGGTGCATTCACAAGTGCGGACGCAGCAAGAAAAGGCTACTTTGAATTGGCTGCTGGAGGTACGCTGTTCTTGGACGAGATAGGCAACCTGCCGAAAGACGTACAGGCGATGCTGCTGCGTGTGTTGCAATCCAAGAGCTACCGACCATTGGGAGCTACAAAAGATAAAGTGGCTGATGTGCGCATTATTGCCGCTACCAACGAGAATCTGCAAGAGGCTGTTCGGGAAGGACGATTCAGAAGCGACCTGTATTATCGACTTCACGAAGCGGTTATTGAGATTCCACGGTTGCGAGATTGCAAGGAAGATATTATGCCATTAGCTAACTTCTTCCTGAAACAATATGATAGGCATACGGACAAAGAAATAAAATGTATCAGTAAGGAAGCGCAAAGGGCACTTGTAAGCCATACATGGCCAGGCAATGTGCGTGAGTTGAAATCCTGTATCATGCGAGCTATGCTGTTATGCGAGAATGAGATAATAGATGTCGAGGACTTGCAGTTGTCACAATCGACATTAACAGAAGAGGCTTTGGACTTTGATGAACAAGAACGTAAGATCAATCGAGAACGTATCTTGTGGGCTTTGAAGCAATGCAATGGCATCAAGCGTGATGCGGCAAAAATGTTGGAAATGAGCCATACTACATTCTATGCCCGTATGAAAGAGTATGGTATTCCTACTAATAAGTTGTAACGGTATAAGAACCGTGTAAGGAAGATTGGACGAGTGTCCGGTTTTCCTTACACTATTTCTGCTTGCAATTCCCTTGTGAAAATCTTATTCTCTTGATAAAGTTGCTGATTATCAGGAAATATCATCATCCTATTGTTTAGACTGTCTTGGAATGGCATAGGTATTGGACTAATAAATGATGTGCGCACAGAAACATCAAATTAGTACAAACCCATAAAAGAGACAGAAACATGGAATACAACATATTGATAGAGACTGATTTTTTCAACTTGCTGAATGCAGGTCATAAGAACAAAAGTGGTAACGCTTTGGAGAACTCATATCGTGAGTTTATCAAGGTTGTGGTTGATTTATGCAGCACCAACGTGAAGCAAGCGGTCTTTGCACTGTCATACGCAGAGACCGAGCTTGACTTTCATCTGTCAATGCCCCATATAAAGGATTGTTTGGGAACCGTAGGCTTGTATGTGCGCAAAGCAATTGCATTTGTCCGCAGAATGCAAGACCATGTGTCAGCAACATATCATCTTCATGTGACCACATCCACTTCAGAAGCCTCTCCGCCAGTATCATCAGAATCAAAGCCATTAGTAAAATGGACTGGCAATGCCGTTGACCTTGTAGAAATGGTATATGGCATCTGCGTCATGGGAAGCGTGAATGATGGCGATGTGAAGTTCAAGGACTTGGCGCAAGCCATGTACCAGTTCTTTGGCATCAAAGCCAAGGACTGCTATCGTTTCTATACCGACATCAGAAGACGCAAGAACTATAGTCGCACCTATTTTCTGGACAAGATGCAGGAGAAGTTGAACGACAAAATGCGAAAGGATGATGAATTGGAAAGAATGAGACGATAATCGAGGTGTTTCTTATGTTATTTCTGAAAAAGATTAAAAACTTTTGGTGTTGCCACAAAAATATTGTAGTTTTGTGGCAAAATAAAGAGGAATGGCAACGAATAGCGCTTATAACGAGATAAAAAGGAAAATAACGTCTTCCAAACGGGGAACATTGTTCTTTCCCGATTCATTCGCTCAAATGGCATCATCCGATGCAATAAGGTCAGCCTTGGTGCGTTTGTGCAAAGATGGAGACATAATAAGAGTGGCACAAGGCATCTATTGCTATCCAAAGATTGACACAAAATGGGGAAGCGGAGTTGTACCGCCATCCATTGAAGACATTGCCAATGGCATTGCTAAACGTGATAAAGTTAGAATTGTTCCGACGGGTGCGTATGTGTTGAATGTATTAGGACTGTCAAAACAAGTACCGGCAAATGTGGTGTTCTTTACAGATGGGTCTTCTCGCAAGGTTTCTGTAGGCAAAGGTAACGGAATCCTTTTCAAGCATACATCTGAGATGAGAACATTTGCTTATCGGTCAAAGCTTATGCTGTTGATAGTAATGGCTCTCCGTGAAATCGGTGATGAAAATATAACAGAACTACAGATGAACATCATCAAAGGTCATTTGAAAAATGTCCCAACGGGAGATTTTCAAAAAGACATTTTGCTGGCTCCAGTATGGGTTCGTAAAAAATTGCAACAAGTATGAATTATCAAGATATAGAAAAACTTGCTTCCTTAAAGGAAAGCAACAATTTGGAGTTTAAGGAATCGACAGGTCAATTAGACCGTTCGATGGAGACTCTATGTGCGTTTCTCAACTGTGAAGGTGGTACTATTCTTTATGGTGTAAAGGATAATGGTAAGATTATAGGTCAAGAGGTATCTGACAATACTAAACGCTCTATTGCTGAGGCGGTCAATAGAATTGAGCCTTTTGTAGAGTTGGAAATCTCGTATGTTCCTATTCTTGAGACTGATAAATATGTGATAGCCATTCATGCGGAATGTCAACGATTCATGCGTCCTTTCACTTATAAGGGAAGGGCTTATATGCGCATTGAAAGTACCACAACTTTTATGCCACAGGAACGGTATAACCATCTCTTAATGGAAAGAGGCGGAAAATATGGATGGGAAGCAATGATAAACTCCGATCTGAAGATAACCGACTTGGATGAGAATGCCATTCTCGGTGCTGTCCGTGAGGGAATACGAAACGGAAGACTTCCAGAAACAACTATTCGCGAGGAGATACCTGTAATCTTGAAAAAGTTCGGCTTGTTCCATGATGGTAAACTGAACAATGCAGCCGCCGTGTTGTTTGGCAAGGATTTGTATGGATACCCACAATGTCTTGTGCGTATGGCTCGTTTCAAAGGAACAACAAAAGAAGAGTTTATAGACAACCAACGTGCAGAAGGTAACATTTATGAATTGCTTGATGCCGCAATGGCATTTTTCTTTAAGCATCTCTCACTGTCTGGTAAGATAAACGGTCTTTATCGTGAGGAAGAGTTGAGCATTCCGTACAAGGCTTTAAGAGAGAGCTGCATCAACTCACTTTGCCATCGCTCGTATCATCAACCGGGCAGTTCTGTAAGCATCGCTATCTACGATGACCGTGTTGAAATACGAAATACGGGAACTTTTCCTGCCGACTTGCCTATAGAACGTCTTATGCAGGAACATGACTCCAAGCCACAGAATCCAATTATCGCCAACGTACTCTATAAGAGCAAGATATTGGAGAGTTGGGGACGTGGAATAGGTACAATGGTCGATGAATGCAAACGTGTAGGCTTGCCTGCTCCAGAATTCAATACTGATGGCAATTTTGTGTGGGTCGTATTTAAGTATAATAGGAGCAGTGTGGTAAACACCCAACAAGCTACCCAACAAGCTACCCAACAAGCTACCCAACAAGCTACAAAATTTGTTCAGGAGCTGATTTCTGTTGTAAATACCAATGAATATTCAGTAAAAGAAATCATGTCTCTCTTAAAATTGAAGGATAGGGTTAATTTCTTGAAAACTTACCTTACCCCTGCTTTGGAAGAAGGTCTAATTTCAATGAAATACCCTAAAAATCCAAAGCATCCGGGGCAAAAATATATGCTTACAGAAAAAGGCAAGGCATTATTAAAATAGAAAGACGACAAAGGCAGTGGTGATTTGTTCCACTGCCTTTGTCGTTTCTATTTCTGTATCAAGTGCTTCAAATTCTCGTCAGCAGCGATGCGATCCAGTTCATCCTTGACAATCTGTTTGACGTCCTCCTTTATCTGATTGTAGTTGTCCTGAATAGCTTGCTTCATGCAGTCGTTGCCATTGGTATCCTTGAAATCGTTAATGATAGGGATAGGCTGATAATGGCTTTCCTCCCGCTTTACTTTGTCGGTGTCAACGACAATCTCGGCATGGAAGATCTTCTGCTCGATACGCTCGTTGAAGTTGTCGGAAACAGAGCCGACAAACATTCCTTGGGTGAGTCCGCTAATCTTGCTCGGCGGAATGAGACTATCCATCTGGGTATTGATGGATGTAGAGACATCCTGACGATTGATGGAAATAGACTGGCGCTTTTGGAGCACCTTGCCGAAACGCTCGGATAAAGTCTTGGCGGTCTCGCCAACAACCTGTCCGCTGAAGATATTACCAACGGTATTGATAACCACCTTTGCCTCCTTGTCTCCATAATCGCGGACCAACTGCGAGAAGTCCTGAAAGCCCAAGCAGACGGCAACCTTGTTGCTTCTTGCCGTAGCAATCAGATTATCCAAGCCTTTGAAATAGATGGTCGGCAACTCGTCAATGATAACGGATGATTTGAGTTGTCCCTTCTTGTTGATGAGTTTCACGATGCGGCTATTGTACAAGCCGAGTGCAGCACCATAAATGTTCTGACGGTCGGGATTGTTGCCGACACATAGAATCTTCGGTTCTTCGGGATTGTTGATGTCAAGTGTAAACTCGCTTGCGGACATCACCCAGTAGAGTTGTGGTGAGATCATTCGTGACAACGGAATCTTTGCGCTTGCAATCTGACCCGCCAACTGCTCCATCGCCCCACCTTGCCAGGCATCCATGAACGGAGATAAATAATTTTCAAGTTCGGGATAGCTCGTCAGTATCGGAAAGACATCTTCGTATCTGCGGTTGAGCAGTTCGATGGCATGAGGAAAGGTGCAATACTTTCCGTCCTTGTAGATTCTTAGGTACCAGATGATGGCAGCAAACAGAATAATCGGACTCTCCACGAAGAAGTCGCCCTGCTTCTGTACCCACGTCTTGTTGAGATTGAGCATGATGGTGTATGCACTCTCATAAGCATCAGAAATATCACTCATGAAATCCGGGTGAATCGGGTTGCAGCGATGACTTCTACGCGGATCGTCAAAGTTGATGACATAGAACTGGGGCTTTACCTTATAGCCATTCTGATGGTTCATCATGTGGTTGTAGGCAATCGTAGAAAGGTCCGGAAACTTGAAATCATAGATATACATTGAGTAAGATTTTTCTATCTGCTGTTTGATGTAGTTGTTCACCACGGCATAGCTCTTTCCGGAGCCGGGTGTTCCCAGTACGATAGAGGCTCGGAACGGGTTCACGATGTTGATCCAGCCGTCCCATTCCTTACCCTGATAGACAAATTTCGTGGGCAGGTTTACGGAATACTCGTTTTCCATAAGCCTTGTTTCCTGCATGAAACTTTCGTTTTCGTCGTTGAACGGGTCCTCGCGCAGCCGCTCCTTGACCAGACGTCCGATCCATAGACCCGCCAGAAACAGCGAGAGGAAGCCTATGCTTGTAGCTGCGACATAGAGCGGTGCCGCCCACTGCGGCGGCAGGTGCCGCAGCGGATCCCCGAAGAAGAAAAGCAGCAGGCCCGCCGCAGCTGCGAGAAGAATCTGCCGGTGCGTGATGCGCTCGGAGCGCACGCTGCGCGTACCCCAGCAGCTCAGAGCCAGAAATCCCGCAGCGAAGAGTTTGGTCAGGTACGAGTAAGTGAAAAGCCCCGTCGTACGCTGGACGTTCCGCAGCAGACGGTCCAATACGCCGAGCGTGCAGCCGTGCATATCGAACCATCCGTAGCAGAACCAATAGAAGTGGAGCAGCAGGAACAAAACGCTTATGCCCCGCATGAGCTGCATGACTTTTTCCAATCCTCTCAGGTCATCTTCCTGTTGCATGATATACGGTTTTTGCAACGAAGATACCTTCGCTTCCGGGCTGCTCGTGTGTATGTCCGTTCCGGGCACATCCAGGCCGGTTGTTTTGCAAAATTCATATTATACGGCGTGTAATTCGAAAAAATCACACGCCGCGTATCATTATCGTTGGCTTCGTTCGACGAGAGCCTGTTTCAATGCATCCAGAAATTTGGTCACGTTTACTTTCCGATTAAGCGTGGCATTGCGGCAGCGGTCGGGATTCTTGAACGAAACATTCAGCAGCAGTTCGAAAGAACGGACGAGCTTGTTCAATTCGGCAGGCGTACCGTCTGCCTTGCGGATCGCACCCGACGCATGGAGCGCCGAGATCAGCTCCATCAGGTCGGTCAGGGTGTACTCTGCGGACCAATAGTACGGCGAGCGGATATGCTTGCTCTGCTGAGTCGCCAGAGCAGGATAACGCAACTGCACCAGCAGGATTCGTCGTTCGATCTCTACGTGTGCGATGATCGTTTCGAAATATCCCTTTTTGATCGGCTCTTCGGCGTATCGATACTTCATACGTTCCAGATAACCGCACAAATGCGCCAACAAGCGCAGCTGGTCGATCACGGGTCGTTTTCTTAACAGTCGGGAAATACGTTCCACGAAATGTTCGATGGCGGCTTCCAGACGTGCGGAAATTTCATCGGATGAAAATGCTTCGCCGCAGAGTGAGAACAGCCGGAAAAGTTCACACTCCGAAATAATCTTGGTAGCTTTCATAATACATAATTTTGAATGGGTTAATAAAAAGCGCGGGAAAGGCCCGCGCTCCGAGAGATAGCTATTCGATCTGCGCGAAACTCTCCGCCATAGGAGAAAAAGCCTCGCGGAATATTCGTTTTCTCCGTTTTTATACCCCTTTCATCTTTGTGCGATGCCTTACCGAATTTACTGAATATTTGCGAACGACTCCATCCCTCACCGCTTCGCACGGCGTTTCTTACGTCGCCGGCGCTCGCGCGGGATCGGCTCCTCGTACTCCTCCTGTCGGCCGGCCGCGAGCAGATCGAACAACTCTTCCAGGCCCATGCCGTCGACGGCCGTACTTCTGCGGGTATCTCCCCGCTCCTGCGCCGGGGGATATTCGCGCCTTCGTTCCGGCTGCCCGCCCTGCGGGATCTCTTGCGTCTGTTCCTGGACCTCCTCAGCCTCCTGCATCCGTTGCTCGGCTTGGCCAGCGTCGAAATGCGCCGCCAGACCGTTTGCCGCGAACTCCCGTCCCAGGCGCGAACCGTTGACCGCGACACCCGCACGGTGATCGATGAACGTCGTACCGTAGATACGTCCTGCGTCGGTGCGGCGCAGCACGACCGTGATCCCTTCCGCTTCCAACAGACGGCAGAACTCCTCCGGGGAACGGGCAGCACCCAGCACCCGCACGACGGTCTGACGCGTACCGTCGAGCGCCGCACTGTCCCGCAGTGCCTCCCTGCTGCGGGCGTAGTACCGTTCGAGGGCCCGGTGTCCTACGTCGCGTCCTATGCGGCTCGACTTGATCGGTACACCCTGTGGCATGGCGTCGTCATCGAGCGCACCGTAGAGAATACCGGCATACTCGTGTCCGTGTGCCGTACCCCGGCACTCTTCGATGGAGACGTTGAAATATTCGAGCAGCGTCCGCAGCTCCCCGAAGGAGGTGCAGCGGTAACGGTGCAGTGTCGAGCGCACGAGCGATGCGATTTGTCGTTTGAGGTCGCTTTTCGTATAGTCGAGTTTCGACAGCGTGTCGTACGTCTGCTTCGCGTCGCCCTCGGCGGCAGGGCGCAGGCCGTAGTGTCGTTCCAGAGCATCGAGGATCTCCCGCGACCGTCGCGCCTCGAAGTCGTGCGCCAGCTTGCGGCCGTCGAGCCCCACGCGCAGCGACACGATATGGATATGCCGGCGTTCGATGTCCTCGTGCAGAAAGACGAAACAGGGCTGTGCGCCGTAACCCATACGCTCCATATACTCGCGTGCGATCTGCCGCAGCTCGTCGTTCGTGAGACGGTCTTCGGGAGCGGGATTCAGGGAGGCGTGAAACACGGGATTCTTCGTGCGGCGGTTGGCTTCGAGGTACGGTTCGAAACAACGCAGCGCCTCGCGGATGTCGAAATATCGCTCGTCCGAGACCTGCATCGGGGTATTGAACGCCGCCAGAAAACGGCCCTCGCCCCGGTCGATCTTATCCTTGTTGTAATAAAGAGCACCCGCCGGTGTAGCACCGGAGGTTATCCGCGCGACCATAGCTCGTAAAGTTCGCGGCTGAGCGCGATGACCTGCTCCGAAAGGGCTTTCAGCTCGCGCGTGCGGCGCTCCAGAAGGAGCACTTGTCGCGGAATCGCCGTGTGCGAAAAGTGCGTGTTGACGGCCCGTACGATCTGGTTGTAGTTGTTGCCCACCCGTTGTATCTGCTCGTAAAACTGGTTCAGACGGGTCACATATCGGCCCAAGGTCGGGTCGATACGCACCACGCGAAACT
>ERZ772872.3482-NODE-3482-length-11714-cov-3.420019_pt1 | contig 11714 bp, 10 predicted proteins | sample MGYA00512132_ERZ772872 | MGnify/ENA primary metagenome ERZ772872 (study PRJEB29015, sample SAMEA2737724) | human gut metagenome | biome: human gut; feature: human-associated habitat; material: faeces | place: China | collected 2012 ... | reverse complement strand
ACGTCATCCACCATATCCCGGAGCACACCGCCACTCTCCCCGGCTGTCTGGGACGGCGCGTTCGTGCTCTGGTTTGTGCCGTTTGTCTGTCTCTCCATTGTGGTTCCCGCTCCCGCGCTCCCCGTATCCGGGGCTGTGGTCATATTATTTCCGTTCCCTCTTCCGCAGGCTGTGATGATTGCCGCGGTCATAATGAGAAGCGCGCATGCTCTGATCCATCTGATTTTTCCCATAAAAATAATCTCCTTTCTACGGCTATTATGTGCCATAGAAAGGAGAAGTATTTTGGAAAAAAATGTATAAAACTTTAACCTCTATCAACCGACCACATCAGCCATATCGTAAAGTCCTGCCGGCTTTCCTGCGAGGAATTTTGCAGCCTCCACAGCTCCCTTTGCGAAGATCTCGCGGGAATAAGCGGTGTGTGTGAAGGTGATGACCTCGTCGCGGCCCGCGAACATAATATCATGCTCACCGACGATGGTGCCGCCGCGCATTGCCTGGATTCCGATCTCCTTTGGATCTCTTGCGACACGCTCGGAGGAACGGTCATATTTATAATGATAGCTGTTGTCGAGGCTCTCATTGATGGCATCAGCAAGGGCGATGGCGGTTCCACTCGGGGCGTCGATCTTGCGGTTGTGGTGCTTCTCTAAGATCTCGATTGCCTCCGTGTAGGTCACACGTGCGAAATCGGAATTCACCACATTATTCAGTCGGTCAAGAAGTCCCTTGTCGATGAAGTTATTGAAGAATGCCATCTCCTCCGGCGCATTCTCAAGCACATAGCGGATGATATATTTGAGCATGCTCTCCGCAAGGATCATATCGTCCTCGAGATCTGCAAATGCGATCTCCGGCTCAATCATCCAGAACTCCGCCGCATGTCTGGTCGTGTTGGAATTCTCCGCGCGGAATGTCGGTCCGAACGTATAGATGTTCTTAAATGCCATTGCATATGTCTCGCCGTTTAACTGGCCGCTGACGGTCAGATTCGTCGGCTTATTGAAAAAGTCCTTCGTGTAGTCCACGGTTCCGTCCGGATTCTTCGGCACATTGGCAAGATCCATCGTCGTCACCTGGAACATCTCACCTGCACCCTCGCAGTCACTTCCTGTGATGAGCGGTGTGTGCACATAGACGAAATCTCTCTCCTGGAAGAACTTGTGGATCGCATAGGCAATCAGGGAACGCACGCGGAACACCGCCTCAAAAGTGTTGGTGCGCGGTCTCAAATGAGAGATCGTTCTCAAATACTCAAAGCTGTGCTTCTTCTTCTGCAGCGGATAATCCGGTGTGGAAGCTCCCTCCACCTCAATCTTCTCCGCCTGAATCTCGAACGGCTGCTTCATCTCCGGGGTTGCGACAAGCTTACCTGTCACAATGATTGCCGCACCGACATTTAACTTCTCCACTTCCTCAAAGTTCTCCAGCACATTGGAAAATACCACCTGCACCGGCTCAAAGAACGTACCGTCATTGACAACGATAAAGCCGAAATTCTTGGAATTACGAAGACTTCTGACCCATCCGCCGATGGTCACTGTCGTATCCAGATACTCATCCTTGCTGCGAAATAAATCCCTTATATTTACCAGATCCATACATTCCTCCATCCGCAACAGACGGGTGCGCCACTCTGCCGCATCCCGTCTGCCACTCATTATCTCTTTTCTATTATCTTATCTGCATTGCCGCAAAAAATCAATGCTTATTCCTAATTGGCTGCCCCGGTCTTCTCCGTGCCTTCTGCTGCCTCATACGTCGTAGATGCGTTTGTTGCACTGCCCGCCTCTGTTGCATCCGCAGCGTCCTCTGTCACCGCGTCACTCTCTGTGTCCGCAGACGGATCAATGGTCACAACCGCCGTCTCAAGCAGCTGATCCAGCGCCTGGTCGTAGCGGTAGAGATCTGCGAAATAGCGCTTGCCATAGTCGGTATCTCCAAAACCGTAGATATTATACATCGCCTCCACAGACTCGTATCCGTTCTGGCTTACCAGCTGCTCTGCATAGGTATCAATATCGTCCTGGTTCACTTCAACGCCGAGTTCATCTGCGATCGCATCCATAATGAATTCCAGACGGATGCTCTTCTCCATTCCCTCATTCCAGTATGCTTCCATCTCCTCGACGGTCTTTCCGTAGTAGGTGCTCACATAATCGGCAAGCTGGCTCTCGTCTCCGTTGCAGTTCTGCTCAATGTACTGTCTTCTGTAATCATCCACACGCGCAGTAAGATAATCCTCCGGCACTTCCGCCTCACAATTATCTATAAGATAATTCTGCACGGCAGTCGTAGTGTCTTTCTGCTTATTATACTCGGCACTGCTCTCCATGTAGCTGCGGATCTGATCGTACATCTCATCCACGGTATCTACCTGGAACTGCTCCTTGGCAAATGCGTCATCCACATCATCGATCGTCATTTCCTTCTGAATGGAGTTGACCGTAAATGTAAAGACTACTGCTTTTCCTGCCAGATCCGTGTTGCCATAATCATCCGGAAATGTCACGTCACAGTCGATCACATCTCCGACAGAAGCGCCCTTTAAGCCGTCCGTAAATCCGTCGATGTAGCCTGTTCCTGTGGCAGATGCGTTCTGGTACACATCAACGTTCTGATTCTCGGCGGTACCTCCGCTAAACGCTGTTCCGTCAAGCTTGCCAACGTAATCCACATTGACAATGTCTCCCTCCTCGACCGTGGTCTTGTCCGGATCTGCCGTATAGAACGGACCATAGTTGTCAAACATCTGCTTGAAATAGTCCTTTACCTTCTGGTCATCCACGTCATAATCCCCAGTGATCGTAACCGGAATCGCGCTGTAATCACAGAGTGTTACATAATCGCTTCCCTTCAGTTCAAACGCGCTGCTCGCACACGGAGTGCTTGTGATCGTACCGGAAACCGCACTGTCTGCAAGACCCTCGGTTGACGCTGCGCTCTCTGTCGCCTCTGTCGCTGCCGGATCGGCGTCCTTTGCTCCGCATCCTGCTGCACCAAACGCCATCATAGCGCAAAGCATCAGTGCTACTGTTCTCTTCTTCATATACAAATACCCTTTCTATTCCCTCTTTTGGCGAATTCTGTTTCGCCAACACTAACCTTAGTATCGTACCACATTTCCCTCAAAAAAGGAAGCAGACAAGCCAAACTTTCACAAATGTTTCAAATACAAGATTGCTTTTTTGCCGAATCAATGCTACAATTAAATGCAGTTTGATTGTAGGAGGATTTTACCATGAGTACCGTAAACATTGTATTGCTGGTTATTCTTGCCGTCCTCATTGTCGGCTTGATCGTATTATATTTTCTCGGCAAAAAGGCGCAGAAAAAGAGAGACGAGCAGGAGGCACAGCTTGCAGCCAACGCCCAGACCGTCTCCATGCTGATCATCGATAAAAAGCGGATGCGCCTGAAAGATTCGGGACTTCCGCAGGTTGTCATCGACCAGACACCGAAGATGATGCGCCATTCCAAGCTTCCAATCGTAAAGGCAAAGGTTGGTCCGAAGGTGATGTCACTGATCGCAGACGAAGCCGTCTATGATCTGATTCCGCTGAAGAAGGAAGTCAAAGCGACCGTGAGCGGCATCTATATCACGAAGGTAACCGGCGTCAGAGGGCCTCTTGAGAAGCCGCAGGGCAAGAAGAGCTTCCGCGCGAGAATGCAGGAAAAAGCCAAAAAGGCGAATGCAGAGCTGGAAAAAGAAAAGGCAGAACTTGCCAAAGAGAAGGCAGCAAAGAAGAAGAAAAAATAAGCAGCTATTTAAAATGCAGGGAATTTCAGATTTTGAAATCCCCTGCATTTTTTGATTGAATATTCATGGTAATCTTGCAGTCCGCCATGTGCTCATAATTCACTTCCAGCGCATAATCCACTTTTACGGACAGATTGTGTTCCGTCTCCTCCACCTGCACTTTCGTGGCGTCAATTCCGATCAGCAGATTCCCGTACGGCGTATAATAATAGGTGACATTTTTCTTGTCCTTTTCAAACATCATATGTACATTCGTCTCACCACGCTTCGTGATATCAAGTACCTCATCCCCGAGCTTGATGATATTTTTGGTGGTACCCGCCGTATCCTCCGCCACCTCGTCATACAGAATATAATGCCTGCCGTTCTTCTTATAATAAGAACCGGAGGTAATCACCTCTACCGGTTCACTGTTTTCTCCCCCAGCAAACTGAAGACCGCTGATGGAGATCAATACATCTTTTGTCATCGTTACACTCCCTTTTATCTCAACTCATATTACCGGCTTTTGGCGGAATAATCAAGCCTATTCTTTCAGGTCGTCCAAAAATGTCAGATAGCGGCAGCGCACCTTATAATTTCCCTCCTCAAGCACCGCCCGGTATTCCTCCTTGGACAACACTTTTTTCAGTTCCTCCCCGGCGCTCTCATCCACGACTTCATACATACTTCCCTCAAAGCACATATTCGGGTACATGACGCACCACCAGTTATGACCTTCGCCCTCTCCGATCACAACCCGCAGCGCCTCATATTTCCCCGCCGGGAAGGTGAATTTTCCATATGTTTTGGACGGAAATTCCGTCTCCTCTATCGCGGCATGCACCTCGTACTCATATCCGGCTTCCCGCACCACCGCCTGCGCCGTCTCCGCAATCTCGGGCAGGTGCGCCTCCACCACCTGCTCGCACGCCTCTCTGTCCGGGACATCCGAAAGCAGCTCTGCCATCCGGCTTCCCACGGCATCACGCACCGCAAGCTTTAAATTCTGATCCTCCGCGGTATCGCTGTTGGCAAGCACATGGAACCGCAACACCTTCCCAGCAATCTGCCCCTGTATTCTCTGATTTTTTCCATACTGCATTCCAAGAAGCGCAAGCAGCGTCACATTCATCCCCAACAACAAGTACCAGATCCATTTACGTCTTTGCATCACAACATTTTCTTCCTTTCCTCTGCTGTAAAAGACGATTCCCGTTCTGGTACTGTTTTATTCACTTTACGATAAATGAATCCAGTTTATTTTTACCCGGTAGACAACCTCCACCTCTTCTTCGTAGTTCTCCCCGCGCTCCTGGTACTCCTCATACCAGCCGCGCGCCGCGCCTCCGAGCTTCCGGTAGCTGCCTGTCAGATCCACCTGCTTCTCCTGCCGCACATTTGCCGCCATCCGGTTCATATAATCTTCCGCTGAAAGTGCAAGCTTTCCTTCATTCTCCTTTCCTCCGGTTCCCTGCACGCTCCCGCTGCAGTGAATCGTCACCACAACCTTCCGCACACCATCCTTTTTCGTAAACGCGATCTCATTTGAGGCATCCGACAGCAGCAGCATTCCCTCCTCTAACGGCAAGACATACTCCATCATGCGGTTTTGCGTGAAAAAGGCGAGTCTCGCTGCCTCCCCGGCAACCATGCCCGCCGGCGTCCCGCGCTTCCACACATAATACTGCTCCACCGCCGGCTTTTCCTCCTCCACAGTAACATACGGCAAAAACAGCGTCTCCTGCCTATTGTCCATCTCCTGATACAGCGATCCGATTGTGGGATATGCCTGCTTTTTGATCTGGGACACATTTTCAAACTGTTCCTCCAGATAATCCCCGACCGCTTCTCCCAGCGTCTCACTCTGCGCCAGCAGTGCTTCGGCATCCTCCGTGACCACCACATAGGCGTTGCGCGGCACCTCGCTCTTCTCCTTTAAGAATGTCAGCCACTCCTGCACCGCCGCCTCGTCCTCCACAAATTCCTGTTCCAGGATCAGAACCTTCAGATGGCTGTAATCCACCATCCGGTTTCCCTCCTGCTCCGCTTCATACCACGTCAGCCCGGCGTCCTTCATGTCCCGCACCGCGATATCAATCGGAAAATCGCGATCCTCCAGCTCTGCGGGGGCGCAGCCTGTCATCACAAGCAAGGCTGCCGCACAGATCACCGCAAGCGCAAGCATCCTCCTGCCCCACTTTTTCTGTGCGGTAAAGACGGGGGCCAGCACCAGAAACGGCGTTCCGACATACCACAGGAACCGCTCGTACCAGTCGAATACCGCTCTGCTCCGGTAAAAACAGATTGCTGCCGCAGACGCTGCCACCGCCACAGATCCATAGAAAATCCACATGTACTTTTTCCCTTTTGGCATTTTTAGAATAGGTTTCCATAATTTCTCTGCTATGCTGCTTCCATAAAAAACGCAGCTGTTTAAAAGAGCATAAAGCGTAAAAAACCACACGCCGAACATAAACGCATCCGTTCTTTTTAAAAAGCCGCCGGATATTTTTACCGTGCTCATCAGCGTGACCGCCGGATAGTCCATCCCTGCAAGCGCCGGCACCCCGAAAATTCCCTCCAGAACCAGATAGAGCACCGCATGAAGACATCCCACAAAAAGGATTGCCCTCTTTCCCGCCGCAAACAATGTTTCCTGCCGCCTGACATACGTTCCCGAAAACAGAAGCAGAAATGCAAAAGAAAGATTCAAAAACACCCCGTAGGCCCCGCCTGCCACGCCCTTTAAGCTGCTCATCCCAAGCGGCGCCCAGTAGTCGGTGCACACTTCGTCCGCCGCCGCAAACAGCATGAGAAACAGCGGGATCAAAAGAAACCAGAACAGCATCTCATAGGCTCTCGCCCGTCCCTCGATTCCCCCCGCAAGTCCATACAGCACCAGCAGCATGATAACCGAAAGGATCAGATAAAACGATTCTCCGCGCAGAAGATCCCGGAGAATAACGTCTGCAAACAGATATGCCACATACCCCGCAAGCAGCACCAGGTAGATCAGATAACCTGCCTGTACGATCCCTCCACCGATTCTTCCCAGCTGCCGCTTCATATATTCCGGATAAGATTCCTGGGCGGGCGGCGCTATCCTGCGCAATATCCAAAGATACATAAGTGCTGCCGCCATCCCGATTCCGATCGACAGAATGCCGTCTCTCCCCGCCGCCTTCGCGAGCATCTGCGGGACGAGAAGTGTACCGATGCCAAGCAGATCATACGTCATCAGCCGATACATCTGGCGTCCCGATATCCTGTTATTTTCTGAAAACATAGTCCGTTCCCTCTCTGTCACTGTTTCATCCGCAGCTTTCTGCGGTTATTTTTCTTCGCGTAGATCGGGCGTTTCCAGAGCAGCCGAAGCGGCTGCCGCCACAGGAAATCGCGTTCATCTTCATAATCATTCAGATCTGCCGCCACAAACGGCATCAGGTACGGCACGCCAAAGCTTTTTAAGTGCGACAGATGGATCAGCACCGCAAGCAGCCCTGCCAGAAATCCGAAAAAGCCGAGCCATGCGCAGATTCCGATAAAAAAGAACTTGAGCAGCCGGAACGCCGTTGCGAACTCCTCGTTTGGAACGGCGAACGAGCACAGCGCCGTAAATGAGATCACAATCACGACAATCGGACTTACCAGATTTGCCTCCACGGCTGCCTGCCCGATGATCAGTCCGCCCACAATTCCGATCGTATTCCCCATCGCTCCGGGCAGCCGCACTCCCGCCTCCCGCAGCAGTTCAAATGAAAGCTCCATGATAATCACCTCAATCACCGCCGGAAACGGCACGCCGCTCCTGGCGTCCGCAAAGGACAGCAGGAGCGTGGTCGGCAGAATCTGTGTGTGGAAATTGGTGACCGCCAGATAGAGTCCCGGCAGCGTCATGGCAAAAAAGGACGCCAGGTAGCGCAAAAGCCGCTCAAAGCTCGCGATCTCCCAGCGGTTATAGTAATCGTCGCTCGTCTTGATAAAGGAATTGTAATCGGTCGGCAGGATGAGCGCGATCGGCGAATTGTCCGACAGCACAACCACTCTGCCGTCAAGAATGGACATTGCCGCCCGGTCCGGCCGCTCGGTCGTCTGAAACTGCGGAAACGGAGAATACCATTTTTCCTCCGACAGCTGTTCAATGACGCCACTGTCGAGTACCCCGTCAATCTCAAATCCATCCAGCCGCGCCTCAATCTTTGCCACAAGCTCGGGATAGACGATTCCTTCCATATAGACCAGATAGACGTTGGTGTTGGAGCGCACGCCCGTTTTTTTCTCTTTTACCTTGACCTGCGGCGACCGGATTCTCTTGCGGATCAACGCCGCATTCTGCTTTACCGAATCCCCGAATCCCTCGTTGGATCCCCTCACCACTTTCTCCGAGTCCGCCTCATTGACGCCCATATTCGGATAACCGTCATCCGGAATCTTGACCGCTTTCGCAAAACCGTCGACGAAAAGGATGGCTTCTCCGGTCAAAAGACCGTCCCCCGCCTCCTCGATCATCGTAAAATAGGTCGCATCGGAGGTTCCGAGGGCATTCTGTTCCAACACCCGCAGAATCTCCTCCCGCTCCAGCCCCCTTAAGTATTTTAAAACCTCTAACAGCGCCGAATTTCCCATATCTACCGAGACTTCAATGAACGTGAGGTAGCACGCCACGTCCCGGTTTTTTCCAAGATTCATACGCTTCTTCTTGATGTCGTCACAGGTGTGAAACAGTTCCTCCATATGTGCGATGTTCTCGTCGAGTCTCTCGCTGATCTTTGTCTTCTCCGCCACAGATTTTCTTCCTTTCCTAAAACAAAAACGGGGCAGGCATCCGCCTGTCCCTGTTAGTTTGTTCCATTTCGGGAAATTTATTCACTTTTCCTGCTCCCGGATCATTTCCTTCACTGCTGTCGCCTGGTTCATCACATGCTTGTGCATCGCCGCCGTCAGCATGGTCTTATCCTTTGCGGTAAGCCCCTCCACAATCTGGCTGTGCTCCCGGATCAGAATCGGAAAATTCTTTTCATCCTTTAAATATTCCACGCGGTAGCGGTACATCTGCTCCCGCAGATTGTTGAGCATGTTCTCCAGCTTGACGTTGCGCGTCGCATGATAGATGATGTCATGAAACCGCACATCCGCCTCCGCAATCCGCTTGACGTCCCCCGTCTTTGTGGATTCCTCGAACTCATGCATGGTATGTCTGAGCTCCGCAAGCTCCTCCTCGGAAATCTGCTCGCAGGCGATGGATGCCGCCAGTTCGTCGAGCGCATCCCGGATCTGCAAGACATCCTCCATGTCTTTTTCCGTCATCCGCGCAACTTCCGCACCTTTTCTTGGAATCGTGACCGCCAGTCCCTCCTGCTCGAGCATGCGGATCGCCTCACGGATCGGCGTGCGGCTCACCCCAAGCTTTGCTGCCAGCTGCAGCTCCATAAGACGCTCCCCCGGCTTAAGCTCTCCTTTTAAGATCGCTTCCCGCAGTGTGTTAAACACCACATCCCGAAGCGGAAGGTATGCATTCATGTTCAATGTCAGATCCTCTGTCATAAGTACCTCCTTCTGCTTTGTTATCTGTTTCTGCCCGTCTTCTCCTCACCGCGCATTGTTGTATATGCTTGTCAGGTAAACCTGTTTTGCAAGATTTGATTCACGCATTGCCTCGTATGCAGCCACGGCTGTATCCCCGTTGGCAAACAGGCCAAAGACCGTTGGACCGCTTCCGCTCATCATTGCATGGACTGCACCGTGCTCCATCATATGATCCTTGATCTCTGCAATGACCGGATAATTGGGAATCGTAACTGTCTCCAGCACATTTCCCATGTGTCCTGCGATCTGCTCCAGATTCTTCGCCCGGATCGCACCGATCAGCCCATCAATATCCGGATGCACGGTATCCGCATCCAGCTTCAGATTCTCATAGACAAATTTTGTGGAAACCCCGATCTGCGGCTTAGCAATCAGCACCGGACATTTGACCATCGGAGGAAGCGCCGATAATTTTTCACCGATCCCCTCCGCGAGCGCCGTTCCGCGCATAATACAGTAGGGAACATCCGCGCCGAGCTTCACACCGCGTGTCATCAGATCCTCCTTAGAAAGCCCCAGATCAAAAATGCGGTTCATTCCATATAATACGGCCGCAGCGTCCGTGCTTCCGCCTGCCATGCCGGCTGCCACCGGAATGTGCTTATGCAGCTTTACATCAATACCGTCCCCAATGTCAAATTCCTCTTTGAGAAGTGCTGCCGCCTTGTATACCAGATTGTTCTCATTTGTCGGCAGAAACGCAAGGTTGGTCGACATCGTAATCCTGCCCGACTGATTGCGGGTAATCTCCAGCCGGTCAAACAGATGAATCGTCTGCATGATCATCCGCACCTCATGGTACCCGTCCGGTCTCTTCCGCACCACATCAAGTCCGAGATTTACTTTTGCCAGTGCTTTTACCGAAATCTCTTTCATAATGCCCCCATGTTTTTTTAATGTATTTATTGCACCGTCCAATAATGCGCCGGTGATTTTATCGTTCCACTCAGAAACAACAATACCAAATTTCATTTCTTCTGCATTCGGAACAGAATTAAAATCGTAATCTGATAAATTGTGATAAGCTGTTGCCATAATAATTATAGAATTAAAAAAATGATGTATTAAGAATAAAAAATAAGGTGGAGGGGAGGGGCAAAAACAAAGAGTGAAAAGTTACTGCGCTTAAGGCTACAGGGCACTTCTCACTCTTCACTCTGTTTTGGGTTATGTTTACTTCTTCAGCAATTTAGCCTGCTCGATGTATTTATCGATGTCCATTGCCTGATATGACTGGAAGTATTTATCTTTAATTTGGGTATATGCTTTGATCGCTTCTTCTGCTTTACCCTGCTTAATCAGGATTTCACCGGCTTGCAACAGATAAATAGGACTTAACGTATTGCTGTCTGCCTTATCGGCAGCTTTCAGCAATGCAGCAACAGCTTTATCCAATTCATTCTTTTGTGCATAGCAGTTACCGGCAGCAGCAAGAACGGCCGGTCCTACCATTTGGTCTTTTCCGTCAAATTCAGTCAGATATTTGATGGCTTCGTCATATTGTCCTAATTGTGCGTAGCAAAGGCCTGCGTATGCTTTAGCTAAGTTAGCTGCTTTTGTGCCGCTGAATTGTTCCGCCACTTTCAGAAAACCGGTGTAACCGATACTGTCACCGTTTAATGCTTGGGTAAAGTTGTCTTGTTCAAATAGCTCCTGTCCTTTGAAGAGAGCAGCCTGTGCTTTTTCTTCACGAGGTTCGGCATAAAGGTGTTTGTACATGATAACGCCCGCTACGATAATGATCACAGCAACAACTCCGCCGATAATTGCTTTTTTGTTTTTAATAAGAAATGCTTCCGACTGTGTCAGTGCATCTTCCACATTCATTTGTTCATTGTGGTGCTTTTGTCCTGCCATTTTTATATGATTCTTTTTTGTTATTATTCCAACTTTTGTATTTCGACTCGCAAAAGTAGTTTTTTTATATCTACAAACGAAATTTAGCGGCATCTTTTTTTGTTTTACACCCTAAAACCACGAAAATCTTTCTACTTTTGTAACCAAACTTAATGTGTAAACATGATACTGAAACGTATATCCATATTAAATTATAAAAATCTGGAGCAGGTTGAACTGAACTTTTCTGCTAAGTTGAACTGTTTTTTCGGACAGAATGGCATGGGAAAGACGAACTTGCTCGATGCAGTTTATTTTCTCTCTTTCTGTAAGAGTGCCGGAAATCCGATCGATTCGCAGAATATACGGCACGAACAGGATTTTTTTGTGATTCAAGGATTTTATGAGGCGGCAGACGGCACGCCCGAAGAGATATATTGCGGCATGAAGCGCCGTTCCAAAAAACAATTTAAACGTAATAAGAAAGAATACAGCCGTTTGTCCGATCATATTGGTTTTCTTCCTTTGGTGATGGTTTCGCCTGCCG
>ERZ772872.3480-NODE-3480-length-11718-cov-2.972649_pt1 | contig 11718 bp, 9 predicted proteins | sample MGYA00512132_ERZ772872 | MGnify/ENA primary metagenome ERZ772872 (study PRJEB29015, sample SAMEA2737724) | human gut metagenome | biome: human gut; feature: human-associated habitat; material: faeces | place: China | collected 2012 ... | reverse complement strand
GATTCATAGGAGAAACGGAGAAGCAGAAGATAAGGTAGTAGCACTTCCAGTAAAAGATCCGTTCCATATAACAAGGGATCTGATATTGATCCTGGAGCTGCTTGAAAAAAACGCTGAATGATCATAAAAGAATGGAAATTAAAAACGGGAATGAAAAGACACAGGCAGGTAATGGCATAAGCTGTTGCCTGTCTTCTTTTTTGCCAGTCTTCTGTTGAATTATATGCAAAATACACATATAATGACAATTTATGACATAAAAACTATACAAAAGTTCAGAATAACACAACAAAAGTTAGAATAACAAATGGAAAAATGCATAATAAAAATGTATAATAACATCATCAGGAGTGAAAATCTCCAGAGAACGTGAAAAGCAGTTTTAAACTGCAAAATTTATTTCCGGCCTGACCGGGAAAGGTGTACCAGAAGGGTACATAGAAAAGGAGAGGTGTATATGAAAAAAAGATTTGCAGCAGCGTCACTGGCAGCCATGATGGTACTGAGTATGACAGCATGCGGAGGCGGAAACACAGCTACTACCGCTGCACCGGCAGAGACAAAGGCAGAGGAAACAACAGCAGCAGAAGCCAAGGAAGAGTCAAAGGAAGAAGCAAAAGGATCTGAGGCAGCAGAGAAAGCACCAGAAGATTACTCCGGTACTGTAGTTGTATATTCTCCTCATGATGCAGACCCATTAAATGCAGGCGTAAACCTGTTTATGGAGAAATATCCGAATGTTAAGGTAGAAGTAGTTGCAGCCGGAACAGGAGAGCTTTGCAACCGTATTGCAGCTGAATCTGCTAACCCGATCGCTGATGTGCTTTGGGGCGGCGGCGCTGACTCCCTGGCAGCATTTAAAGATTACTTTGCACCATATGTTTGTGCAAATGATGATGTAATTGCAGAAGAGTACAAAGATCCGGATGATAAGTGGATCGGTGAAAGCCCACTGCCAATGGTACTGTTCTACAATAAAGAACTGATCGAAAAAGACGGAATGGACATTCCTGAAACCTGGGAAGACCTGACAAAGCCTGAGTGGAAAGGCAAGATTGCATACTGCCTGCCATCTAAATCCGGTTCTGCTTATACCCAGTTATGTACTATGATCCTTGGACATGGCGGCAAGGAAGACGGATGGGATTTCATTAAGAAACTGTATGACAACCTGGATGGAAAGATCGTTGACTCTTCCGGTAAGTGCCATAAGATGGTAGCTGATGGAGAGTTCTATGTAGGACTTACACTTGAAAAAGCAGCTGTTCAGTATAAGGACGATCCGACCGTTGGATTTGTATATCCAAAGGATGGAACCAGTGCAGTTCCTGATGGTGTAGCTCTTGTTAAGGGATGCCCGAATGAAGAAAACGCAAAACTGTTCATTGACTTTGTAACTTCCAAAGAGTGCCAGACAGAGCAGAGTGAAAACTGGGGACGCCGTCCTGTAAGAAGTGATATGGACGTTGCAGAGGGACTGGCAAAACTGAGCGACCTGGTATTAGTTGACTATGATTTTGACTGGGCTGCAAATGAAAAAGAGTCCATTATTGAACACTTTAATGATATTATGGTGGATTAATTTTACTGAATCTGAAGGATTGAAACGTAAGTGAAGATGTAACACAAAAAGAATAGCAGAAAGACTGCCTGGCCCTGGCGGGCGGGCAGTCTTTTTAGTCTAAGGGAAATATATGGGGGACAAAAAGGAGGACCAGATTTTATGAGTCATGCAGTGATCATTAAAAATGCCGTGAAGAAATACGGTGATTTTACAGCATTAAACGGAGTGAGCCTGGATATTAAACAGGGAGAGTTCTTTACTCTTTTAGGACCGTCAGGATGCGGAAAAACAACGCTTCTGCGTATGATCGCAGGATTTAATACAGTAGATGGAGGCGAGATCTGTTTTGATGACCGGGTGATCAACAATCTGGAGGCGCATAAGAGAGATATCGGTATGGTTTTCCAGAATTATGCGATCTTCCCTCATCTGACAGTGGCTGAGAACGTAGCATATGGCCTGAAAGCCAAGAAATGCCCGAAGGATCAGATACCAGGAAAAGTGGAAGAGGCACTGGAGTTAGTGCAGATCGGCAAATTAAAGGACAGAAAGCCTAATGAGCTTTCCGGCGGACAGCAGCAGCGAGTAGCGCTGGCAAGAGCCTTTGTTATTGAACCGGGTGTACTGTTAATGGATGAACCTCTTTCTAACCTGGATGCAAAGCTGCGTGTACAGATGAGAACCGTTATTAAGAAGCTGCAGCGCCGTCTGGGAATCACCACTATTTATGTAACTCATGACCAGGAGGAAGCGCTGGCTATCTCCGACCGCATTGCTGTTATGAAGGAAGGAAATATCATGCAGGTGGGAACTCCGGAAGAAATCTATAAGAAGCCGGAAAACACCTTTGTAGCTGGATTTATCGGTGTTTCCAACTTTGTAGAATGTGATGTTAAGGGGGATGACCCGAAACAGGCAGTGCTGGATATTAAGGGTGAATGCAAGATCACCTGTACATTAAAAAAGCCATTTAGCGGCAAAGGTATTATTTCTGCAAGACCGGAGCAGCTGTTCTTTGATGATAAAGAAGGACTGCCGGGAACCATTACCATATCCACTTTCTTAGGTGATTTTATTGAGTATGAGATCCTGTTGGATAATGGTCAGACTGTACAGTTAAATGAGTATACAAAGGATGTCCATGAATTAAGACCAGACGGTGAAAAAGTAAAAGTAAACTTTGATATCCGCGCCGTAGGTGTATACGATGCGGCAACCCAGGAGGTGATCTCATGGTAGGTTCCGGAAAGAGGTTAGACTTCTGGTTCTGGGTGAAAGTGGCAGTTGTGGGATTTATGCTGGTGTTTCTGATCTATCCCTTCTGTACATTGATCACCCGAAGCTTTTTTTCAACCAAGGTAGATGGTTTTACTTTTGAGAATTACATAAGATTTTTTACCAAGAAATATTATTACTCAGCACTTGGAAGAAGTATTTTCGTGTCTGTGGTCACTACGATCACAACATTGATCGTAGGCGTTCCTATTGCCTATGTGATGTCACGTTATAATGTATGGGGCAAGCAGTTTATCCATATTTTTATCATCATGAGCCTTATGAGCCCGCCATTTATCGGCGCGTACAGCTGGATCATGCTCTTTGGACGTTCTGGCCTGGTGACAAATATGTTTTCCCAGTTTGGGATCCATCTTCCAAGTATTTACGGAAAACTGGGTATTATACTGGTGTTTACATTTAAATTGTTCCCTTATGTGTATCTGTATACTTCCGGTGCTATGGGAAGCATTGATTCCAGTCTGGAGGAAGCAGCAGAAAACCTGGGAAGCAACAAACTTCGCAGACTTTGGACCATCACTTTGCCGGTTGTTCTTCCATCTATTGCAGCAGGCGCGATCATGGTATTTATGACCAGTCTGGCAGACTTTGGAACCCCAATGCTGATCGGCGAAGGCTATATGGTACTTCCGGTTCTTGTATACAATGAATACATGAGTGAGATCGGTGGAAACGCTCACCTGGCAAGTGCTCTTTCCGTTGTAGTTGTATTCTGTTCTACTACCGTTCTTTTAGTGCAGAAACATTTTGTTACAAAGAAGAATTACGTAATGACAGCTATGCGTCCGCCAAAGGAAGAACAGCTTCACGGAGTAAAACGCTTCCTGGCGACCTTCCCGGTTATGCTGATCACATTTATTGGTATCCTTCCTCAGATCGTGGTTATTGTCAGCAGCTTTATCAAGAGTGACTTTACAGGATTTAAGAAGGGCTTCAGCCTGGGAAGCTATATTACGATCTTCAACCGTTTGTGGACCAATATCCGCAACACCTTTGTATTTTCAACGATCGCTATTGTATTTATCATTATCATCGGTATGCTGATCTCTTATATCGTTGTGCGTCAGAAGGGATTTGCAGGTCAGTTAATGGATCTTCTGATCATGTTCCCATTTGTTATCCCGGGAGCTGTTCTTGGTATCAGCCTGATCGTGGCATTTAACAAAGAACCGGTGATCCTTACAGGAACAGCAGTGATCATGATCATCGCTTTTGTTGTACGAAAACTGCCGTATACCGTCCGTTCCGGCAGTGCCTTTTTACAGCAGATGGATCCAAGTGTAGAAGAAGCATCCATCAGTCTTGGAGTATCACCGATGCAGACGTTTATCAAGGTAACAGCAAGACTTATGGCACCAGGTGTATTGTCCGGCGCGATCTTAAGCTGGATCACCTGTATCAATGAGCTGTCTTCCAGCGTTATGCTCTACGGAGGTAAAACAAGTACGATTTCTGTAGCTATTTATACAGAGGTTGTAAGAAACAGCTTTGGTACAGCGGCTGCGCTGGCATCGATCCTGACCGTAAGTACGGTTATTTCACTTCTTATCTTCCTGAAGGTAAGTAAGGGCAAAGTATCTATCGTTTAACCAAATCAAGAAAGTGAGCAAGTAGCGAAAGCGGATTGCGAATAGCATTTGGCACAGGAGGAATAAACAAAATGGTAAAATTTGGAACTGGTGGATGGCGTGCGATTATCGGAGAAGAGTTTACCAAAGAGAATATACAGAAACTGGCACTGGCAATGTGTCTGAAAATGAAAGCTGAGCATAAGGATACAAAAAGTGTGGTCATCGGTTATGACCGCCGTTTCCTTTCAAAAGAGGCTGTGATCTGGGCGTGTCAGATCCTTGGAAAGGAAGGGATCCATGTGCAGTTTGTTAACCGCAGTGCGCCGACACCGCTTTTAATGTTTTATGTGATGAAACATGAGCTGGATTACGGAATGATGGTAACAGCCAGTCATAACCCGGCGATCTACAATGGCATCAAGGTGTTTACATATGGCGGAAGGGATGCAGACGAGCTTCAGACAAAGGACATTGAAAAATGGCTTCTGGAAGCGGAAAAACTGTATACACCATGCCATGAAGAAGATGGGCAGATGCCGCCGCCATCTTATACAGAGCTGGTGAAAAAAGGAATCGTAGAAGAGATAAATCCGATGAATGAGTATCTGGATAATATCTTATCTGTGATCAATGTAGATGCCATTAGAAAGAGAGATCTGAGAGTGGCAGTTGATCCTATGTATGGCGTCAGTCTGACAGCTTTGAGCACGATCCTGTCAGTTGCAAGATGTACGGTAGAAACCATCAATGCCCAGCATGATACACTGTTTGGAGGCAAAATGCCGGCACCTGCAGAGGATACCCTTAAAAATCTGCAAAACTATGTGTTGGATCGTTACTGTGATATTGGTATTGCAACGGACGGTGATGCGGACCGTTTAGGCGTTATTGATGATAAGGGGCATTATCTTCACGCAAACCAGATCCTTGTTATGCTGTATTATTATCTGCTGAAATATAAAGGCTGGAGAGGTGATGCTGTACGAAACCTGGCAACCACCCATATGCTGGACAAGGTGGCAGAAAGCTTTGGACAGAAATGTTATGAAGTACCGGTAGGTTTTAAGTATATTTCCGCAAAGATGCAGGAGACCGATGCGATCATTGGCGGTGAATCTTCCGGCGGTCTGACTGTAAAAGGCCATATCCATGGAAAAGACGGTATTTACGCAGCCAGTCTTTTAGTGGAAATGATCGCTGTAACAGGAAAGAGCCTTTCTGAGATCGTAAAGGATATTAAAGATCAGTACGGTGAAACGCATATGGAAGAGCGCAGCTATCGTTTTACAGCGGAGGAAAAGGTACGCATCCAGAAAGTTCTGTTAGAAGACCAGAAACTGCCGCAGCTGCCTTTTGAGGTATCACGGGTTTCTTATCAGGATGGCTGTAAGGTCTACTTTAAAAATGGTGGCTGGGTAAGCGCAAGATTTTCCGGTACAGAGCCTCTGCTTCGTATTTTCTGCGAAATGGAAAAAGAGGAAGATGCAGTTCGTGCCTGCGTGGTGTTTGAGAAGTTTTTAGGGTTGTAAAACCGTGGAAATATGAGCTATAATGAAATGAGGAAAAACAAGTGCCACGGGGAAAGCAGCATGCATACAGGAAAAGCAGACAAAACACATAAATTATTCAACAGGGAATGCAAAAAAGGGCGTTCCCTGTTCTTTTTATCTGCAGGATCTGCGGTTTTTCTTACTATTTTTGCAGGTCTTACAGGCTGTAGCCGGGCAGATACTTTGCCAGAACCGGAAGAATCGGAAAGCTGGGATCTGACTGTGTTTACAGCGCAGGAGCAGTCCGAATGGGCACCGGTGATCAAGGAATTTGAAGAGCGTACAGGCTGGAATGTAAAGGTGGAAACAGGATCTGCCAGGGAGATGCTTTTCCAATTGGAAAAAGAAGAGGCAGACTGGGACGTTGCATTTGGCGTCAGTGTGGATGCCCTGGAAGAGGGAAAAGAATACTGGCAGCCATATAAGGACACCTGGACCGGGTATTCGGCCATTTCTTTTGTTGTTTTATATAATACCAATGTAGTGACCTATAGAGAACTGCCCACCAGTTGGGACAGTTTATTAGAGCCAAGATGGGAAGGACGTGTAGCTATGCCGGATCCCCTTAAGTCAGACATGGCTGCGGCTGTTTTGGCAGAGGCGGCAAAAAACAGTGAAAAAGAAGAGTTTCTGGATCTTTTAGCAGAAAACATGCAGGATCAGATACCGGCAACTTTTAAAGAAGTAGAGCAGGGGATTTCTGACGGCCGTTATTCCATTGGTGTTGCATCAGAAGAGGCAGCTAAAGCGCTTTCGGCTGCAGGTCAGGATGTAGATTACATTTATCCTCAGGAGGGGGAACACCTTTTCGAAGATGGGACAGCTATCCGGAAAGGAACCTGCAACACGGCTGCCGCAGAAGAATTTGTAACTTATACTACCTGTGAGGATGTAAAGTGGCTTTTACGCACCCAGCTTTTACGGCAGCCTGCAGATGATTCTGATGGAGAGAAAGATATACCTGGTGAAGAGCTGATCCAGAGATTTTCCAGGCAGCAGGAAGTTTTAAATGTCTGGAAGATCATTATGGAAGAAAAGGGCAATACAGCAGGTGAACAGCAACAGAAAAAGGACAGAGAATCAGATGAAAATATTCAATAAACTTTCATTTTACAAAAAAATCTTTCTTGCCTGTCTGCTGACGGCTCTGGTGCCATTATTATGCTCCAGTGTAGTTATGATCCGGTTGTTTACGGCATCTCTTGACCGGCAGAATTTAGAGGAAGGGCGGACTCAGATCACAAAGGCAGAAGCCAGACTGGAGGCAGTTTTTGAGAAATGTGAGGAAGCCTGTGATGCCATTGCCACAGATAAAAAAGCAGCCTGCACCATGATCGAGAAGAGTGAGACAGATCATGAAAGGGAAATGTATCTTTTACTGTATCAGGCAACCCAGGAAACTTCCGGCTATGCCCAGTTTTCCATTTACGATGCAGGGGGACATCTGCGTTATACAACGGATACAGAAAGAAAGGAAAAAGACCTGCCGGTATTCTGGGGGATTTTAAGAAAGGCTTCACAGGCAGATGATATTGTATATTACAGGACGGATCCGGATCTTTCTATCACAGATAAAGATATCCTGCTTCAGGGAGCAAGACCGTTATATACCGAAGGCGGTGCAAAAACAGGATATATTGTTTTTGACTTTACCAGGGAAAATCTGGACGATCTTTTAGGGGCAGAAGTTTCCACAGGAGATGTGCTTTTGCTTTTGGATACTCATAAGCGGACGGTTTATTGCTTTGGACAGGACAAAAACCAGTCTCAGTCAGGTGATTGGATCGAAAAAATGCTGGAAAATGGTTTTTATTTTCTGTTGTGCCGTCAGGCACCTATGAGTCAGCCAGCTGTCAGGACTATGTGGACGGTCAGCCTGTGTTTGTCGGCATTGGGGCTGTTTTTATGCCTGGCTGTTTCAGGCGTACTTACAGGCAGTATTGCCCGTCCGGTGCAGACATTAGACGAAGCGATGGAAAAGGTGAAAAAGGGAGATCTGACGATCCGTATCCATACACAGGCCAATGATGAAATGGGGCGTCTGACCCGCAGCTTTAATCAGATGACTGAGGATCTGGGGCGGTATCTGGAAGATAAGGTACAGAGGCAGAAGGATTTAAACGAAACTACATTAAAATTATATCAGACCCAGCTGAATCCTCATTTTCTTTATAATACGCTGGATACGATCAAATGGGAAGCCCGGATACGCCAGGTGCCCCGGATCGCTGTGCTGGCAGAGAATCTGGCCATCATACTTAGAAAAAGTATTTCAAGTAAGCCTTTTATTCCTTTAAGGGAGGAACTGGAGACCATTGACAGTTATGTGCAGGTGCAGAAGATCCGCTTTACCGGTGAGTTTTTATGTGAAAAAGAGATACCGGACCAGCTGGAAGAATGTCTGGTGCCGAAAATGATCCTGCAGCCTTTGGTTGAAAATGCGATCATCCACGGTCTGGAGGGCTGTGAAAATGGATATATCTGTATCTATGCAGGCAGAGAAGGGGACACTTTAAATATTTCAATTACCGATGACGGCCGCGGTATGAGTCCGGAGATCCTGGCATGGATCAACAGTCCGGAACCGGAGAAAAGAGAGGGGCATCTGGGACTTTATAACATTATGAGGATATTAAAACTATATTATGGGGATGAATATGGCCTGAAAGCGGAAGTGACAGAAGATGGAACAACTGTCACTTTAAAACTTCCGGTCAGAAAGGAGGGGGACGATGTATAAGGTGGTAGTAGTAGAAGACGAAGAAATTGTCAGAAAAGGCATTATATTTACCATTAACTGGGAAGCGTTAAACTGTATGATCGCAGGAGAAGCGTCTAATGGGGAAGAAGGTGCAGATGTGATCAGGCGCCTTTCACCGGATATCATTGTTACAGATCTGAAAATGCCCCGTATGGATGGTGTGGAAATGATCGAGATGCTGCGAAGTGAGGGAAAACGGGCGAAATTCATTATCCTGACAGCTTACGGTGATTTTAAATATGCCCAGAGTGCGGTTAAACTGGGAGTCAGTGATTACCTGTTAAAGCCGCTAAAAGACGGGGATCTGGAGCAGTCAGTGACCCGTATCATTTCCCAGTTAGAAGAGGGAGACCGGATCCGTAAAGGAGAAGAGGAAGCAACACTTATTTTCCGGTTTAATGCAGATAGAAAAGCGAAAAATAAGTATGTAGAGCAGGCCATCAGGCATATCCGTGAACATTATAGAGAGGATATAAATATCAGTACGGTAGCGGAGCAGCTGCAGATCAGCGAAGGCTATTTAAGCCGTGTTTTCAAAAAAGAAACGGATTATACATTTACCACCTATCTTTCTTATTACCGCATGAAAGTGGCAATGGAACTGTTAAAAGAGGGAAAATTGAAGGTATATGAAGTAGCAGATGCGGTGGGGTATTCGGATACTGCTTATTTCAGCGCCCAGTTTAAGAAGTTAGTGGGGATCGCCCCATCGGAGTATCAGGAACGTGTATGGACGCATTAGTGCCCTGGAAAAAGTGTGTACAGAAAAAAGTAATTATGTTATCATAAAGGTAAGATTGTGAAGACAAAAGTACAAACAATCTGGCAAAGATACTCGGGGAGGTGGCCATATGCTTACATTGAAAGACATCTTGGGACATGAGCAGATCAAAGAGCATTTTCTAAACGCGGCAGCAACGGGAAAAGTTTCTCACGCTTATATTTTAAGCGGTGAAGAGGGAATGGGAAAGAAAACACTGGCGGATGCCTTTGCCATGACTCTTTTATGTGAAGAAGGTGGGAAAGAACCGTGTATGCAGTGTCATGCCTGTAAGCAGGTCCTTTCAGGAAACCACCCGGATCTGATCTATGTAACACATGAAAAACCGGCCAGCATGGGTGTAGATGATATCCGTGAGCAGATCAATGATACCATTATGGTGCGTCCATACAGCAGCCAGTATAAGATCTATATTGTAGATGAAGCAGAGAAAATGACGGTACAGGCCCAGAATGCCCTTTTAAAGACCATAGAAGAGCCGCCGGCCTATGCGGTGATCATGCTTTTGACTACCAATCCGGATGCATTTTTACCAACGATCCTTTCAAGGTGTGTGCAGCTGAAACTGAAACCATTGAAAGACTCTGTGGTGAAGGAATATCTGGAAGAAAAACTTCATGTGAAAGATATTCAGGCAGAAATATACAGTGCATTTGCAAGAGGAAATCTGGGCAAGGCGATCCATCTGGCCCAGTCTGAGGACTTTAAGATGATGTATGAAGAGATTTTAACGCTGTTAAAAGAAATTAAGGAAATGGATATTTCCCAGCTTTTAGATGTGATCCGAAAATTAAAAGATAACAATACGGATATCAAAGAATGTCTGAATTTTATGCAGATGTGGTATCGGGATATCCTGATGTATAAAACAACCAAAGACTTAAACCTTCTTATCTTCAAGGATGAATTTTCCGCAGTGAAGAAGGCGGCATCTTTAAGCAGTTATGAAGGGCTGGAGCGGATATTAGAGGCCATTGACAAGGCCAGAGTCCGCCTGGATGCCAATGTAAATATGGAACTGGTCATGGAGCTGCTGCTGCTGACCATGAAAGAAAACTGATGTGCTTTTTAGGAAAGGAAAATAAGTAAGAGAAATGTTGACAGTAATCGGAGTGCGTTTTCGGGCTGCAGGAAAGATCTACTATTTTGATCCGGCAGACCGACAGATAAAGATCGGGGATCATGTGATCGTTGAAACTGCCAGAGGCATTGAATACGGTTATGTAGTCCTGGGAAACAGAGAAGTGGATGAAACGAAGGTAATACCGCCGTTAAAACCGGTGATCCGTATGGCAACGGATGAGGACCGGGCTATTGAGGCGAAAAATAAAGAGAAAGAAAAAGAAGCTTTTAAGATCTGCCAGGAAAAGATCAAAAAACACAATCTGGAAATGAAGCTGATCGACGCAGAGTATACCTTTGACAATAATAAGGTATTGTTTTATTTTACAGCAGATGGAAGAATCGATTTCAGAGAGCTGGTAAAGGATCTTGCAAGTGTATTTAAGACCCGTATTGAGCTGCGCCAGGTTGGTGTAAGAGATGAGACAAAGATCATGGGCGGCATCGGCATCTGCGGAAGACCCCTTTGCTGTCATTCTTATCTGTCTGAGTTTATCCCGGTTTCTATTAAAATGGCAAAAGAGCAGAATCTGTCTTTAAATCCGACTAAGATTTCCGGTGTATGCGGAAGACTGATGTGCTGTCTGACGAATGAGGAAGAGACTTACGAAGAGCTGAACAGTCATTTACCATCTAATGGAGATCATGTGACAACACCAGAAGGGCTTAGAGGGGATGTACAGTCCGTGAATGTCCTGCGTCAGCTTGTAAAAGTAGTTGTTACGCTGGACAATGATGAAAAAGAGATCCGTGAGTACAAAGCAACCGAATTAAAATTTAAACCAAGACGCCGGAAGAAAGAGCAGAAGTTATCTAAAGAAGAGATGGCAGAACTTAAGGCATTGGAAGGAAAACGTGGAGATTCTAAGTTAGATGATAATTAATCAAAAACCGGAAGAACGGCTGGACGATCTGCAGATCAAAGGGTATAAGATATTGCAGAATCCGGGACGCTTCTGTTTCGGAATGGATGCGGTGCTCTTATCTGCATTTGCAGATGTAAAGAAGAATGAGAGAGCGCTGGATTTGGGAACGGGAACGGGCATCTTGCCGATTCTGTTACATGCAAAATA
>ERZ772872.3477-NODE-3477-length-11733-cov-3.534681_pt1 | contig 11733 bp, 8 predicted proteins | sample MGYA00512132_ERZ772872 | MGnify/ENA primary metagenome ERZ772872 (study PRJEB29015, sample SAMEA2737724) | human gut metagenome | biome: human gut; feature: human-associated habitat; material: faeces | place: China | collected 2012 ... | reverse complement strand
CCCTCGCAGACCCGGCGAAGCATCGCCATGTCCTTTACCTGAACGACCGGGAGAACGCCCGCTTCCTCTCGCAGTGGGAGCAGTCGGGCGTCACGAGCAAGTCCCGGTTCATCGCTGCCCGACTATTCGGCGAGCCGTTCCGGGTGGTGAAAGTGGATAAGTCGGCGGTCGAGTATTGCGCCCGGCTGACCGAATTTTACGCCCAGTTCCGGGCTGTCGGGGTGAACTACAACCAGTGCGTCAAAGCCATGCACATGACCTTCGGCGATAAGAAAGCGTTGGCCTATCTCTACCGTCTGACGCTCGAAACGCAGCGGTTGTAACAACTCGTGAAGGCGGTCGTCGAACTTACGAAGGAGTTGCTGCAATGGTGCCGAAAGTAAACTCCGGGGCCAACGTCTACGGCGTACTCCAGTATAACCGCATTAAGGTCGAAGCCGGCGAAGGCCGGATATTATACATGCAGGGAATACCCGAACGCAGCGACGGCAGGTTCAGTATCGAGGAGTGTGCGGAAGCCTTCGGGTACTACACGGCGCTCAATCCCCGTGTCCGAAAACCGGTCGTGCATTTCTCGCTCAACCCCTCGCCCGAAGACCGGCTTTCGGAAGCGCAGCTTACGCAACTTGCCGCCGAGTTCATGGAACGCATGGGATATGGCCGCCAGCCCTATGTCGTCTTTCTGCACGAAGACATCGCACGGCGACACATGCACGTCGTCTCGGTGAGGGTGGACGAGCAGGGCCGGAAGATCGACCACAACAACGAACTGCGGCGCGCCATGGCGGTTTGCAGGGCGTTGGAACACGAGTACGGCCTGCATGTGCCCGAAGACGGCGGCGTGCAAACAGAACCGGAAGAATTGCACCGGGTCGATTACCTTCGGAGCGATCTGAAGCATCAGCTGCGCAACGTCGTGATGACGCTCAAACAGCAGTACGGATTCCAGTCCCTCGCGGAGTTCAACACGCTGCTCGAACGTTATGGCGTCGCAGCCGAAGAGATCCGAGGCGACGTGCGAGGCAGACCGTATCGGGGGCTCGTTTACCACGTGCTCGATGACGACGGGCAGCGCACGGGAGCGGCGGTCAAAGCGTCCCGGCTGGGCGATTTTTTCGGATGGAAGGCGCTGGAAGAAAAATTCGACGCCTCGAAACAACGGCTTCGGCAACATCCCGAAACGCTCGACCGCACACGCCGCGAAATCGACCACGCCCGGAGCGGAAGCCGCAACCGCGAGGAATTCACGGCCGAACTTCGGGAGAACGGTATCGACGCAGTTTTCCGGGAGAACGATGCCGGGCGGATTTACGGAGTCACCTTCATCGACCGCACGACACATCAGGTGTTCAACGGCTCCCGGCTCGGAAAGGAGTATGCGGCCGACGCTTTCGAGGCGTGGTTCAACGGTCGGGAGCAAGAGTCGTCCACACCCATACAGGAAGAGTTACGGCCGTTGGCACCCCTCGAACCGCCCCAGCCGGGACTATCTTCGGTCGAAGAGTTCGAGGAGTACATCGAGACCCACTACGTTTCGATGCCCGACGTAATAGGCGAACTCATGGAATATACGCCCGAAAAGGAGTGGGAAAAGCGGAAGAATGAACGTAGGCAACAACTTTCAGAACAGAAGGATGTACGTTTGAAAGCATCGTTTCCTGATATGGACGGAAAAACTGTTTATGTACGAAGTGAGCAAGAGCAGAAAATATGCTTTGCGCTATCTTCCCTTAGCGTAAAATTCAGATATGAAGAACCATACGAACATCCATTGGCAGACGAGATGCACTCTCAATACAAACCGGATTTTTCCATATATTTTGAACAAAGTGGAAAAACAAGGCGAGTATATTTAGAGCATTTTGGAGTGGACGAACATGGACTTGTTCCTATATGGTTTGCCAAAGACAGAGGCATTACCTATGAAGAAGCAAACCAAAAGTATAACGATGGCATAACATGGAAAAAAGCGGCACATGAGAAATTTGGTACAGAGCTATTAACAACTTCAAGTGCAGATTTTCATTATTCCGATATTCGGGAGAAATTAAAAAACTTATTGGAAAAGACTGATGTTCCTATCCAAGAGAAAACAGATGCTGAATTATACGATATGATTCTTCCCCCGAATAGCAAGCAGGAGAAGGCTTTTATCCGCCTTGTCGTGACTTTTGTGACATTGATAAAGTCAAGCTGCAAATCTGTAGATGAAGTATTAAGGCAAACTAAAAACGCAGGGGACGAACGCAGTACATTCATTATCAAAAACATCTTTCAACCCGTTTATAAACGGTATATTGAAGAATTGACGAATATCAACCAAATAGATTTTACGGATGCAATCCTGCAAGCTACCGACATTTGTCGTTCCTCCCATTCTGTGAAGTATGATTATATCATTGTGGACGAGTTTCAAGACATATCCGTTGACCGTTACAACTTCTTAAAAGTATTGCGAGAGGGAAATCCGCCTGCTAAGTTGTATTGTGTGGGCGATGACTGGCAGTCCATCTATCGTTTTTCAGGGAGCGACATGGCACTTTTCAATCAATTTTCATATTACTTTGGTCAGACGGAAATCAACAAGATTGAAACTACATATCGGTTTGGAGAACCTTTGGTCAGCCTGTCCTCGCAATTCATCCAACGCAACGAAGCCCAAATTAAAAAGAACATCCATCCTTTTAATCCACAAGTTAAAACAGAATTACAATTCTGTGATTATGAAAGGCGTGAATATTGCAATGTCATCGGACAATTGGTTGCGTCAATTCCATTGGACAAATCAGTATTTTTGTTAGGGAGATATTCCTTTGATGATTATTACCTGTCGTTCATGTATAAATCCGTGAAAGAGGGTAATCGTTTTTTCTATATCATCGGAGATAGGAAAATAGAGTTTCTGACCGTTCATAAATCCAAAGGACTTGAAGCAGACTATGTGATAGTTCTTCAATGTAACAAGGACACATACGGGTTTCCCTCACTTGTAAGCGATGACCCTGTTCTTAATTATGTCTTGACAAAAAGCGACCAATATCCATACGGAGAAGAACGTAGGCTGTTTTATGTAGCCATTACCAGAGCAAAAGTCAAGACCTATGTACTGTATGACAGACGCTTCCCTTCTGTTTTCGTGGACGAGTTCTTGCATCCGGAAAAAGTCACGGAAGAAAGTTATGCCAAGCATCCAAACGCCAACAAAAAGTGGACACGCAGTGCGGATAATTTTCTGCTTACCCTTTATCATGAAGGGAAAAGTATAAAATACATAGCCGAGAAAATGGGCAGAAGTCAAACCTCGATAGTAATGCGATTAGGAAAATTGGAAGGAAAACGGCAATAAAATACTGATTGCATTTCGTTTGTCGAAAATATATGTTACCTTTGCATAGAGTTGTTTGACAGCAATGTACTACACATCGCAGAATTTATGACCGTTGCCAAGTCATTACCTCACTTGTGGCAGAAAGTGCGCAAGTTGCTTATTTCTAAATTATTCCTGTCTTATAGCTGTATTTTCGGGAAAAATGCCGACAGCCCCGGCACCCATCGTCGTCCTGCAGTATCGACCATGACATTGACATCCACAATAACCTTGTCATCACGCTTGGTCCAGATTTCCGACGGGCTATAGCGGCCATGAAGCGTGTCGGTGCCGCACTCCAGACCCCTCAGAGCAGACGGCATTTTAGAAACGGGTACCACCCCTATCCAGTCGGACCAGGTAAAATGCTGATTGCTGACATCGCTGACACTGTCGAGCCCCTGGGCGTTTGTAAACCGGTAGTAAGATTTGCACGTCAGTATTCTTGGCGTGGACCACCCCTTGAACTTGGTATGTCCGTCGGTGGTCAGCATGTAATCCACCATTTTCTCACGGAAAAGCGAAACGGTGTCGGTATAAGTGGACAACGTGGAATACTCCCGGACATATGCAAGCATGTGGAGCACACGGTGCTGTCGGGTTTCCACTGTCACTTCCGGCAACTCCGGAATATTTTCCTGCATAAAAATCGTATCGCCGTGAGCCTCTGACACCGAAGTCTCCTCGTAGCCGAGATAACGCACCGTAACCGGATAACTTTCCTTCCCGATAAGCGGTAGCCGTCCCCTGTTGTTACTTATGCCTATGGCTTTACCGTGGCGGTCGAATACCGACGCGTTCGCCAGCGGCATCCCTGTCACCGCATCAGCCACAACGGCCGTGTGTGTCTGCCCTGTCATCTCTGAGAATGAGAGCAAAATCATAACTATTATGACAACATACCGCCCCATACCCGCAAAGTTACTCAAATTTCTCAATCCTCCGACACTTCGTCATATGTATCTATAATGTTCTGTAATTCAGCTTCGGAAGGAAGTAACTTGGCGGCTTGTTTAGAAATGAATTCTTTCAGCTGATATTCTGCAACTCCAAGAGGCTGATTAATACCTCGAAATGACCACTCAACTACAGTATCATCTTTTGATTTACAAATAAGCAATCCTATCGTCGGATTGTCATCCGGTTGCTTCATAAGTTCATCAACCGCTGAAACGTAGAAATTCAGCTTTCCTACGAATTCAGGAATAAAAGGAACAATTTTCAATTCACAAACTATATACGATTTGAGCCGTGTATGGTAAAAAATCATGTCGGGAATGAATGTCTGACCACCTGGCATTTTTAACTCCATCTGGCGACCCACATACGCGAATCCCTGCCCCAATTCAAGCAGGAATCGCGTGATGTTAGCCGCGAGTTCATCTTCCAATTGTTTTTCGGTTGTGACTTTCTGATCAATAAATCTGAAATTATACGGGCTTTTTAATATCGCCTTTGCCAGGCCTCCATAAGGAGCCGGCAATTTTTCATCGAAGTTGGTAACTACATGACCATGCTTCCCGTATAGATTATCATTTATTTCGGCATCAAGTTCAGGACGGCTCCATCCGTTTCTTATGGTTTCATCAATATAAAAAAGTGCTTCTTCAACGGAATTGCTACGAGTAAATATGTCTATGTGATGTCCCCATGGAATCATACCGAAATCTGAGGGCATCTCAAATTCGTCAACGAGTCGTTGACGAATTACATCACTCTGGCTATAAAACTCATACCAGCGTTTCGCATACTTTATATTGGTAACGGAAAAACCTGTCTGACCGGGAAAAGCAGTCTTGAGATCAAGACTGAGACAATCGAAGAATGCACTTCCCCATTTGGCAGCTTCATGAAGTTTTGAAATATCCCGACCCATACACCAATAATACTCCAGCATCGACGCATTGACCTTAACAGCAGCTTTTATCTGCGACTTGCGGAACCGTTCTTTCAACGCAGTTAAAAGCATTGCATACTCTTTACCCGCAATAACGGTATTGCGTTTTACAAATGCAGGCTTATTGTCAGTCTTTGCCATATTTCTGCGAACAATATGAATTGTACATAACGTGGTGTAACGGCTTCTTCCGTTACGTCGTAGCGATATTTCCGGTCATTGTTTTACATACGATGTCCATATTGCAAATATATGAATTTTCGCGAAAATAACGATATACAACTACAAAATTACGATTAGCTTAGGGACCCAATTATACGGCACGGAATGGGGACACTCGCGGGGCTTAGAAATTGAGATTGATTCCGGCCATTACTGTTGCCTTGGGCATGGGATAGCCGGCGTTAATCTCATACCGCTGTGCGAGCAGGTTCTCGCCACGCGCCCATAGGCCGACCCAACGGTTCACATTGAACTGGCCGCGCAGGTTCCACAGCACGAAATGCTCCTGCCTGTCGGGATTGACTGAGGTATAAAGGCCGGCCACATACTGCACACCTGTCGACACAATCCATTTCTGCCGTGTAAACACCACTCCGGCATACAGTTTATGCTCAGGTGCAGCTATCACAGGATTTTTCATGTGCAGGTAACCATAGTTCCACAGCGATTCAGGCCTGAGATCAGGATTCTGTGGCGGGAACATATACATTTCGCGCAGAATTGGATAACGGAACCCCTTGGTGGCCGAAGCCTTGAGCTCCATGTCGTGAGGCAGATGCAGCGCCACCCCTCCCTGCGGAATCCATTCGGTGTCCACCCTCGAATGATGGTCCATGCGCACGCCGGCGTTCAGCGTAAGCGAATGCCCGATGTTCTGCCTGAAATCCACATATCCGGCCAGCTCATTCTCGTATTTATCAACCAGATCACGCCTGGTGCCGGCATTAGGTCCCGCCACATAGTCGGTCCATGCTTTCCCGCCGTAACGGAACCAGTCGAATCCGGCGGTTATCCTGTTACTGCATATACTACAAGGAACTGGAATGCGGCACCATTGAATACGGCCGGAGCAAATATGACTATCAGGAAGGCACTTTGCTTTTCATATCGCCCGGACAGGTTGGAGGAGTGAACGACGGCGGCGAGACCCTCAATCCCAAAGGTCTGGCACTGATGTTCCACCCCGACCTCCTTTTCGGCACCCCGCTGGCCCGACGGATGAAGGACTATACTTTCTTCTCATACGCCTCCAACGAAGCGCTGCACATGTCGGAACGCGAAAAGCAGATAATCCTGAACTGTTTCCGCGACATCGCCGCCGAAATCGAACATGCCATCGACAAGCACACCAAGCAGATTGTGGCCTCCACCATCGAGACCATGCTCAACTACTGCACACGGTTCTACGACCGCCAGTTCATCACCCGCGAAGTGCCCAACCACAGCATCCTGAGCCGTTTTGAACGCACCGTCCACGACTGGTTCGAATCCGGAAAAGCCCGCGAACTGGGACTGCCCACGGTGCAGATGTGTGCCGGCGAGGTATGCCTGTCACCCAACTATTTCGGCGATCTCATCAAGAAGGAACTTGGCCGCACCGCCCAGGAGTATATCAGGCATTACGTGATTGACCGGGCCAAAGAGCTTATTGCTGAAAATGAGATGAACGTAAGCGAGATTGCATATGAACTGGGATTCAAATATCCCCACCACCTCACCCGTGTGTTCAAAAAGGTCACCGGCATCACCCCGAATGAATTCCGCCTGACAGTAAACTGAAAATCAACAATCAACCAATAACCAACCGATCACACCTTATGAAAAATCCATTGACCATCCTGTTTGCATTCGCACTCATGCTGTGCGCCACGGCTGCATGTTCTTCATCAACCGATAAGGGAGAGACCGCTGCTGCCGACCCTAACGGACTCCCTGTCTACAACATCCCCTTCTCCGACACATCCACCATCGACAAGGCCGACAAGAAAGTGCTTGTGCTGTCGGCCAGTCCCCGCCGCGGCGGCAACACCGACCTCCTGTGCGATGAATTTGTCAAAGGAGCCACCGAGGCTGGCGGCGACGTGGAGAAAATCTTCCTTGACGACTACCGAATCGATTTTTTTCACGAAGAGCACTCTGTCGCCCCCGACACAGTGCTGACGGAAGGCGACCAGGCTCCTATGCTCGTCCAGAAAATGGCGGACGCCGACATAATCGTGCTGTCGAGCCCTGTCTATTACATGAACATCGACGGACAGCTGAAAACCCTGATGGACCGCTGCTACCGCAACAAGGGCCTCGAAGGGAAAGAATTTTACTACATCACAGCGTGCGCCGACCCCGATGAAGCCACAGCCGAGACTGCCATCTACGCATTCCGCGGTTTCGTGGTGTGCCTTCCCCGCCCCACCGAACGCGGCAGCGTGAAAGCCATCGGCATGGGACGCAAAGGCGCCGTGCAGGACTCCCAGTATCTCAACGAAGCCTACCTTCTCGGCAAAACCATCTGACACATCACCCCAATCCCATACAAAAAAAGCATGCGTCGCCATTGATTCCGCGACGCATGCTTTTTTGATATATTGGAACTTCCTGAATTCTAATCTCAGCATTCGGTGAGTTCGGGAGGAAGGATAGGCATTGCACCTTTCTTCGTGCATACGAATGCCGAGGTGCGCACGGCCAGGGCATGGGCCTCGGCCACACTTTTGCCCTTGAGGATGGATGAGATGAACGCCGCGGTGAAACTGTCGCCTGCGCCCACCGTGTCGGCCACTTCAACCTTGGGAGTGGGCTGGAACGAGACGTTGCCCGGAGTGAACACATAGCTTCCGTTGATGCCGCAAGTGAGAATGAGCATCTTGAGGTTATATTTGCCAAGCAGAATCCAGCACTTGTCCTGCAGGTCGATGCCCGGATAGCCGAACATACGGCTTACGGTGACCAGTTCCTCGTCGTTAATCTTCAGGATGTTGCACCGCTTCATCGAATTGCACAGAATCTCCTTGGTATAGAAGCCCTGACGCAGATTCACATCGAACACCACAAGCGAATCGTCGGTCTGGGGCATTGCGTCGAGAAAACGGTTTATGGTGTTGCGCGACACTACGTTGCGTTGCGCCAGCGAGCCGAAGCACACAGCTTTGGTTCTTTCGGCAAGCGATTCAAGCAGAGCCGTGTAAGGGATGTTATCCCATGCCACATTCTCTTTTATCTCATACTGTGGCACACCGGCAGGGTCGATTTCCACCTGCACAGTGCCCGTGGGATAAGGCACTTCGGCAATCTGCTGGTTCAACCCCTTGGAGGTGAAGTTTTCCACTATTTCCTGCCCGAGCGGATCGGCGCCGACGGCACTTACCACACAGCTCGGCAGTCCGAACTGCGACACGTGGTAAGCGAAATTAGCGGGCGCACCGCCTATTTTTTTACCTTCGGGGAGCACGTCCCACAGAGCCTCGCCCATTCCTACAACTACGTCGTTCATGATGATTCGGTAAGTTTTATTGATTTATATTATATTTTTCTTATTTTCAGCGTATAGCACATCAGATATATCACACCGACTGTCATTACGGCCACAGCGCCGATCTGACCCACAGCATCTGCCGCATATCCCATCGCCAACGGAAAAACTGTTCCTCCGAACAAGCCCATAATCATAAGCCCGGAAACCTCGTTACGTTCGTTAGGAGTATATACAAGAGCCTGAGAGAATACAACCGAGAAGATGTTGGAGTTACCGAAGCCAATCAGACCGATGCCGACATACAACGGGGTCAAGGTGTCGCAGACGAAAAGGATAACCATGCCTGCAAGCATCATAAGCACGCTGATAGCAAAGAACAGTTTCGGAGACATAGCCCTCAGAAGGAAAGCACCCAGAAAACATCCGACTGTACGGAAGATGAAATATACCCCGGTGGCGAACCCGGCTTCCTCAAGCGGGAGTGCCAGACGCTCCATGATGATTTTAGGGGCGGTGGTGTTGGTGCCGACATCTATGCCCACATGGCACATTATGCCAAGGAAGCAGAGGAATATGAAGGGCCGACCAAGCAGACGGAGGCATTCGCCCACACCCGAAGCCTTGTCGGGACGCTCCTCATCAATGGGGGTTGCAGCCAGCAGCGAAATGGAAAGGAAGCTGATGACGGCATATATGACAAACAGTGCACGCCAGCCCAGACCGAACGTTGGGAATGCCGTCGTAGCTCCCCATGCGGCTATCACAGGGGCAAGAAACGAGGCTATGGCCTTGACGAACTGGCCGAATGTGAGGGTCGATGCAAGTTTATCCCCGCTTATCAGATTGGTCACCAATGGATTGAGTGAAGTCTGCATGATAGCATTGCCAATGCCAAGCAGAGAGAATGCCACGAGCATCACCATATAGCTGTCGCCGAGAGTAGGGACAAAGAGCGATGCGGCAGTGACAATCAGACTTATCAGCACCGTGTTCTTGCGGCCGATGCGGTTCATAAGCATGCCGGTGGGAACCGAGAAGATCAGGAACCAGAAAAACACCAGCGAGGGGAACAGGTTGGCCTGCGAATCGGTGAGGCCCAGGTCCTTCTGCACATAGTTCGAAGCCGTGCCGACGAGGTCTACGAACCCCATCACGAAGAAGCAGAGCATCACGGGAATTATCTGCAGCAGGAATGATTTGCGGTTGGTTACCAGCGATTGAGTCATATCCATACGTTCTTAATTCTTGTTTTAATTGTCTGATTTGAGAGAGTAGATTCTAAGATTCTCGACTTTGGCGTTACCGCCTTCCGTCGATACGGAGAGTGCGGTGTAGGGAGTGCGCGGAAACACAAGATTCGTCATCACGAACTCGCCGTCGTTGCCGAACACCTCCATACTTGACCGGTCGACGAAAATCCGCAGTGCAATTCTGCCTGAAGTCTCATGTGTGGGAGTCACAGTGACAGTGGGAAAACCTTCGCTGAAATCGGTGATGCCGCTCTCGGTGCGGTCAAACGAAAGCGTGGCCGCCGCCGGATCATACTGCATCACAACCTTTTCACCCTGACTGTTGGAAAACACAACATTAACAGTCTTTGCTTTTGAGGCTTCGATATCCATCAGAATCTCGCATATCCCCCCGTTCTCCGAGGGAAGCGCGAATGAACGCGCCTTCCGCCCCACAGTAGTCTTCTTCACTTTCGCCGCGAGCTTGCCACGCAAGGCCTCAAGTTCGGGCGACGGGGCGGAGGATGCATATACCTCGCCGTCGGGCGCACGGAACAGCCCCATTTCGCGCGGCAGAGTGTTGGCGCTGCGGAACTGCATGGTGGGCACGTCGGCCGCATACTGCCAGTTGCTCATCCAGCCAAGGGCCACACGGCGACCGTCGGGAGCATCGCTCCATGTAACTGTGGCATAGTGGTCCTTACCGTAGTCAAGCCATTTGGTGGACACGTTGCCGGCGGCATCGGTGTCAGCCTTGAAAGTCTTGCCGTCGAAATCGCCGACAAAATACTGAGTGCCGCTCCCTCCGAATGGACCGTCGGGGTTTATGTTGCACAGAAGCACCCATTTTTTCTCATCTGTGCCTGCCACGGGCAGTTCAAACAGGTCGGGACATTCCCACACGCCGCCCTGAGCACCCAGCCCTTTGCCGAAACTGCTCTGAAGGGTCCAGCTCTTCATATCGGGAGAAGAGAAGATAAGCATCTCGTGGTCGAGGGCATGTGCAAGAATCATGTTCCACTCCTTGGTACTGTCGTTCCAGAACACCTTGGGGTCGCGGGCCTCGCTTTCGAGGGTGAGCACCGGATTGGAAGGATAGATGTTGAATGTCAGGCCATCGTCGGTGCTCGATGCCAGACTCTGCATCTGGCTTGTGCCGGCCGATGTGTAGAGTGCGATTACGGCATCACTGCCGAAACCGGCTGTATTGTCGTGATCCACGGCGCAGCTGCCACTGAACACCGATCCAAGGCCGTTGGGACGTATTGCTTCGGGCAGATGCTCCCAGTTGACGAGGTCGTCCGACACGGAATGCCCCCATGTCATGTTCTGCCATTTCGAGCCGTATGGGTTGTACTGGTAGTAGAGATGCCACCGGCCGTCCTTGTAGAACATACCGTTGGGATCGTTCATCCACCCGTATCGCGGAGTGTGATGGAACGCGGGGCGGTATTTCTCCCTGTTTGCCGTATCGAACGTGTCGGCAAGGACAATCCCGCGCCAGCATGCATCGTCCTTGGCCTCGCGCACCGAGCCGCGGCTCTGCGGAATCACAACGTCGAGCATCACGTCATGGCCTTTGTACGGGGTCAGGTCGAACGGCACGGTATAGTCAGTCTTCGATTTTGCAAGACGCACATATATCGTCTCGGCCACATTGCCGTCTACAAGCACGTTTATCCTTGCATCGTCGGTGGATTCCTGCACGGGGAGCAGCAGATAGCGGCTGTCGCCCGTAACCCTTACGAGAGTGTTGTTGACTCCGAGG
>ERZ772872.3475-NODE-3475-length-11738-cov-3.762818_pt1 | contig 11738 bp, 8 predicted proteins | sample MGYA00512132_ERZ772872 | MGnify/ENA primary metagenome ERZ772872 (study PRJEB29015, sample SAMEA2737724) | human gut metagenome | biome: human gut; feature: human-associated habitat; material: faeces | place: China | collected 2012 ... | reverse complement strand
GGCGCATCTTGGCTCATTTTCATCCGAAAATAGTATAAGAAGGAGAAGCAAATGAAATTGAAATCCAAATTGAAACGATTTGCATCATTGGTGCTGTCTGCGGCGCTGGTGCTGACCTGCATTCCGCTCTGTGCGGCAGCAGAAGAAGCAGCCACGCCCTCGGACATCACAGGAACGGAAGTCATTGTGCTTCCGGCAGAAGAACCGGTGCTTCCACCCGTGGAGGAAGCGCCTGACGAATCCGCATCCGATGTGCCGGATGAGCCGTCCCATGACGAAATGCTCCCCAATTCGGAGGAGGAAAGTTCGTCGGACAACCGTCATCCTTTGCAGGCGGCGATTGAAGAACATGGGTATGTCTACGTCCGGACGGTGCGGGCAGTCAGCGTGTACGCCAGCGCAGAATCGCAGGAGCGCATTGTTTATGCCGCGGTCGATGATGCGTCCATTCTGCTGGCGACCGCGTTTTTCAGCAATCATCAAGCCGTGCAGGTCTGGTTTCTGGATGCGGAGCAGCAGACCATCTGCGGCTTTGTACCGGCAGCGTCGCTGGATACCCGCTATTTGACGGATGCGGATGTGTCGGGCATCGCCGACGTGCCATCCTGCGACGGAATGACTACCTTCGGTCAAAAGCGATTGTTCGTGGTCAATGGCAGCCGCCCGGAAGAAGCATCCGATGAAGAAGAAACGCCCGCGGATGCACCTTCGCAGGACGCGCCGCACCAAGAATCGAATCTGCCCGAAGCGGATGAAAGCGGCGCTTCGGAGCAGCCGGATGCCGCAGAATCGCCGGATGCTTCGGTACATCCAGAAATCAGCAGCGCGGAAGAAATCGACGAAACGGTGCCGCCTGTAAATCCTGGCGATTTTGTCAGCGTCAGTACGGACACGCGCGTCTTTTCTGCGGTGGATGATGATGCGTCCGAAACGTATTTTTCCAGCGAGTATCAGGGCAATTTCGTCAAAGCAGCAGCGGTGCAGGTGGTGTCCATTGCGGAAGATGCTTCGGGCGCAGTGTGGTATCAGGTGCGCTTCCTGTACGGCGATTCTTTCCCCAGCGGCAAGATGAAGTGGACGGCTGACGAAACAGTGTGGGTAATGGCAGCGGAAACCGGCGAAACGGATGCGGATGCCTGCACGGTGACGGATTTCGCGTATTCCAAAGAAATGCTGCGTCTGCTCCGGGAAATGCAAACGTACACCGCAGAAACGGACGGATTCAGTCTGAAGAACATTCACGGCAAAATCGGCAGTTTTCAGGCGGGACAGTCGGGGTTGCAAGGAAGTTCCGGCAGGGACGCGGCATATCCCCAGCTGGCGAAATCGGCATCGCACGGCACGATTTATGCGACACCGCACTATCTGGAGAGCTACCCCGTCTACTGCCTTGAACATACGCTTTCCGGCCCCGGCGAAGGGTCGGGCGCGAACAAAACAGAAACCGGCCCGTATGCGCTGCTGGATATGGAGGCGTTCGTAAACACCGCAGAAGGCGGCGGCGTGAACGGGGTGCGATTCAAGGCGCAGACCATGCACGCCATCGGCTGGGTGCTTCGGCACACCTACCCGTTTATGGTGCTGGATCGCAGCGATGCAAACAACGAAGTGTGGAGCCGTGTCGCGGGTCAGTTTGCTATTCGCGAGGTGATTAAGCAGCTGGAAGGCGCGCAGTACGTCCGCAGTTATTGGGACATGGATAATTTCTACGCCTTCTCCGGCGGCGCACCGGAAGTGTACTTGACCTATGCCCGCTGGCTGGCGAAAAACGCGATTGCGCACGCGAAAATCACCGGGAAAATCACGGTCAGTGGTCAGCGCATCCAAGCGTCAGACGGCGGCTATATCGGTACGGTTACGCTGACGACGGATGCGGATTTGATTCGGATTTCCAAGGCAGTGGGCAGTATCACGGGGAACAGCGGCGGTTCGGATGAAGCGTACTACTATGTCAAGAGCGGCGATACCATCCGGATTTTGTCGGACAAAAGCAGCTTCTCCGTTTACATGGAATCAATCGCGTCCAGCGCGGAAGAAGCAGGCTTTCTGGTCGGAATCCCCAGCGCCTCCATCCAGAAAGTGCTTGTCCCGATTGACGGTACACCGTACCCGCTGCAATCCGCCGTTGTCACGTTTGAACTGCTGTATGGCACGGTGTTTGTGACCAAGCAGTCCATGGACGGCATTTTGCTGCAAGGTGCAGTGTTTGAGCTGCTGGATGAATCCGGCGCGGTGCTGGCAGAAGCAGTGACGGATGCGCAGGGGCGTGCCGTTTTTTCCGGGATTGCACCGGGACGCTATCAGGTTCGCGAGAAAACCGCACCGCAGGGGTATCGGCTGTCGGTTGTCTCGGCGCAGGAAATCATGGTGACGGCGGGGGCAGACACGGCGTGCATGTTCATCAACGAGCGCATGATGGGCATCATCCGGGTCATCAAGACGGATAGCATGACGGGAAAACCGCTGCCCGGTGTCACGTTCACGGTGACGAGATTGACCGCGCCTGCATCGGACAATGCTTCCAACATTGGCAAGGTTGTCGCAACGATTACGACGAATGCGGATGGCATCGCACAGACCGAAGCGCTTCCGTGGGGAGAATATCGGATTGCGGAAACCAATGCGCTTGACGGTTATGTGGATACGGACTTTGTGACCATCGTTCAAATCAAATAACAGGAGGAAGAAAAATGAAGCGGATGAAGCAATGGATGCATTGGGTGCTTGCGCTGGTGCTGCTGATGATGAGCCTGTCTGTTCCGACAGCGGCGGCAGAAACCATTACGGTGAATGTGACCAACACGCCCGTGCGTGGCAGCGTGGCGCTGGAAAAGACCGGCTTGCAGCTGGTGCGCTTTACGGACGAGCAGGACGAATGGGGCAATACCGTTATGAAGCCTGTTTATCAGCAGAGGTATTTGACGAGCGCTGTGTTTGAACTCCGCGCCGCAGCGGATGTTGTCGGCAAGGAAGGAACGGTTTTCTACAAGCAGGGGGAACTGGTGGAAACATTGACCACCAGTGCGGACGGCGCGGTGAACTCGAAGCTGCTGCCGCTGGGCAGTTACTGCTTGCAGGAAGTTTCCGCCCCGGACGGCTATCTGCTGGATGATACCCCGTATCCCTTCACGCTGACGGCGGCAGGCAGGCAGACGCCTGTCGTGGAAGTGAAAGTGTCCGCGGTCAACACCTATCTGCCGATTCGCGTGACGCTGCACAAACAGCAGGAAGCGATTCGGGTGGATGAAACGGCAGGCGGCATGATTCGCTCGTCCATCGAGACAGTTCCCGGCGAGGGCTGTGTGTTCGGCTTGTTCAATGCAGGGGTGATTTCTTACGGCGACAGCCAGAAGCTGCCTGCCCATACGCTGATGGCGACTGGCATCACGGATGCCAAGGGCAAGTTGACCTTCTCCGGCATGTATCCGCATGGCGCGTATTATATCAAGGAACTGTCCGCGCCGGATGGCTGGCTGTTGAATACCGAGCAGTACCCGGTGCAGCTGACACCCGAAAACATGGATGAAGCGGAGGAGGCAATCGCAATCACGCTGGATGCACCTATCTTGAACCGCCTGATTTACACGCCGGTGACGATTACCAAGCGGGACATTACCGGCAAGGAACCGCTGCCCGGTGCGCTGATTGAAGTGTACGATGCGCAGGGCAGCACCATTTACCGCGCGTATACGGATGAAAACGGTCAGCTGCCGGACATTCCGCTTGTTCCCGGATCGTATACGTTCAAGGAAACCTATGCGCCGGAGGGGTATGCGCTGAATATGGCGGTAAAAACCTTCACGGTGACAAGCGAAGGCAAAATCATCGGGGAAACCGAAATCCGGGATGAAATCAACAAGATTCAGCTGAAAAAGGTCAAGGAGAACGGCGAGCCGCTGCCCGGCGCTGTGTTCGGCATTTACGATGCCAACAACACGCTCGTGCAGCAGCAGACTTCCGATGCCAGCGGTCATCTGACCTTCTCGAAGCTGGGGTGTGGCACTTATACCATCCGGGAAATTCAAGCGCCTTACGGCTATCATCCGTCCACCGGCGAATGGCAGGTGACGATTGATGGCACTTACCAGAACCCTGTTCAGATTCTGACGACGGTGATCGATGAGGATGCGCCCGGCTGGATTCGGGTCATCAAAACGGATGCGCTGGACGGTCATCCCATTGCGGGCGTTCGCTTCGACATCTACGCCTTGAATGAGGACGGCTGCACGGGCGACTTGGTGTCCACCATGCTGACGAACGATGACGGCGTGGCAATGTCCGAAAGTCTGCTGGTCGGCGACTACATGGTCAAGGAGCATGAAGCGCCCGTCGGCTATGTGAACAGCCTGTGGAGCGAAAAAGTGACCGTCGTCATGGACGAAACCGTGGAGCGCAGCGTGACGAATATCCCCATGCAGGGGCAGGTTCGCATTGTTAAGACGGACGCGGAAACGGGCGGAAGTCTGGCAGGCGCAGTCTTTACGGTCATCCGCGTGAGCGGCTTGCCTTCGCATGGCAAGGAAGGGTGCGGCGAGGTTGTGGCGGTCATCACCACGGATGCGGAAGGGGTGGCAGTCACGCCTGTGCTGACGTGGGGCATCTACGAAATCCGCGAAACCACCGTGCCGGACGGGTATCTGGACAGCGGCTGTGTCGTTACCGTTTCGATTCCCGGCAATGCTGACTGACAAGAAAAACGGGAGGCATCCATGAACACAAAACGAAACATCCTGCCCATGCTGCTGGCGGCATTGCTGCTCTTCTGTCTGCCGATGGCATCGCTGGCGGAGGACGTACCCATTCAGAACGTCAGCATCCGCAATACGCCTATCAAGGGGCAGATTCTGCTGGAAAAGACCGGGCAGATGCAGACGACGGGTGAACGGGGCTATTTGAAAGGCGCAGTATTTGAGATTCGGGCGGCGGAGGACATTATCGGGCAAGACGGCACGCAATGGTATTCATGCGGCGAGCTGGTCGCCACGATGACCACCAGCGGCGAAGGCGTGGAGAAAAGTCCGCTGCTGCCGCTGGGCAAATACACGGTCAAGGAAGTCAGCGCTCCGTCCGGGTATGTGCTGGATTTGACGACGTACACCGTAGAAATTCAGGCGTCGGATCAGGAAACGCCGATTGTTTCCGCTACGGTTTCTTCAATCAACCATCCCGCCGAAATTCTGCTTCAAAAGACCGAGGCGGATGGAAAGGCACTGTCAGGGGCGCAGTTCGTGCTGCTGGATGCGGATGGATGCGAAACGGCATCGGCTGTTTCGGATGCAGACGGGCTGGTGCGCTTCCGCTTCGTTCCGCAGGGGCAGTACACCATTTGTGAAATGTCCGCGCCGGATGGGTATCTGCTGAACCGCAGCGCAATTTCGGTAACAGTAACGCCGAACTGGACGAATGCGGAAGAACCGATAGCGACGGTGGTGAATCAGCAGAAGAAAATCCAGTTTATCAAGGTGGATACAGCCGGAACGCCGATGGCAGGCATTCTCTTTAAGCTCATCAACGCGGAAACGGGCGCTGTGGCAGAAACGGCTGTCAGCGACGAAAACGGTGCGTTTGCCTTTACAGCATTTGATTATGGCGTGTGGACTGTCCATGAAGCGGCTGCCCCCAGCGGTTACAGCCGCATGGCGGACTATCGCTTCCAAGTGGATGACAGCTGGTCGGGAACAGCGCCGGTGCTGCTGGTAAACATTCCTGATTCTTATGCGTTCATCAAAGTCGATGCTGATGGCAAACCGCTGCAAGGCGTGAAATTTGCCCTGCGGGATGCGGACGGCAATCTCCTGCAAACGCTGGAATCCGATGAGAACGGCATTGTCCGCGCCGAACACTTGCAGAACGGCACTTATTATTTGCAGGAAACCGAAACGCTGAAAGGCTACACCCTAAGCGGCGATGTCCGGAAGCTGGTCATTGACGAGCACTACAAGATTCCCGAAGAAATGCCGCAGTGGGTCAACTACACGACGATTCAGACCGGCGTGCAGCTGGCGGCATCGGGGGTGATGCTTATCGGCATTGCCCTGATGCTGATAAGCGGCACCATGCTGCTGATGCGCAGACGGCGAAAGGCGTAAGCGAATGGTGTATCATCAAAAGCTGTTTCTGCGCCGCTTGGAAGTCCCGCCTTGGGCGGCGCGCTGCACTTTTTCATGACGGAGGCTTCCAATGCAGGAAGAAATCGAAAACAAAACGCTCTCCCTCATCATCAATACCAGCAAATTCACTGAAAGAACATTGGCGACGGCGTTCGCGAAAGCGCTGAAACTCGGCTGGAATAAAGCCAAGGAGCATTATCAAGCGAAACCGCAGGGCAGGCAGAGCGTGAAGCAGCTCATCGGGCAGAATCAGGGCGTTGAGCAGACTGCACTGGCTGACCGGCAGGAGGTGAAGGCGTTTGAACGATACGCCCGCCAATATGGGGTGGATTATGCCATCCATAAGGGTACTTCCGACAGCGGAAAAACGCGCTATCTGGTGTTCTTCAAAGCTCGCGACCGTGCAGCCATTGATCAGGCAATGCGCGCGTATGCAATGGATTTTCTGGCGAAGCGGAAGGCGCAGCGGAATGTTCAGCCTCAGCTGGATACGGCATCCCCCAGCAAACAGAAGGAGCGCAGCAGGCAGAAAGGGCGGGAAAGATGAACACTGCCGCATGGGAAAAACGTCTGCTGCTGCATCTGCCCTACGGGGTTATTGGACTTGCCGCGGCGAAGCTGAGTGAAGCATGGCGGCTGTCAGCCGGGACGGATTTTTCCGCGAAATTCCTGCACCTGCGGGATGGCGTGGCAATGGCGTTCCGAAACGGACTGTCCGGCTTTGTGCCCCTTGACCTGCTGATTGGGTTTCTGTGCGGATGCGCACTGTGCCTGCTGGTACATGCAAAACGCAGGAATGCCAAGAAGTATCGGCACGGCGAAGAATACGGCGCTGCCCGCTGGGGAAAGCCAAGCGACATTGCGCCGTTCGTTGACCCTGACCCGTGGAACAACATCATCCTGACCCAGACGGAGCGTCTGACCATGAGCAACCGCCCGGCGAATCCCAAAAACGCGCGGAATAAGAACGTGCTTGTCATCGGCGGTTCCGGCAGCGGCAAAACACGCTTTTTCATCAAGCCGAACATCATGCTGTGTACCAAAACGAAGGGATACTCCCTTGTGGTCACTGACCCGAAAGGGACGCTGATTACGGAGTGCGGAAAGATGCTTGCTGCTGCCGGATATGACGTGCGGGTTTTCAATGTTATCAGTTTCCAAAAGTCCATGCACTACAACCCGTTTGCGTATATCCGAAGCGAAAAAGACATTTTGAAGCTGGTGACGGCGCTCATAGCAAACACAAAGGGAGAGGGCAAAGGCGGCGACGACTTCTGGGTCAAGGCGGAAACGCTGCTCTATATGGCGCTGATTGGCTACATCCACTACGAACTTCCGCCCGCGGCGCAGAATTTTACGACGCTGATTGACATGCTGAACAGCATGGAAGTTCGCGAGGAGGACGAGGAATACCGAAATCCTGTTGACCTGATGTTTGAAAAGCTGAAAGCGGAAAAGCCGGAACACTTTGCAGTGCGGCAATATGCCAAATACCGGATGGCTGCTGGCAAGACCGCCAAGTCGATTCTGGTGAGCTGCGGCGCACGGCTTGCGGTGTTCGATATTCAGGAACTGCGGGAAATTACGGCTTATGACGAACTTCACCTTGATACGCTGGGAGATAAGCGGACTGCACTCTTCCTCATCATGTCCGACACGGATGCCAGTTTCAATTTTCTGATTAGTCTGGCGTATTCGCAGATGTTCAACTTGCTTTGCGAAAAAGCGGATGATGTGTATGTCGGCAGACTGCCTGTCCATGTGCGCTGCCTGCTGGATGAGTTCGCCAACATTGGGCAAATCCCGAACTTTGAGCGCTTGATTGCGACCATCCGAAGCCGAGAAATTTCGGCGTGCATTGTGCTGCAGGCGAAATCCCAGCTCAAATCTATTTATAAGGACAACGCTGATACCATCGAGGGCAACTGTGATACGCTGCTATTCTTGGGCGGCAAAGAAAAGACCACGCTGAAGGAGATGGAAGAACTGCTGGGCAAAGAAACGATTGATACGTTCAATACCGGCGAAAACCGCGGACGCGAGGTTTCTCATTCCCTGAATTATCAGAAACTCGGCAAGTCGCTGATGTCGGTTGACGAATTAGCGGTGATGGACGGAGGCAAATGCATCCTCCAACTACGGGGTGTTCGCCCCTTCCTATCGGATAAATATGACATCACCGCGCACCCAAACTACAAATATCTGTCCGATGCCAATCCTAAAAACACTTTTCACATCGAGAAATACCTGTCGCGTCAGCTGAAACTCAGGCTGGAAGAAGAATTCGCCGCCATTGAAGTGGATGTCAGCGATTCGCCGGAGGACGAAGAAGCGTTTCTGGAAGAATGGACGGATGAAAACAAACTGGAGGCTGCCGATTACGGTGGTCTGTTCTAATAAAGGAGGATACGATATGGCTTTTTTCGCAAGCGCGGTTACTGTACTGCAGACACTCGTGGTCGCCATCGGCGCGGGTCTGGGCATCTGGGGTGTCATCAACCTGCTGGAAGGGTATGGCAACGATAATCCCGGCGCAAAGTCCCAAGGCATCAAGCAGCTGATGGCAGGCGGCGGGGTGGCGCTGATTGGCACCACCCTTGTTCCGCTGCTGTCCGGTCTGTTCGGATGAACAAAGCACCATCTTTCACCCGCTTCCGAAAAATAACGGAAGCGGGTTTCTCAGGAGGGATGTCCTTTGAATTTCATCTGGGATAAAATTACGGAATGGCTGAAAGGACTGCTGGTCAGCGGCATCATCAGCAACCTGTCCGGACTGTTTGATGCCATCAACACCCGCGTGGGCGAGGCGGCGGCGGTCGTCGGCACAACGCCGCAGGCATGGCACGGCGGCATCTTCCAGATGATTCGCAGCCTGTCGGAAAACGTCGTTGTACCGATTGCAGGCATTATTCTGACCTTCATCATGTGCTTAGAACTGATTCAGATGCTTATTGACCGAAACAGCCTGCATGACTTTGACACCTTCCTTTTCTTCAAGTGGATTTTCAAGACCTTCGCCGCAGTGCTGATTGTCACCAACACATGGAATATCGTGATGGCGGTTTTCGATGTTGCGCAGAACGTCGTCAGTCAGGCATCGGGCATCATCATCGGCGATACCGCGCTGGATGCTGCCGCGCTGCTTGGAGACATGGAGCAGGCGCTGATGGCAATGGAAATCGGCCCGCTGTTCGGGCTGTGGTTTCAGTCCTCGCTGATGGGCATCTTGGCGTGGGTGCTGAGCATCTGCATCTTCATCGTCATATATGGGCGTATGATTGAGATTTACATGGTCACATCCATTGCGCCGATTCCGATGGCGACGATGGTGAATCGGGAATGGGGGCAGATGGGCAGCAACTATCTGCGGTCGCTCTTTGCGCTGGGTTTTCAGGCATTCCTCATCATGGTCTGCGTCGCGATTTATGCGGTACTCGTGCAGGGCATCAGCGCCGGCGGCGACATCGGCACCGCCTTGTGGACGTGCATCGGCTACACGGTGCTGCTGTGCTTCACGCTCTTCAAAACCAGCAGCGTCGCGAAGTCCGTGTTCAATGCCCGCTGACTGCTCATCCCAAAACAGTAGCAGAGGTTTCTGGGAACAGCTTATCCACATGGCATCCACAAGCAATCCACAAGAAATCCACAGACACTGCAAAGACTGTGGAAAACAGCGGCGCAGGAAGCAAAACCTATGCGCCGCAGGAAGGAGCAATAGGCAATGGCATATGTCTCGATTCCTAAGGACTTGTCGCGCGTCAAGTCCAAGTTTCTTTTCAACCTGACGAAGCGTCAGGTCGTCTGTTTCGGGCTGGGGGCGCTGACAGGCGTTCCCGCCTTCTTTCTGGCGAAGGATGCGCTGGGTGTCAGCCCTTCGGTGCTGCTCATGATGCTGCTTATGCTGCCGTTCTTTTTGCTGGCGATGTTTGAACGGCATGGGCAGCCGCTGGAAGTGCTGATTCGGCATTTCATTCAGGCGCGATTCGTGCGTCCGCGCATCCGTGTCTGGCAGAACGACAATTTCTACAAAACGATTGACCGGAGTATCCGCAATCAGCAGGAGGTGCAGAAGATTCTTCGTGGCAAACAAAGAAAAAATCAAGCTGACAAGGGCTGAGAAACGGCAGCTGCAGGCACTCATGCGCAGCCGTCAGCAGCGGAAGAAACCGCCGCATTCCGTACAGGAGACGATTCCGTATGAACGCATGTGGCCGGATGGCATCTGCCGCGTCAGCCCAAGTTACTACACGAAGACTGTGCAGTTCTGGGACATCAACTATCAGCTGGCGCAGAACGAAGATAAAAGCGCCATCTTCGAGGGCTGGTGCGACTTCCTGAACGCCTTTGACAGCAGCGTGCATTTGCAGCTCTCGTTTCTGAACCTGACAGCCAATGCAGATGCCGTTGTGCAGCGCATTCTGCTTCCCGACAAGGCGGACGGCTTCGACGCAATCCGCCGCGAATACACGGAAATGCTGCAAAACCAGCTTGCCAAGGGCAGCAACGGGCTGAGCAAACGAAAGTACCTGACTTTCGGCGTGGAATCGGAAAACTACCGGACGGCAAAGCCGCGTCTGGAGCGCATGGAGACAGATTTGCTCAATCACTTCAAGCGCCTTGGGGCGGCAGCCGCTCCGATGGATGGCAGAGAGCGCTTGAAGCTGATGTACGATATGTTTCATCTGGATGCGCAGACACCGTTCCTGTTCGACTGGAAATGGCTTGCCCCCACCGGACTGCGCACGAAGGACTTTATCGTTCCCTCTTCCTTCAAATTCGGGGAGCGGCAGCGTTTCGACATGGGCAGCAAAGTGAGCGCGGTCAGCTTCTTCTCCATTCTTGCGTCCGAACTCAATGACCGCTGTCTGGCGGAGTTCCTCGCAATGGATTCCTCCCTTGTGGTGAGCTTTCACTTGCAGGCGATTGACCAGACCGCAGCCATCAAGGACATTAAGCATAAGCTCACGGCGCTGGATCAAATGAAGATTGATGAGCAGAAAAAAGCCGTCCGCGCCGGATATGACATGGAAATTCTGCCGTCTGATTTGGCTGCTTACGGCGGCGAAGCAAAAAAGCTGCTGGAAGAATTGCAGAACCGCAACGAGCGCTTCTTCTTGGCGACACTGCTGGTGATGAACACGGCGGACAACCACCATCAGCTGGATTTGAACGTGAAGCAGGCGCAGAGCATTGCCTTGCAGCACAACTGTCAGCTGATTCCGCTGGACTACCAGCAGGAGGATGGCATGGTGTCCTGCCTGCCGCTGGGCGAGAACCAAATCCAGATTCAGCGCGGACTTACCACTTCGGCGGCGGCGGTCTTTATGCCGTTCACGACGCAGGAACTGTGTCAAAACGGTGCAGAAGCGCTGTACTACGGCTTGAATGCCCTGTCCAACAACCTCATCATGGTGGACCGCAAAAAGCTGAAAAACCCCAACGGCCTGATTCTGGGCACTCCCGGTTCTGGCAAAAGTTTCTCAGCAAAGCGTGAAATCACCAACGCATTTCTGGTGACGGACGATGATATTATTATCAATGATCCCGAAGGCGAATACTCGCCGCTGGTGAACCGGCTGAAAGGTCAGGTCATCAAAATCAGCCCCAACAGCACCCAATTTGTCAACC